>Ga0209415_10005808_pt1 | contig 22091 bp, 18 predicted proteins | sample PeaSoiSIISIP2007_FD_187696 | JGI IMG/M metagenome (GOLD analysis project Ga0209415, IMG submission 187696) | Peat soil microbial communities from Weissenstadt, Germany - SII-SIP-2007 (SPAdes) (version 2) | ecosystem: Environmental > Terrestrial > Soil > Wetlands > Peat | place: Germany... | reverse complement strand
TTCCGGCTCAGCAGTCGAAGAAGACGGTTTCGTGCTCGCCCTGCAGGTGGATGTCAAAGCGGTAGGTCGCCGGCGCGCCCTTGACCCTGGCTGCGATCAAGGTGGCGCGGCGCGCAGGCGGCACGAGGGCCAGGATAGGGTCCTCATCGTGGCCTTCTTCGCCTTCGAAGTAGAGCCGCGTCACCAGGCGCTTGAGCAGGCCGCGGCCGAACACACCGACCGCGATATGCGCCGCCTGCAGACTATTGCCGGGTCCGGGCGTGCGGCCCGGGAGAATGGTGTTGAAGCGGAAGCCGCCGTCCTCTTCGGTGGCGCTGCGGCCAAAGCCGATGAAGTCGGCATCGAGCGGCAGGTGCTCGCGCGCATCATCGGGACTGTTGTAGCGACCGGCGGCGTTGGCCTGCCAGATTTCGATCATGGCGTCGGACACGGGGACGCCGCCGGCGTCGAACACCTGGCCCACGATCTCGATCGGCCGGCCGGCGATCGACCCCCGCACGGTCGGCTGATTCAGCAGATAGTGCTCCCGCGGCATCAGTTCCGGCCGCGCGCCGAGGTCCGAGCTTCCGACCAGATCCGCGCCGCCCTTCCAGGGCAAGCCATAGTGGAAGAACGGACCGACGGTCTGCCAAGGCGTCTGGCCGAACAGCTCGGGGCTTTGGTTGTCCTGGCCCACAGATCAAGCCTCCATCGGGGTGGCTGCGGGGCCGCGCAGGACGATGTCGAACAGGTAGCCCAACGCCCAGTTCGGCTCGGTGGTCGCCAGATCGAAGCGTGACACCAGCCGTTGCCGGTAGGGCTCGGCGACGGCGCTGATGATCGGGTCGATCGGGATCAGGGGATCGCCGGGGAAATACATCTGGGTGACCAGGCGGGTGGCGAAAGCCGGCCCCAGCAGTGACAGGTGAATGTGCGACGGGCGCCAGGCGTTGTGGTGGTTCCCCCACGGATAGGCGCCGGGATGCACGGTGACATAGCGATACCGGCCCTCGGTGTCGGTGATCACCCGGCCAGCGCCGGTGAAGTTGGGATCCAGCGGCGCGTCCCACTGATCCTTCTTGTGGATGTAGCGGCCGGCGGCATTGGCCTGCCAGATCTCGATCACCGTGTTGACAACGGGGCGATGGCCTTCGTCCAGAACGCGGCCGGAAACGACGATCCGCTGGCCCTGGGCCTGGCCGCTGTGCTGCCGGGTCAGGTCCGCCATGGCCCCTCCCATGAGGCCGTCCCAGTTCGCCGGGCCGGTGATCTCGGTGAGCGTCTGGGGGATGCGCACCAGGGGCTGGCGCGGCGAACGGGCGACGGTCGAACCATAGGCCCCGAACAGTGACGGCGGCTGCCCCAGGTCTTCGCGCGTGTACGCCGGATTGTCGGTCATTCGCGCCCTCCCGGGCCAAGATGCAGGGGCAAGCCGACGTAGTTCTCGGCCAGGACGGTCTGGGCGGCCGTTGAGGACTGTATGTAGTCGATCTCGGCGGCCTGAAATCTGCGTGCCATGAGTCCGTCGCCGGGGAAGCGGTGGGTCAGGCCCGTGAACCACCACGAGAAGCGTTCCGCCTTCCAGACCCGCGCAAGGGCCCGCGCCGAATAGGTGTCGACACCCGCCGTAGAATGCTCGCCGAAATACTCTGCATAGGCCTGCGACAGCAGTAGCACGTCGGAGGCGGCAAGGTTCAAGCCCTTGGCCCCCGTCGGCGGGACAACGTGGGCGGCGTCGCCCGCGAGGAACAGCCGGCCATGGCGCATCGGCTCGGCGACGAAGCTGCGCAGCGGCGTGATGCTCTTCTCGAAGGAGGGTCCGCGCACCACGCCGGCAGCCGCCAGTGGTCCCAGCCGCCGGCATAGCTCGTCCCAGAAGCGGTCGTCCGACCACGCGTCGACGCGCTCGTCCAGACCGCACTGGATGTAGTAGCGGCTGCGGGTGAGCGAGCGCATGCTGGCTAGCGCGAAGCCGCGCTCGTCGTTGCAATAGATCAGCTCATGGTGGGCCGGCGGGACATCGGCGAGTATGCCCAGCCAGCCGAACGGATACTGGCGCTCGAAGGTGCGAAGCAGCCCCTGCGGGACGCATGTGCGAGCGACGCCGTGAAAGCCGTCGCAGCCGGCGACGAAGTCGCAGTCGATCCGCTGCTCGACGCCGTTCCGACGCCAGGTCACGAAGGGCGCGTCGGTGCCCAGGTCGTGGAGCCCGACCTCCTGGGCGCCGAACTCGATCGCGAGCCCGCGCTCCAGGGCGGCCTCGAACAGGTCTCGCATGAGCTCCTGCTGGCCGTAGACCGTCATCACCTCGCCGGTAAGTCCCCGCATATCGATCCGATGACTCTGATCGTCGTGCAGCAGGCTGATCCCGGCGTGGACGAGGCCCTCGCGCCTGAGACGCTCGGCGAGCCCCAGCCCCTCCAGGATGCGGACGGTAATGGGTTCCAGCACGCCGGCGCGGACACGGGCCTCAACGTAGTCACGATCGCGCTGCTCGAGCACTACAGCGTCGATACCGTCGCGTCGCAGAAGATGCGCCAGCAGCATCCCCGCCGGGCCCGCGCCAATGATCGCGACCGAGGTTCGGATCTCGACCTCCCTCCCCGTCTGGCTCCTCAGAGCGCGGGCATTTTGTCGGCGATGGTGGCCGAGACCAGCGTGCGCCAGTCGGCAGCCTTCGGCGCGAGGCCTTCGAACGAGGCCAGGTCGACAAGCGCCGGCCGGTCTTGGCCGGCGGCAAAGGGCAGGCCCTTGTCCTGGAAGCGCCGCGCGGCCTCGATCATCTGCCGCCGGAACTGGAGGATGGCCAAGTCGCTGGAACCGAGATGTTCGCGCGTGCGATCGGCGATCGGGCCCATTGACTCCCACATCGCCATGTCCTGGGCGGGAATGCCCTGGATGCCGGTGAAGTCGCCGCGTTGCATGGCTGCGCGGTCCTGGCCGTAGCGATTGTCGGCGTTGCGCCGCTTGCGCCAGTTCTCGTCGAGGTCGACGCCCGGCGTGGCGTGGCAGAAGGCGCGCCACTCGTCCTGGCCGATGCCGCCTGTTTCGTGCCAGGCGATCCAATAGAACATGGTGTTCACGTCATCGATCGGCACCAGCATCTGCGCCAGCTTGTAGCGATCGTTAGGGGGGATCAGCACCGTGAACGGGGCGATGAAGAGGGTGGTGCGCACGTAGTTAAAGCGCTCCGGCGCCACCAAGGGGCGGCGCAGGGCTGCATAGTGGAAACCAAACGCGGTCTGCTCGATTTCCAGCCGCGGCGCCTTGTCGTCGGACGGGCGCAGCCACGCGCCCTCGCGCGCCGTCGAGCCGGTCACCCTGGCGGCCGGCATGTTGGTCGAGTGCAGGCTCGAGGAGTGAGCCGAGTCGATCGACCCCTCCAGCACCTGCGCCCAATTGCAGGCCGCATGCATCTTGACGATGCTGATGTTCGTCGTCGGCGTCGGCGCCCAGGCGGGAGCCTCGAACGGGGCGATAGCCTCGGGATCGCCAAGCCAGACCCAGACGAAGCCACCAGCCTCCCTGACCGGGTAGGCGCGGTGCCTCAGGTTTTGCCGCAAGGGCGAGGTCGCCGGCTCCGACGCCATGTCGACGACAGCCCCCTGAACGTCGAATTTCCAGCCGTGATAGAGGCACCGCAGGCCGCACGCCTCGTTGCGCCCGAGAGCAAGTGAGGCGCCGCGGTGCGGGCAGTGCTCGTCCAGCACCCCCAGCGCGCCACGCGTGTCGCGAAACACCACCAGATCCTCGCCGACGAGGCGGCTCTTCACCGGCGCTCCATCCGCTTCGGCGACTTCCTCGGACATGCAGGCCGGCAGCCAGACGCCCCGCATGATTCCGCCCATGGGCGCGTCCCCTTCGACGCGGCAGAGCAGATCGTTGTCTTGCGGCTTCAGCATCGACGCTTCCCCGACCTTCCCTTCGATCTCAAGTCATATGGCTGCGGCCTAGATCTTGAAAGACTCCAGGGTCTGGGGCGCGAACAGGTCTTCGGGTTGCAGGCGACGCGACGATAGGCCCTGTTCGTGATGATAGCGTAGAAAGGTGTCGAGGACCGCGCGGTTGGCGCCCAGGCCGTAGCTCCACCAATCGGCCCCCATCTCACTCACGGCCTCCTCGACGGCGGCGGTCTGCCACGGAAGCATGGTGGTCAACGCGGCGGTCACCCTCAGATCGTCGTACGCGAGCTGCTTGGCCGCGGTGAACGCCTTCATCAGAGACTGAGCCACCCAGGGATGGGCCTGGTGAACCTCTCGTCGGAGCGCGATGACGTGCATGATCGGGAAGATGGCGGTGCGGCGGAAATAGGCGCGCTCGACGGCGGTGGCGTCGGGGAAGAGGCGGCGCACATCGTCTGGCCGCGAATAGAAGGTGCTGGGCGCCCGGGCCGTGTAGAGGGCGTCGATCTCCGCGTCGGCCAGCATGGCCGAGAGCGTCTGGTCGCTTCCGATCGGCTGGACTTTGAAGCGCTCGGGCAGGCTGAGGCGCAGCTTCTCCTCGCGCCCGGGCTCTTCCTCACCACCGGTGAAGTAGGTCGGGGCGGAGGGATCGACCCCGTAGTCGTCCTGGAGCACGCCGCGGATCCACACCGGCGCCGTCATCTGGAACTCCGGCACGCCGACGCGGGCGCCCGCGAGGTCGGCGGGCTCGCGCACGCCCCCCTTGGCCGACACAAAGATGCAGGAATGCCGGAAGAACCGCGACGGGAACACCGGGATGGCGACGAAGGCCGGGTCCTCTCGCATCAGGGAGACGCAATAGGACGACAGCGACATCTCGGCGGCGTCGAACTCGCGATGACGCAGCATGCGGAAGAAGGTCTCCTCCACCGGCAGGATCATCATGGTCAGATCGATGCCGTCGGCCTGGACACGACCATCGGCGAGGGCGCGAACGCGATCGTAGTTCCAGCAGGCGAGACTGAGTCCAAGCTTACCCATTGGCGGCCTCGGCAGTTGGGGCGCGCCGACGCGCGCCGCTCGCAAGTTCGATCTCCCGCCCTTCGCGGCTGGACGCCAGGATAGCAAGGCAGGTCTGGAGCGTGACCAGGCCCGAAACCCCATCATGGCGCGGCGCGCGACCCTCGACCACGGCGCCCCACAGCTCGTCGATGACTTCGCTTCGCGAGATCTTGGGAGGGTCAAGTTGATGCAGCCGCCGCTCCTCCTGGCCGTAGACCATGACACCATTTGCCGTGAGCCGTAGGTCGGCCCGCTCGCAACTGACGATGACGAGGCCGAAGTGTTCGTGCGCCCGCTGGGCCGCCGACGCCGGCAATCCCGACTCTCCATAAGCCCGCGCAAGACGGCGCCTGGCCTCGGCGGCGGGCGAACCGAGATCGCGACGAGCCCGGCCATAGGCCGCGGCCGGGTCTTTGGGCGCGCCAAGCTCGTCGATCCAGTCGCAGAACTCGTCGCTGTCGAAGCGGCCATAGCCGCTGTAGGTGAGACTCGCCCCGCCGCCCCCCTCGAAGGTGAGAAAGGCGGCATAGGCGCCCTCGGTCGGGCGGGTCTGGTCCCAGACGCCGGCGACAGCGCGCACCGAGGTCACCGAGGCGCCGATCAGGCGGCAGATCACATCGACCTGGTGCGGCGCCTGGTTGAAGATCACGCCGCCGCCTTGCGCCGTGTCGAGTTCCTCGGGGCGACGGGGGCGATAGAGGAAGTCGGTATAGTTGAGCGACGTCGCCATGCGGACCCGGCCGTAATCGCCCGCGGCGATCAGGCTCTCGGCGAGGGCGACGGGGGCGTCGTAACCGTGGCTAGGCCCGACCATCAGGGTGATCTTGGCTTCGCGCGCCGCTTCGATCATGGCGACGCAATCGGCGGGATCGAGCGCCATGGGCTTGTCGACCAAGACGTGCTTGCCGGCGCGGGCCGCGGCGATGGCGTGCGGCGCGTGCAGCGCGTGGGGCGAGGCCACGTAGACGACATCGACGTCTGGGTCAGCGACGAGACCGGTGATGTCCGGATAGGTCCGGCCGCCGAGTTCGCGCTCGAACCGGGCCCGGGCCTCCGCCCGCGGCTCGGCGGCCGCCACCAGCCGTACGCGCGGGTCGCCGATCAAGGCCGGCGCGGTCAGCATGAATCCGCGCCCAAGCCCGCAGACGCCGATCCGCAGCTCCCGCTCCATCAGTTGCGCCTCCGTGGCCCCGCCCTCAGGCTAGATGGACCACCAAGCTTCCAACGATGCAATCAGCGGCGAGGTCCGAACGCGCGTCGCCGGCCGACCGCGCTAAGCGGTGCAGGCCCCTGAGCTGAAAACGGACCTCCGTTCCCCTCAACCATCCGCGGCTGTCGAGGAATATCGCCTGTTAAGCTCGGCGCCCCACTCAGCCAGGCGACGGCGCAGCCAGGTCGTATTCGTCGCGGCGGCGGGGCCAGTTCGGATAGGCGCCGTCGTTGCGGCCTTCGGGGGTGAGGTCGAGGTAGTGGTTGGCGCCGAGCAGCGCGTCGAGGCCGCGCGCGTAGGTGGAGTAAGTGTGGAACACCTCGCCGGCCTCGTCTTTGTAGAAAACACTGACGCCGGGCAGGTCCCGGTCGAGGTCGCGGGGGTCGGTCTCGATCGTACCGAAGTTATACTCGATGCGGCCCCTGGCGATCTCGTCCTCGGTGAAACAGACTCTGAAATCGTGGCTGAAGTCCTCGCTCTGGGGGGACACCCACTCGAAGCGCCACCCCATGCGCGCCTTGTAGGCCAGGAGCTTGTCCAGCGGCGCGCGCGACACGGCGACGATCCGCACATCGTGCCGCTCGAGGTGCGGCGCCGGTCCGTCGATATGCTCGGCCTGGAAGGTGCAGCCGGGGCAGGCGGCGCCCCATTCGGGGGCGTACATCAGGTGGTGGACGATGAGCTGGTTGCGGCCGTCGAACAGCTCGGTCAAGGACTTGGGCCCGTCCATCGTGTCGAACGCGTAGGCCGTCTCGACCTTCACCCAGGGCAGGGCGCGCCGCTCGGCCGCAAGCCTATCCCCGTCGCGCATATGTCGCTTCTCTTTCTCGAGGAGGGCCCTGCGAGCGGCGATCCATTCCTCCTCGGACACGACTTTGGATGGCTGCATGACCGCATTCCTCATTGGGGGTCCGTGGGTGCCTGGGCCGGCGCGGTGAGCGCGCCGAGGCGGCCGACCAGCTTGGCCAGTGACCCGGTCCAGCCTCGGGCGTGACTGGCCCGGGAGGCTTCGTCGGCAAGGCGGGTGTGGGTGAGGGTCAGTTCGGCGCCGCCGTCGATGGGGCGGACGTCGAATTCGATGCGCGAAGTGCGGCCAGCCTCCGCCGGCTCACCGCCGAAAGCGTAGTTCCAGCTCATGGCCACGCGGCGGGGCGGGTCGACCTCGAGGTATTCGCCGAAGGCCTCGTGCTCCTGGCCGTCGAGGGTCTGGAAGCGCACCCGATATGCGCCGCCGACGCGCGCGTCGAGTTCGGCGGAGAGCACCGGTAGCTCGTCCGGTCCCCACCAGGCGGCGATGCCTTCGGCTGTGGTCAAGGCCTCGAACACGATCGAGGGCCGCGCGGCGATGCGGCGGACGAGGGTGAGACTGGTCATTCGGGTTTCAGTCCCGCAAGAGCCTGCGCCTCGCGTTCCTTGGCCCCGGCATGGCTGGCGAGCCGGTCGAGGGCGGGCGACCAGAACCGCGCGTAACGGGCGAGCCAATCCATGGCCTCGCGCAGCGGGGCGGGCGAGAGGCGCACGTCGACGGTGCGGCCGTGCTTGGAACGGGTGATCAAGCCGGCCTCGCGCAGCACGTCGAGGTGCTTCATGACCGTCGGCAGCTTGATGGCGAACGGCTGGGCCAGCGTGCTGATAGCGATGCTGTCCTCGAGTTCGAGGCGCGCGAGGATGGCCCGGCGGGTCGGGTCGACCAGGGCGGCGAACACCCGGTCGAGCCCGCGATGTTGATAGTTTGCCATGTGGCGAAGTATTGAAGGGCGAGGGGGCCAGAGTCAAGCCTGGAGCGCCGGTTCATCGCGGGCCCCCGGGGCGCGTGCAAACGCCAGCGAGTGGTGATTTAGTCGTCCAAACAACAAGCCGACACTTCGGGAAGGATGCAGCGATGATCAGGAAGCCCATCTCGGCGGATTCGCACATCACCGAGCCGCCCAACTGCTACGTCGACTACATCGATCCGGCGTTCCGCGATCGCGCGCCGCGGATCAAGCAGCTCGAGGGGGTCGGCGACGCCTTCGTGATCGAGGGCATGGCGACGCCGGTGCCGCTCGGCCTGCTGGCGGCCGCCGGCAAGGAGCCGTCGAAGATCACCACCGACGGCGTCGCCTTCGCAGACCTGTGGCGCAGCGGCTGGGATCCGAAGTACCGCCTCGCCGACCAGGACCTCGACGGCGTCGCCGCCGAGATGATCTACCCCACCGTCGGCATGCTGCTGTGCAACCACGCGGACTTCGACTTCAAGAAGGCCTGCTTCGAGGCTTACAACCGTTGGCTCGCTGAATATTGCGCCGAGGCGCCTCACCGGCTGCACGGCCTGGCCCAGGTGTCGATGCGCACGCCCGAAGACGGCGTCGCCGAGCTGAAGGCGGTCAAGGCGATGGGCTTCAAGGGCGTGATGATGCCCGGCGACCCGGCGGTGGAGGACTACGACAGCAAGATCTATGACCCGGTGTGGGCGACGGCGGTGGAGCTGGGCCTGCCGCTCAGCTTCCACATCCTCACCACCAAGTCGGGCTCGCTGGCGCAGAATCCACGCGGACCGCGTATCAACAGCTTCCTGTCGATCATCCGCGGCTGCCAGGACATCATGGGCACGCTGATCTTCAGCGGCGTGTTCGACCGCCATCCCGGGCTGAAGGTGGTCTGCGTCGAGGCCGACGCCGGGTGGGTGCCGCACTACATGTACCGCATGGACCACGCCTACAATCGCCACCGCTACTGGATGAAGGCGCCGCGCCTGGAGCGGCTGCCGAGCGAGTACTTCGCCGAGCACATCTATGTCACGTTCCAGGACGACTGGGTCGCGTTCAAGACCAAGGACCTGTGCAACGTGCGCCGGCTGATGTGGGCGAGCGACTTCCCGCACTCGGACTCCACCTGGCCGAATTCGCAGGCCATGCTCGCCGAGCACACCAGCGCGCTCACCGAAGAGGAGCGCAACTGGATCTGCCACGACAACGTCGCGCAGCTCTATGATCTGCCCCTGAACTGAAGCCTGGGTCGAATTGTCGCCACGGCGCAACGGCGATCGAGCCGTCGCGGCGATGCTTTGAACCAGGTGCGGATGTCCGAGAAAATTCTGATATAACAACGCTCTAATCGCGCGCCTTAGCGGTGCGTCGGCGGCTGGGCGGGTTCGGTGACACGCGCGCCGGCCAAGGGCTGCCCACCTGGCCTGCAACGTCGATCTAAACCCGCCGCTAACCTAAACTTGAGATAACCGCGCGATAGCTGAACGCCTCGAAACACCGCTTGGGCGTCGCACCTTCGGAACAGGGAAAATGGCCACCCCGACCGTTCTCATTGCGGACGACGATGCGGTGTCGATGTACCTGCTGCGCCATTGCCTGACGACGGCGGGCTTCCGGGTGTGCTGCGCCCAGGACGGGCGCGAAGCGCTGCAGCTGATGGCCACCGAGTCTCCCGCGCTCGTCATCCTCGACGTGATGATGCCGGTGATGGACGGCCTCGAGGTGCTGCGGCACGCCAAGGCCAGCGAGAGTCTTGCTGCGATCCCGGTGATCGTCGTCACGTCGCGCGAGCAGGACTCGGACATATTGGACGCGGTCAAGCTCGGCGCCGCCGACTATCTGGTGAAGCCGTTCATGCCGACCGAACTGCTGTCGCGCGTGGCGCGCATCATCGTCGAGCAGCGCCGCGCGGCCTAGCATGCTGGGGCTGGAAGCGGCGGTTCTTTGCCAGGCGGCCCCAGCGGCGGCGGTCACGCGCGACGATGTCTATGCGCGCGCCGTGAAAGCGCGCAAAGCCGGCGACAATACCGACGCCATCACGCAATTGCAGACGCTGCTGGCGCAGCAGCCGGACGATGTTGATGCGCGTCTCCAGCTGGCGCTGGCGCTGCGCGCCGCCGGCCGCGGGGCCGAGGCGGAGCAGGAACTGCAGGCGGTGCTGCGGCAGGCGCCTGGCTACAAGGACGCCCGCGTCGCGCTGGCCGAGCTGGAACTGGCGCGCGGCGATGCGGCGGCCGCCAAGGCGACGCTCGGGCCGGAGTTGATGTCCACGCCGGGCGACGCTGACACCAGCGCCCTCGTCGCCCGGCTGACGGCGACCGCCAAGCCGGCCCCGCTGTGGCGGCTCGACGCCAACGGCGCCATCAGCGACCTCTCACGCGGGCTGCCGGATTGGAAAGAGGCTGACCTGTCGCTCTCCCGCAAGGTCGACGCGCACTCGGCGGTGACGGCCAGCGTCCAGCAGATCGAGCGCTTCGGCATCCAGGAGACCTATGTCGAGGGCGCTTACGATCGCGGCTGGTCCGGCGGCGAGATATCGATCGCCGCGGGCGGCTCGCTCAAGGCCACGTTCCGGCCGGCATTCGCCGTGCACAGCGAGGCCTTGCTCAACCCGTGGCGCAACTCGCCATGGACCGTGGCGCTCACCGGTAACTACTCGCAATATGTCGCCGGCGACGTCGAGACGGTCAGCGCCGGCGCCGACCGGGTGATCTTTGGCGACCGCGGCAAACTCAGCGCCCGTTTCATCGTCACCCACGATGAGACGAACCAGACGCTCTACGGCTATTCGGCGGGCGCTTCCTGGCGCTTCGCCCCGCGCTTCGATGCATCGGCTGCCTACGTCGACGCGGCCGAGACCGATACCGGCGTCACGGTGCGCGTGCGCTCGGAAGCCCTCGCCGGCAACTTAGTCCTGAACGACGCGACGACCCTCCATGCCAGCATCACCAACGAGGCGCGCGAGAACTCCTACGACCGGGTGGAATTCGGCCTCGGCCTCACGGCCAAGTTCTGATGTCGCCGCTCTTCCTGATCTGGCTCGTCGCGCTGGCGCTGATGAGTTTCGCGCTGGCGACGATGGCCGCACTGGTTGGCGGCCGGGTGCTGCACAAGCGCCAGCTCACGCGCCGCGCCGCCCGCCGAGCGGTCGTGCTGCCGGAGCTGGTGCACCACATCGGCGGCCTCACCGAGGGCAAGCCCGACCTGAAGGGGCTCGAGGGCGACGCGTTGCTGATGGCCGAGGTGGTGCGCGATCTGGCCAGCCTGGTGCGGGGCCGCGAGCGCACCCGGCTGATGGAAGCCCTCCAGTCGATGGGCGTCGACAGCGCGTTGCGCACCCTGCTGCGCCGCGGACCGACCAACCAGCGCGTGCTGGCGGCCGAGGCGCTGGTGTTCTTCCCCGGCGACGAGACCTATGCGGCGCTGTTGCAGGCCTCCAGGCGCGACAAGCACCGGGTGCGGCTGTCGGCCCTGCGCTCGGCGATCGAGCTGGGGCAGGCGCCGCCGATCGGCGAGATGCTGGACAGCGTCATCGGTGGCTCGGAGCTCGCATCGCTGCTGTTCTCGGACCTGCTGCAGCGCGCGGTTCGCACCCAGGTCGACAACGCCGTCGCTGCGGTGGCCCGCCCCGATCTGCCGCATACCGTGCGGATCATGCTGCTGCAGGCGCTGGGCGCGTCGGGCGATCCGCGCGCCCTGAAGCCGCTGCGCGACGCCGCCCGCTCGCCCGACGCCGAGATCCGCGCCGGCGCGCTGGGGGCGTTGGGCGTCCTCGGCCATCCCGGCGCGGCGCAGGTTGTCGGTGAAGCGCTGGCGGACAGCGACTGGCGCGTGCGGCTCAAGGCGATCGAGTGTGTGCGCCGGGTCGGCCTGATCGAGTTCTTCGCCCAGGTGATGACTTGCGCGGACGATGAAGTGTGGTGGGTGCGTTACCGCGCCGGCCAGACCTTGATGTCGCTCGCCGAGAACGATGTCGCCAACCTCAAGGCGTTCGTCTCCAAACTCCCGAAACCAGCCTCCGGACCCGACGCTGTCCGCGCGCGCCGCGAACTGGCGCCGCAGCTCAGCGCGGCGAGCGGGGGCGGCCTTTGATCGGCGCCTATCTTGCCCACCTGACGGTGACAGTAGCGGTGGCCTTTTCGCTGGTCGTCATCTTGTCGGGACTCACGCAGAACCTGGTGCACCTCGTCCAGCTGGGGCTGGCGGCGGCGGCGCTGGTGCGCGAGCCGCCCGAGGCGGACTCCGGCTCGTTCTGGCAGCGCTACTCCAAGGCCGCGCCGCCGATCGCCCTGCTGGCGCCGGCCTACAACGAGGCGCTGACGATCGTCGAGAGCGTCCGTTCGCTGCTGTCGATGCGCTACCCCGACTTCGAGATCATCGTCATCAACGACGGCTCGTCGGACGAGACCCTGGAGATCCTGGTCGATACCTTCTCACTGGCGCCGACCCAGGCGCGCGAGTACGAGCTGTTCGTCGAGCACGCGCCGATCCTTGGGCTTTACACCTCGAGCCTGCACCCGCGCCTGCTGGTGATCGACAAGGAGAACGGCGGCAAGGCCGACGCGCTCAACGCCGGCATCAACCTGGCCACCACTCCGATCGTCTGCTCGATGGACGCCGACTCGCTGCTGGAACCCGACGCCCTGCTTCGCGCGGTGCAACCGTTCCTGGAAGACCCGCAGCGGGTCATCGCCGTCGGCGGCACCATCCGGGTCGCCAACGGCTGCACCATCGCCGACGGGCGCATCGTCAAGGTCGGCGCGCCGCGCAACCTGCTCGCGCTGATGCAGACGGTGGAATATCTGCGCGCGTTCCTGATGGCGCGCCTGGCCTGGAGCCAGATCGGCGCGCTGACCATCATCTCCGGCGCCTTCGGCCTGTTCCGGCGCGCCGCGGTGCTCGAGGTCGGGGGCTATGCGCACGGGACGGTCGGCGAGGACATGGAGCTGGTGGTGCGGCTGCACCGCCACTTCCGCGAGACCGGCAAGCCCTACAGGATCGCCTTCGTGCCCGAGCCGGTCTGCTGGACCGAAGCGCCCGAGACGCTGGCGGTGCTCGCCCGCCAACGGGCGCGCTGGCACCGCGGCGCGCTGGAAACCTTCGTTCGCCATCGCAAGATGGCGTTCAATCCCAAATACGGCGCAGTCGGCATGGTCGGCTTCGGCTGGATCGTGCTCGCCGACGTGATCGGGCCGCCGACCGAGGTGATGGGCTACGTGCTGATCCCGCTGTGGTGGTCGATGGGTGCGCTGTCGCTCGACTACCTGCTCGCCTTCATCGCCGTCACCTTCGCCTTCGGCGTGGCGCTGAGCGTCGGCGCCCTGGCGCTGGAGGAATCGGAACTCCACCGCTTTCCGCGCGCCCGGGACCTGGTGGTGCTGACCGGCGCCGCGATCCTGGAGAATCTCGGCTATCGTCAGCTCAACCAGTTGTGGCGCCTGCGTGGCACGCTGCAGTGGCTGCGGGGCGCGCAAGGTTGGGGCGAGATGACACGCAGGGGATTCAAGGCGGCGTGAAACGCGGCCAGCAGATCGCGCTCGTTGCAACCATCCTGGCGCTGGCCCTGCTATTCGTCCCGACCCTCGGCCTGTGGGCTGGCGCGGACAGCGGTTTCTATCTGTTCGAAGGAGTCTCCGGTCCGCCCGGCCAGACCGTGATCGTGCCGCCGACGCCGGCGCGCATCGCCGACTACGACCACGGCAGCGTCCATCGCCTGGCGATCCTGGTCACCGATCCGGCGTCGGACTGGCTCGGCCTGGTGCGCGCGTTCAAGGCGCAGGGCATCCCCTTCACGGTGACACAGGACTGGCAGCGCGCGCTGACCCACAAGGTGGTGCTGGCCTATCCGATCATCTCCGGCCGCGCGTTGCCGCCCGAGGCGCTGCGGGGTCTCGCACAGCACGTTCGCGATGGCGGCACGGTGCTCGGCTTCGACCTCGAGGGCGGCGGGCTGGCGCCGGTGTTCGGCGTCAAGGACGCCACGCCTTCGCGCACCCGGGAAACGCTGCACTGGCCCGACGCCACGGCGCCGCCGGAGGAACAGGTGACCCGCTTCAGCCGCGCCGGTGGTGGCGGCGCCATGGGCTCGTTCGCCTATGACCTAGCCGGGGCGAAGGTGATCGCCACCTACGAGGACGGCGGCGCGGCGATCGTCTGCCACGACGAAGGCGGCAAGGCCTGCCTGATGGGCGTCGATCTCGGCGCCTTCGCCACGCGGGCCGTCGACGCCCGCGCCGAGGAGGACGGGCGCTCGTACGTCAACCACTACGAGCCCAGCCTCGATGTGATGGTGCGCTGGGTCAGCGATCTCTACGTCGCCGGCGAGCCGATGCCGTGGCTGATCGACCCCGCCCCGCCCGGCCGCGAGGTCAGCATCGTGCTCAGCCACGACCTCGACTACACGCGCTCCGTGGTGAACGCCGCCGCCTACGCCGATCTCGAAAAGGCCAACGGGATCAAGGCCACCTACTTCATGCAGACCAAGTACATCCGCGACTACAACGACGACGTCTTCATGACCAAAGTGACGGCGCCGCTGGTCCATGCGCTGCAGGACGAAGGCATGGAGGTGGCCAGCCACACCGTCGCCCACTCGCGCCAGTTCAAGGCTTTCCCCCTTGGGGATGGGCTCGAGCACTATCCCGACTACCGCCCGTTCGTCCAAGACAAGACCGCCACGCGCGGCGGGTCGGTGTTCGGCGAGACCCGCGTCTCCAAGTTCCTGCTGGAGCGGCTGGCCGGCATCCGGGTCGCCTCGTTCCGTCCCGGCTATCTGTCCTATCCGTTCCAGCTGCCCGAGGCGCTGCAGGCCACCGGCTATCTCTACTCGTCGTCGGTGACGGCCAACGCCTGCCTAACCCACCTGCCGCACCAGACCAGCTTTTCGCGCGAGGGCGAGAGCCTGCTGCCGATCTATGAGTTCCCAGTCACCATCGAGGACGAGGAACTGCCGCGCCTCGGCGACCGCTTCGAGGCCGAGAGCGCGGTCATCGAGAAGATCGCCGCGCACCATGGCCTGGTCGTGATCCTGATCCACCCCGACATCCTCGACCACAAGCTGGCCTTCGAGCAGCAGCTGATCGCCCGCTGGAAGGACCGCGCCTGGATGTCCGACCTGGAAGAGTTCGGCGCCTGGTGGCGGGCGCGGGACAGGGCCGACATCGACGTCGTCCAGGATGGAAACGGCTGGGCGGTCACGGTCGATGCGCCGGAAGAAATCCGCAACCTCGCGGTGCTGCTGCCGAAGACGCCGGGCGCCTCGGCGACGGGCCAGGACTATCGTCTCGCCGCGGGGCGGCTGGTGTTGGACGGCGTCCGCGGCCACCGCAGCATCAGCCTGAAGGGCGCGCCGGCCGCAACCCGGTGAGCATTGACGGCGGCCCGCTCAAACCGCCAAGTCGCGATCATCGGGAGGCGAGCTTGAGCGAAGTGCGGTGCGTGGCGCAAAGCGGCGATGAACTGGGCGAAGGCCCGGTCTGGGTCGCGTCGGAAGGGCGTCTCTACTGGTTCGACATCCAGGGCCGGCGGCTGAACTGGCTGGACCATGCGTCCGGCGGCTGGGGCCGCTTCGAGCTGCCCGTGCGCGCCAGCGTCGCCGCGCCGTTGTCGGGCGGCGGGCTGATCCTGGTCACCGAGGCCGGCCTTGCCGCGTTCGACACCGCCGCCGGTCGCTTCACCCTACGCGCGCCGATGACCTTCGAGCCCGGCTTTCGCACCAACGACGGCAAGATCGACGTCGCCGGGCGGCTGTGGTGGAGCACCATGGACGGCGACGGCGGCAAGCGGCCGGGCGCGCTCTACCGCACCGATCCCGACGGCCGCACGCACCTGGCGCTGGAGGGCCTGCACATCGCCAACACGGTCTCGTGCAGCCCCGATGGCGCGACAATGTATCTGGCGGATTCCACGCTTCGCACGCTTTGGGCGTTTCCGATCGGCGCGGACGGCTCACTGGGTCCGCGCCGGGACTTCATCAACACCCGCGGCGAGGCCGGCGCTCCGGACGGCTCGGCGATCGACGCCGAAGGGTTCGTGTGGAACGCGCAGTGGGGCGCCTGGCGCATCGTGCGCTACGCCCCGGGCGGGTCGGTCGACCGCATCGTCGAATTCCCGGTGGCGCAGGTGTCGAGCTGCGCCTTCGGCGGGCCGGACCTGGCGACGCTCTACGTCACCACTGCCTGGGAGCATCTGGACGCCGCCACGCGCGCGGCCCAGCCGCTCGCCGGCAATCTGTTCGCCTTCGAACCCGGCGTCGCCGGACTGGCGCTGCCCGCCTTCGAAGGCCGGGTCGGCGCGGGTTGATGACGGCGGCCCTGCTCGTCTGCGACTGGGGCTCGACCCGTCTGCGCGCCTGGACGTTGGACCGGGCCGGCGAGGTGGTCGCCCACGCCGCCTTCGCGCTCGGGGTCAACCATCTGGCGCCTGGCGAGGCCGCTCGCCGCTTCGACGAGGAGGTGCGCCCGAGCCTCGGCGCGCACGGGCTGCCTGCCCTGCTCTGCGGCGCGATCGGCTCCAATGTCGGCTGGCGTGCGATCCCCTACGTCGACTGTCCGACCGGGCTGGAGCAGATCGCCGCCGGCGTCACCCCAGTGCGCGACGACGTCTGGATCGTCCCTGGCCTGCGCTGCGAAGGCCTCGGCGGCGTCTGCGATGTGCTGCGCGGCGAGGAGACCAAGGCGCTGGGCTGGCTCGGGCTCGACCCGGACCATCGGCGCGGCCGCCGCTTGGTCTGCCAACCCGGCACCCATCCGAAATGGCTGGCGGTTGAAGACGGCCGCTTCGTGCGGTTCCTCAGCGCCTTCACCGGAGAGCTCTTCGCCACGCTCTCGGAACACAGCATCCTGCGCAACGACAGCGAGGCGCACGATCCGGCGGCCTTCGAGGCCGGACTGGCGGCCGCCGCGGACGGCGACGCCCTGCTCAACCGGCTCTACACCGCGCGATCCCGGGTCGCCGGCGGCGGCGCGGCGCCAGAGAGCACCGGCAGCTACCTGTCGGGGCTGCTGATCGGCGCCGAGGTGGCCGCGACACCCCGCCTGCTCGGCCTGGACGGCGAGCTGGTCGTGCTGTTGGGCGACAAGCCGGCCTGCGATCGCTACGCGATGGCGATGAACCGGCGCGGGATCGCGACAAGCCACGCTGACGGCGATACCGCGGTCCTGGCTGGCCTGGTGTCGATCGCCCGCCTGCGAGGCCTGCCGTGACCACCCCGAGACCCGAGCGCGATCTCTTCGTCCACGGCTCGACGCGAAGCTGGGAACACCCCGAGACCATCCAGCTCGGCCGCCTGCCGGCCCGCGCGACCCTGACTCCGTACCCGGACGTCGAGAGCGCCAAGTCGCGCGGCGCATCGCCGTGGGTCGTGTCGCTGAACGGCGACTGGCGCTTCACCCTCGCGCCGCGGCCCGAGGCGGTCCCGGACGGCTTTTCCCAGCCCGGCTTCGACGACGCCGCCTGGCCCATCCTGCCGGTGCCGTCGAACTGGACCATGCACGGCTTCGACCGGCCGCAGTACACCAACGTGCAGATGCCGTTCGACCTGGCGCCGCCGCACGTCCCGGACGACAACCCGACCGGGCTCTATCGCACCGTCTTCGCCCTCCCACGCGACTGGGCTGGCCGGCGCATCGTGCTCCACGTCGGCGGCGCCGAGAGCGTGCTCTACGTCTGGCTGAACGGCGCGCCGGTGGGCATGGGCAAGGACTCCCGCCTGCCGCAGGAATTCGACCTCACGCCGTTCCTCGCCGGACCGGGTCCGAACACGCTGGCCCTGGCGGTGAGCAAGTGGTCGGACGCCTCGTTCGTCGAGGATCAGGACCAGTGGTGGATGGGCGGCGTGTTCCGCGACGTGTTCCTCTACGCCACCGCACCTACCTACATCGCCGACGTCTTCGCCGAGGCGACGCCCGACGCGGCGTTCGCGGACGGCCAGCTGACGGTGACTACGCGGATCGGCTTCGCCGGCCGGCCCGAAGACGGCTGGACCATCCGCAGCGAGCTGTTCGACCCCGCCGGGCGCCCGATCCTGGCCGAGCCGCCGGCCAGGGCCGTGCGGGCCGACAACCGCCGGCGCAATCCCTACGGCGGCCCGCTGTCGCGCATCGTCCAGACCGCCGACGTGACCCGGCCGGCGCTTTGGTCGAGCGAGGCGCCCAACCTCTACACCGTCGTCGTCAGCCTGATCTCACCGCAGGGAGAGCTGGTCGAAACCACCTGCTGCCGCGTCGGCTTCCGGCGCGTCGAAGTGGGCGATCGCGAGCTGCTGATCAACGGCAAGCCGGTGCTGATCCGCGGCATGAACCGGCACGAGCACGATCCGGTGCGCGGCAAGGCCGTCACGGTCGAGAGCATGCGCGCCGACGCCCGGCTGATGAAGCAGTTCAACGTCAACGCCGTGCGCGCCTCGCACTACCCCAACGCCGAGGCCTGGTACGACATCTGCGACGAACTTGGCCTCTATGTGATCGACGAGGCCAACCTGGAGGCCCACGCTTTCCTGCACGACCTTTGCCGCGATCCTCGTTATGCCGCCCAGTTCGTCGAGCGCGGCCTTCGCATGGTCGAGCGCGACAAGAACCACCCCTGCGTGATCGCCTGGTCACTCGGCAACGAGAGCGGCTACGGTCCCAACCACGACGCGATGGCCGGGCTGATCCGCGCCCTCGATGCGTCGCGGCCGCTGCACTACGAGGGCGCCACCTGGGCGTGGGACGAGACCTACACTCCGATCCGCCCAGGCCTGCTGCGCGACCCCGAGAGCCGCTCAGGCAAGCGCGCGAGCGACCTGATCTGCCCGATGTATCCGCCGATCGACGCCATCGTGCGCTGGGCGCAGGCGGACGCCCCATCCGACCGGCGACCGATGATCCTGTGCGAATACTCGCACGCCATGGGCAACTCCAACGGCAGCCTCGGCGACTACTGGGACGCGTTCGAGACGCATCACGGGCTGCAGGGCGGCTTCATCTGGGAATGGTGCGACCACGGGATAACGCGGCGCACCGAAGACGGCCGCGCCTATTTCGCCTACGGCGGCGACTTCGGCGACACGCCCAACGACCTCAACTTCTGCTGCGACGGCATCGTCGGCGCCGACCGTGTTCCGCACCCTGGGCTCTGGGAGTTCAAGACCCTGGCCCAGCCGCTCGCGGCGCGCTGGCTGGACGAGGCCGCGGGCGTAGTCAAGATCCGCAGCAAGCGCGACTTCACCACCCTGGCGGACCTCACCGGCGCCTGGACGCTGGAGATCGACGGCGACGTTGTGGCCGAAGGGACGTTGCCGCGCCTGGAAACGCCGCCGGGCGAGGCGACCACGCTCACCCTCCCCCTGCCGCGACCCACTTTGCGCGCCGGCCAGGAAGCATTCCTGATGCTCCGCTTCTGCCTGGTCGAGGCCACGGCCCACGCCGACGCCGGACACGAGGTCGCCTGGGCGCAGCTGCCCCTCGCCCTGCCGACCGCCCCGGCCGTGCCTCGCGCCCCAAGCCGCGCCGCCGGACTGGCCGTGCGCGAAGACGTCGGGCGCGCCACCATCAGCGGCGAAGACTTCCAGCTGAGCTTCTCCGCCGAGCGAGGCCTCGAGCAACTGGTCTGGCGCAACCACCCGGTAATCGTCGCCGGACCGCGGCTGCAGCTCTGGCGCGGCGCCACCGACAACGACGGTATCAAGGGCCTGCTGCGGCAGAACGGGAAGACCCTCGCCCGCTGGCTCGAGGCCGGCCTCGACCAGCTGACCTTGAGCCCTGCCACTTTCGAGGTCTCGACCACCGACGGCGTCGTCGAGGTCAGCCTCGAGCACGCCGCCGCCTGCGCGGCCTCGCCGAGGGCCGTCGTGTTCCGCCACCGCTACCGCATCGAGCCCGACGGCCGCATCGCCGTCGACTGCGCCTTCTCCGTCGACCCGGCCCTAAGCGACCTGCCGCGGCTCGGCGTCACGCTGAGCCTGCCGGACGACTTCGAGCAGATGCAGTGGTTCGGACGCGGGCCGCACGAGAGCTACGTCGACCGCCAGCGCGCCGCCTGGGTCGGCCGCTTCGCCGGCACGGTCACCGACCAGTACGTACCCTATGCGATGCCCCAGGAGCACGGCAACAAGACGGAACTACGCTGGATCGAAGCGGCATCGCCGCACGCCGCCGTGCGCTTCACGCCCAGCGCGTTGTGCGACGGCTCGCTCAGCCGCTTCGCGCCGGAGGACCTGTTCGCCGCCACCCACACCACCGACCTCACCCCCCGCGCCGAGGTGCGGGTCAATCTCGACGTCGCCCAGCGGGGCCTGGGCACCGCCAGCTGCGGGCCCGACACGCTCGACCGCTACAAGATCGGCGCGGGCGACCACCGGCTCAGTTTCGAGATCGCGGTCTCGGATCGCTGAGCAGGTTACATCAGGTCGCGGGGGACGGATGCGACGTCCTCGCGCCGGAATACAACGCGCTCGCCGCGCCGGGCCTCGACCAGTTCGCGGACTTCGAAGGTCGTTGCGCTGGCGGTCACTTCGACTTCCACCGCGATGCGGCAGTCCCAGTCGCCGCGGGCGTAGCTGGAGGTCTGAGAGGCCCGCCAACGGCAGGATTCGGGCTCACCTGGCCGCACGCGGAGTTCCACGTTTGGGCCGCTGCGCTGCAGCGTGGCGCCGGTCTCGGCGATCTCGGTCCTCGACGGCGGCCAGACCTCCTCGAAGCGAACCCAGCCATCCTCGTCGACCTCGCGATGGATCACCGGATCGCCCCGGCCGGACGGCGCGCGGCCGGGTGGCGCGATCGGGATCGGGAACTCGGGCTCGGCGCCTACGGCGACGCGCACCGGCAGCCGAAGCGACGAGGCGGCCAGCTCGACCGTCAGCTTCACCGGCGCCGGCGACGGCCACAGCAACGGCCAGAGGCTCTCACTGAGGGCCAGGCGGATGCGTGAACCCGTCCGCAGGCGTCGCGCGGTCAGGTAGAGCGGCAGCTCCACATCGCAGAATGCACCCGGTTCGAGCGGCTGGGGCGACGCGTGCCCGTCGCGATGGGTCAGATTGAGCACACCGTAGCTCACCAGCCATGACCGCCCGTCGGGCGTCACCTCGGTGAGCCGCGCCGCGAGCTTGGCGACCGGCGCGCTGGCGGCGAGGCGCAGGCGCACCGTTGGCGAGCCAAGCATGTCGAGCGGCGCCGCCAGCGGTTCGGAGTCGAACTTCAGCGCCCGCGCATCGTCGCTGGACTGCTCCTGCGGATACTCGGGCGGCGCGAACGGCACCCATTCGGGCGTCTGCAGCCCGACGACGCTGTCGCTGTCTATCTCCAGCCGCGCCGCCTCACCTGGACCCGCAACCAGCCGGCCGTGCGCCAACCCGAAGCGGGTCGCCGCTCCGGTCCGCGGCCAGTCCGCCTCGGCCACCCAGCGCCCGGGCAGCGGGCCTGGCGCGGCTTCGATCGGCGACCGCTCGGGCGTGAACGTCCAGACGCGCGGTCCCTCCATCACGCCGGTGGCCTCGCCGGCGAGCCAGTGACGCCACCAGCGCACCTCCTCGAAGATCCAGTCCAGGCCCGGCCCCGGCGCGGCCGGCGCGGGATAGCCGTGCGACCAGGGTCCGATCAGCGCCTTGGTCGGGACGTTGAGGCCGGCGAGCAGGCGCGGGATCGCCTCGTTGTACGGATCGACCCAGCCGCCCACCAGGTAGGCCGGACAGCGGATCGCGCCCGGATCGAAGCCGACCGAGCCCTGGCGCCAATAGTCGTCCTCGCGCTGATGGCCGAGCCAGAGCGCCGCAATCGCCGGCGCGGCCTCTAACCTGGCCATCCAGGCCGCTTCCCAGCCCAGTCCGGACACGTCGGGGTCGGGCGGCGCGGCCATCACCGCCTTGAAGCTGGTCGCCCACTTCAGCCCGGTCAGGGCAAACGATCCGCCGACGTAGTGAGCATCATCCGTATACCGCCGGTCCGAGCAGCACATCGGCATGATCGCCTTCAGCGCCGACGGCGCCAAGGCTGCGGTCTGCAGGGTGATGAAGCCGCCCCAGGAGACGCCGCGCATGCCGACCTGGCCGTTGCACCAAGCCTGCGCCGCCAGCCAGGCGATCACCTCGGCGGCGTCCTCCTGCTCCTGCGGCAGGTACTCGTCGAGCAGCAGCCCTTCAGAGTCGCCGGAGCCACGGGAGTCCAGCCGCGCGAAGGCGACGCCGTAGCTGGCGAGCTGGCGGCCCCACCAGCC
>Ga0209415_10005806_pt1 | contig 22093 bp, 18 predicted proteins | sample PeaSoiSIISIP2007_FD_187696 | JGI IMG/M metagenome (GOLD analysis project Ga0209415, IMG submission 187696) | Peat soil microbial communities from Weissenstadt, Germany - SII-SIP-2007 (SPAdes) (version 2) | ecosystem: Environmental > Terrestrial > Soil > Wetlands > Peat | place: Germany... | reverse complement strand
TGACGCTAACGAGCCGCTCTGGGACTGTCAAATCGCAAATTTCTATTGAGGGAATAAAGGGCCGCGATATTCGTCGTATCTATCTCAAAGCGAAGCGGCCCCAGCGTTTTGGCCCCACCGCAATTGCGGCACCAGTCAGCGCAGCCATTCCTCGGGGGAGCGAATCGCCTCGGCTACATCGTTGAGAAAAGCCGCTGCCCGGGCGCCATCCACCACTCGATGATCCGAAGAGAGTGTCAGCGTAATCATCGGCCGTATGCCAGGCTGACCATCGACTGGCACAACCCGGTCCGCGATTCTTCCGACGGCAAGAATGGCGGCTTGCGGAGGACTGATGATGGCACTGAAAGCGTCAACCTGGTGCATTCCGAGATTGCTGATCGTGAAAGTTGGGTTGGCAATGTCGGAAGGACGCAATCGGCCGGCCCTCGCGCGCTCGGCCATGTCTCTGCGTTGCAGGGCAATGGCGGCGAGATCGGCGACATTGGCACTAGGGATCACGGCGGCGACCACCCCATCATCCACCGCCATCGCAATCGCGACGTTCACTTCGGGGTTCAGCCGGATTACCTCGCCGCTCCAGCTGGCATTCATCCGCGGATGCTTCCCCAGCGCTCGGCCGACGAGCGCAACCAAGAGATCGGTGTAGGTGGGCTTCACGCCATGTGTCTGTTCAATCGCCGGGCCCAATTTTTCCCGAGCGGCGACCAGTGCGCCGGCATCGACTTCGCGGACGACGAAGAAGTGGGGCACGCTGGTCCAGCTCTGCGTGGTTCGCTCAGCCATCAGCCGGCCGTTCGGGCGCGGCGTTTCGACGGAGGGAATTCTTGGAGAGGCGGAAGCGAGCGAGCTTGAGGATCCTGCCGCGGCCAAAATATCCGATGCGAGAATTTCGCCGTCGGCTCCTGATCCATGCAAGCGAGTGATATCGACGCTATGCTCCTTGGCCAGGCGGCGGGCCTTGGGCGAGATTCTTACACTCGCTCCGGCGGATTGCTCGGGGCCCGGGGCCTTTACCTCTGGGGGAAGGGCTTCTCCGGGACGAACAATCCAGGCAATCGTTTGACCGACGGGCACGACTGCCCCGGCTTGCACCTTAACTCCGGCAAGAATGCCATCGGCTTGAGCCTCGACTTCCATTACCGCCTTGTCGGTTTCTATGTCCAGTAGCGGCTCGCCCTTGGTGACATGCTCGCCTTCCTGCTTGCGCCAAGCCACGAGCTTGCCGGTTTCCTGCGCCATTTCCAGAGCTGGCATGACTACGCTGATGGCCATAGAGGGTCCGAACTATCCTCACCGACAGTTTCTAGTCTGCGACTCCGACTCGTTCTGTCTTGGCGCTGGCCTCGATCATGTCCAGGACGTGCCGGCTGGGAGCGGATTCACTCTCGCGCGTGGTTGGCAGCGGCCCATTGACGGTTACATAGTGCGCGCCTGCCACCATGAGTTCTTCGGCGGGGAAGCGGGTGATAACTTCATGGCCGGTCTGGGTGACGACAATTTCCTCCTCGACGCGCGCCGCGCTCCAGCCATCGGTTGAGGGCCAGAACGTCTCCAACGCAAAAACCATGCCCGGCTTGATTTCGTAAGGATGATCAAGCGACACCAGGCGGCTGATCACCGGCTTCTCCCAAATCGCAAGGCCGACGCCGTGACCGTATTGCAGCCCAAAGCATGCTTCTTCATTGGGGAACCCAAACTCCGCCGCCTTAGGCCAGACGGCCGCAATCTCCGCGGTGCTGCGGCCGGGGCGCACTAACTCGATGGCAGCATCCAGGTAATCGCGGCAGCGTTTGTAGGCATCGACCATGGCATGCGACCCGTACCCGATTGTGAAAGTGCGGTAGTAGCAGGTGCGGTATCCCATGTAGGAATGGAGAATGTCGTAATAGACGGGATCGCCGGGGCGAAGCACGCGGTCGGAGAAAACGTGGGGATGCGGGTTGCAGCGCTCACCGGAGATGGCATTCACCGCTTCCACGTATTCCGAGCCGAGGTCGTAGAGAACTTTGCTCACCAGGCCGACCGCTTCGTTCTCGCGCAGGCCGGGCTTCATGGTGCGGTAGAGTTCATCGTAGGCGGCGTCGACCATCATGGCCGACATGTTGAGCAGGGTGATCTCATCCTGCGTCTTGATGACGCGCGCGTCGGACATCAGTTGCTGCCCGTCGACCACGGTGATGCCCTCGCGCTGCAATGCGAAAAGCACCGGCGGCTCGATGATATCGATGCCCAACGGTTCTTTGTGCAAGCCGCGCATTTCCAGCTCAACGCGAATTTTTTTGGCTACGTCTTCGGCGCGCCCCATTTCCGGAGACATGGCGCCACGCAGCATGGAAATACCGGGACGTGAGCGTTCTCCGAGCCAGGGGCAATGCAGTTGATGATGTTTGGCGGCCGAACCGAAGTCCCAAAGGATGGGCTCGTCATTTTGCGGCAGTAAAGTGAAGCGATTGCACTTGTCCTGCGCCCAGGTGCCAATGTGCGTGGCGGTCAGGTAGCGCACATTGTTCATGTCGAAGCAGAGGAGCGCCCCCATTTCAGACTTGGCCAGCAGATTCTTGGCGCGCGCCAGCCGTTCCCGGCGCAAGCGGTCGTAGTCTACCCGCTGTTCCCAATCCACCGCCATGGTTCCGTGAGTTTTCAATGCCACGACGCGCCTCCTGATCCTGTATTGTCATCCTTCGCTTCGCTCAGAATGACATTCATGCCCGAGTACACAGCGCCCGCGCCGCCTCGAACACCGACTTGTCGGTCGGCACGGTCATGTCTTCTAACGGCGGAGAAAATGGGATGGGGACGTGCATCGCTCCCATGCGCTTCACCGGCGCGTCCAGATCATAAAAAGCGCCTTCCGCGATAAGCGCGGCCAGTTCCGCCGTAACGCCGTAGCGCCCGTATCCCTCATCGAGCACGATCACCCGCGAAGTTTTCTTCGCCGAGTCGATCAGGGTGCGCTCATCCAGCGGCCACATGGTGCGCGGGTCCACGACCTCGGCGCTGACTCCGGTCTCTTCCAGCAGGTCCGCCGCTCCCAGAGCGACTTGCACCATGCTGCTGGTCGCAACCAGAGTGATGTCGGTCCCGGCGCGCTTGATGTCCGCCACGCCGAAGGGAATGGTGTACTCCTCCGCCGGCACCGGACCTTTTAACTTGTACATCATTTTGTCTTCAAAGAAGACAACCGGATTGTCGTCACGAATCGCGGTCTTCAGCAGCCCTTTCGCGTCGTAGGGAGTGGATGGCAGCACCACCTTCAACCCGGGGACGTGGCTGAACCAGGCATGCAGCGACTGCGAGTGCTGCGCGGCGGAACGGCGAGTGGCGCCGAGTGTCGTCCGCATCACCATCGGGACCTTCCACTTGCCGCCTGACATGTAATGAACCTTGGCCGCCTGGTTGACCATCTGGTCCATGGTCAAAGTGATGAAGTCGCCGAACATGATGTCGACCACGGGGCGAAGGCCGGTCATCGCCGCGCCCACCGCCACACCCGTGAATCCAGCTTCGGAGATAGGAGTATCGACCACGCGCTCCGGGCCGAATTCCTCCAACAGTCCGGACAACACCTTGAACGGAGTGCCTGCCTCGGCGACATCTTCGCCAAGAATATAGACGGTCGGATCGCGGCGCATCTCTTCCGCCAGCGCCTCGCGAACGGCTTGCGCGAAGGTCAACTCGCGTTGTCCGGTCTCAGGCATAGACGTCCTGCTCCACTTCCTCAGGGCGCGGATAGGGGGCGGCCAGCGCAAATGCGACGGCGGTTTTCATCTCCGCCTCGATTTCGGACTGAATACGGCCCAGTGCGGCGGATTCGGCGAAGCCTTGCTCGATCAGCCAACGGCCCAGGTTCGTTATCGGATCGCGCTCGGCCTTCCAGGATTGCTCTTCCTGCTTGGAGCGGTAGTACTCGCGATTGATGTCGCCGACATGATGTCCGCCATAGCGGTAGGTATTGCACAGCAGGAATCCAGGACCACCGCCGTCCCGTGCGCGGTCGACCAGGCGTCTTGCCGTTGCATACACCGCGCGAACGTCCTGCCCATCGACGGTCTCCGCCGGAATTCCGAAGGCGGCGGCGCGGGCAGGGATCTCGCCTGCCGTCGTCTCCGAATAGTGGGTGTACTCAGTGTAGAGATTGTTCTCGCAGACGTAGATCACCGGCAGCTTCCAGAGTTGCGCCAGGTTCATGACTTCGTAGAGAGACCCTTGTCCCAAAGCACCTTCGCCGAAAAAACAAACCGTAACCCGGCCGGTGCCCATGCGCTTGGCGGAAAACGCGGCTCCGGTGGCAATCCCCACGCTGCCTGCGACGATGGCATTGGCTCCCAGGTTTCCGGTGGCAGGATCGGCAATGTGCATCGAGCCGCCCTTGCCGCGGCAGTATCCGGCTTCCTTGCCCAACAGTTCGGCGAACATGCGGTCTGGGGACGCACCTTTCGCCAAGCAATGACCGTGGCCGCGATGCGTGCTGGTAATGTAGTCATCGAGCCGGAGAGCCTGGCAAATTCCCACCGCGACGGCTTCTTCGCCCACATAAAGATGAGCCAGGCCCGGCATCAGGGCCCGGGTGTAGAGTTCGTTCACCTGCTCTTCGAACCGCCGGATGCTCACCATGCTGCGATACATCTGGAGCCAGCGTTCGACTTCGACGCTGGAGTCGGCCGGGGAAGAGTCCGTGGCAATGGTCATTTCTGAACTCCCGACAGGCGGGCAAGCACGTCGAACATCACCGCGAAATCCAGTTTTGCCCAGCCCATGCCGCGCGCCGCGGTCAGAAACTCGTTGCTCACGGCCGTTGTTGGAAGGGGAACGTCGAGCTGACGGCCCAGTTCCAGCGCCAGCAACATGTCTTTCTGCATCATGTTCACATCGAACCAGGCCTCTGGGGGTTGCTGGAGAACGAAGGGGCCGCGGTATTGAATCATAGGAGACGCGACGGCGCTGTGGGTAAGGACATCGACTGCGGTTGCGCGCGCGATTCCACTTTTCTCCGCCAGCAAAACACCTTCCGAGAACGCCATCATCTGGACGGCCAGGCTGAGATTGACGGCGATCTTCATGGCCAGCGCCAGGCCGTTGTCGCCAACGTGGGTCACTTTCGGTCCAATATCCTGCAGAACCGGTTTCACGCGCTCGAAGGTTTCGCGGCGGCCGCCAACCATCACCGACAGCTTTCCTTCCTGCAGCGTGATCACGCTGCCGGAGACCGGCGAGTCCACCATGTCCGCGCCTTTTTCTCGCACTTTCGCTGCCAGGGCGCGGCTGACCGTGGGACTCACCGTACTCATGTCGATGAAGACCTTGCCCGCGCTCAAGCCCGCCAGCAACCCGTCTGGCCCGTCGGTCACGGCAGCAAGCGCGGCGGAGTTGGTGACCATGGCGAAGGTAAAATTGGAGGCCGCAGCAACCGCGCGCGGCGAGTCCGCCCAGCGCATGCCCTTGTCCATCAGCCACTGCGCTTTCGCCCGCGTGCGGTTATACCCGGTCACAGTGTGACCCTTGCTGAGCAGACGATTCACCATCTGACTGCCCATCACTCCGAGACCGACAAACCCAAGCTCCGCCATGTGCAGTGAACTCCGAACTACGAATGGATTTTCGCCAGCGCCGGTTGATCCCGCTTGACGGAAGCGCGCGAATCACTCCGCACCTGCTCGAGGTGGACGCGCATCGCCTGTCGCGCTTTCTCTGGGTTACGTTGCTCGATCGCTGCCAGGATGCGCTTGTGGTGGACTTGCCCGCGCTCGGGCCCGCCCGGGACGTTGAAAATCCGCAATCGTTGTTCGCGAAGGACTCCGACAATGGAATCGATCAGCGACAGGATGAGGGGATTTGCCGCCGCTTCGGCCAGCGAGAGGTGGAAATCCAGATCCGCTTCGATGTACGCGTCCGGATCATGCTTTGCCAGGTCCATGACTGCGACTGCCTCTCGCATGGTGGCAACTTGCTGTTCCTCAATACGAGTCGCGGCCAGAGCGGCAATCTCCGGTTCCAGAATCGCGCGCACCTCGGCCAAGTGGATCACTCCCTCCGGCTGGCCGATTTTGACCATGCGATCCAGCGATTGCCGGATGGCATTTGAGGTGCCGTTGGTGATGAACGTCCCGCGCCCGGAATAGGCTTCCACCAAGCCTTTTTCCCGGAGCGTTTTCACTGCCTCCCGCACGGCGGTTCGGCTCACCCCAAATTGAACCGCTAACTCGCGTTCTGCGGGGAGTTGATCGCCGGGCTTCAGAGCTCCGTTCACGATGGAATCCTCTATCTGCTGAACGATCTGTTCGTAGAGACGCGAAGTCTGGATCGCTTTATACACAGGTTTTCCTCAGGAGACAGAATTCTCCACCTGGGTCATGGTCCGGCAACTATACCACGTCTCAAGATACAGAATTCCTTCCGCGCCCAGGCGCTAGCCACTCATCCTGGCACGGTTGTATGACCAAATGCCGCCGAAAAGTTAAAACTCCTCTACTGGTTGAGACTCCTCTACTGAATGAAGACCGTCTTTATGTTCGTAAACTCTCGAATCCCGTGTACGCCCAGCTCCCGGCCATGGCCGGACTGCTTTACCCCGCCGAATGGCAGGCGAGGATCAGAGGCGACCATGCGATTGATAAAGACCATGCCCGCCTCAATCTCGTTGATGAGCCGGGACCGTTCTCCCTCGTCGTTAGTCCAGGCGCTCGCTCCCAAACCAAAACGGCTATCGTTGGCGATCCGGATGGCATCGTCCACGTCCTTTGCCCGGAAGATGCAGGCCACCGGACCGAATAGCTCCTCCTGATACGCGGGCGAATTTTTCGGGATGTTGGTGAGCACCGTGGGCGCGTAGAAATTGCCGGGCCGCTCCAGCCGCCGGCCTCCGGTTAGAACCCGCGCCCCGGCTGCAATTGTTTTCTGCACATCGGAGGCGAGACTTTCCAGTCCGTCGGCTGTGGCCAGCGGCCCCAGTTCCGTACTCTCATCCAGCGGATCGCCTAACTTCAACGCCTCCATTTTAGCCACGAATTTCTGCTCGAACTCCTCCGCAATCGGCTCCGCGACAATGAATCGCTTGGCGGCGATGCAGGACTGGCCATTGTTGACCACCCTCGCTTTCACCGCAGTGCTGACCGCCTCCTCCAGATCGGCGCTGGGCATGACGATAAAAGGATCGCTGCCTCCCAGTTCCAGCACCACCTTCTTAATCCTCTTGGCCGCGCCGACGCCCACTTCAATGCCGGCATTCTCGCTTCCGGTCAGGGTGGCCGCCACCACCCGCGAATCATTGAGAATTGCGGCGACCTGTTTCGATCCAATCAGGAGGGTTTGAAAGACGCCCTCGGCGAATCCTGCTCTGCGAAAAACATCCTCCACCGCCAATCCGCATTGCGGCACATTCGAAGCGTGTTTCAACAAACCGGTGTTTCCCGCCATCAAAGCGGGCGCGACAAAACGAACCACTTGCCAGAACGGATAATTCCACGGCATCACCGCGAGGATTGGTCCCAATGGTTGATAACGGATGTAACTACGGCTGGCGGAAGTCTCCACCACTTCGTCGGCGAGAAAGCGCTCGGCGTTTTCCGCGTAATAGCGGCAGGCCCACGCGCATTTGACGGCTTCATCGACGGCGGAACGCAATGTCTTCCCCATCTCGATCGTCATGATGCGGGCCAACGCTTCCTTCTCGGCCTCGAGAATCTCCGCGGCCTTGAGCATAATCCGGGCGCGATCCGCGAAGGGAAGGCGCCGGTGCTGGCAGAAGGCGCTGGCGGCGCGCTGCAGCTTCTGGTCGATTTGCGCGTCCGACAGCGGATCGAATGTTTTAAGGAGCTGACCAGTTGCCGGGTTGATACTTGCGATGGCCATCGGAGATAGTATGCTCCCACATAAAGGAGTTGGACGGTGTCCATCGGTCGGACACTCCATGTCAACGGTCATGCGGTATGACGACTCTACCACGTAGTGGGCGTGAGAGGTCAAGGGCCGAATCCGGGCAATATTGCTTGACAATGGCTTGTCATACGGTGGTAGAGTTGTCGGACCAAATTGGCCGGCGGAGGTCTGTATGGAATTGCGAAACTCACGCATCAGCATGACCGCGCATCCTTGTGGCATGAAAGCTGTTCGGGCCGTGAGGGCGAGCGCTCTCTTGCTGGTCGCGCTACTGATTTCCGTTCCTTTGCCGGCTCAAACCGATGCGGGCCGAATTCTCGGGAGCGTGACCGACCAGACGGGTGCGGCACTCGCCGGCGCCGGCGTGACCATTACGGACGTACAGCGCGGCACCGTTCGAACCCTGACTACCGATGATGCGGGAGCCTATGTTGCGCCCAACGTTGCCCCCGGCATTTATAAAGTGCGAGCCAGCGCAAAGAGTTTCAGGACGGTCGAGCGTCTGAACATTGAAATACTGGTTGCGCAGGATGCGCGGGTTGATTTTGTACTCCAGCCCGGCGAAGCCACCGAAACGATAACGGTGACGGAAGAGGTCCCGCTGCTGGATACGACCTCTGCCACACTGGGCGGTACCCTCAGCAACAAGGAAATTAATGACCTGCCGCTGAATGGCCGGAACTACGAGAACCTATTGCAATTGCGTCCTGGCGTGGTGCGCTATCCGGGCGGCGGATTCTCTACCACAAGTACGGATGGCCTCCGTGCCGAGGACAATGCGTACCTGATCGACGGGCTATTCGACAGCGAACCATTTTCCGGCCAGAGCATCATCAACGGTGCGGGCATTGCCGGAGATTCGGCGACCATCCTGCCAGTCGACGCCATTCAGGAATTCAATGTGCAGGAGAATCCTCCCGCGGAATATGGTTGGAAGCCGGGCGCCATCGTGAACGTTGGACTGAAGTCGGGAACCAATGCGCTGCACGGCTCCGGCTACGGTTTTTACCGGGACGGAATTTTCGATGCGCGCAACTACTTCAACCCGGCCCCGGCCAAGAAAACACCCCGGGCTTTGAAGCAGTTCGGGGGTACCCTCGGCGGGGCGTTGGTGAAAGACAGGCTCTTCTTTTTTGGCGGTTACGAGGGGCAGCGCTACACCGTGGGGAACTCTTTCGGGGGCATCCTGAGCCCGGCCACGGTTTCTCTCGGCGGAGACCCGGCGAACAGCATTCCGGATGCGATTGCCGCCTTGCAGGCAGCAAACATTCAGCTGAGCGCGGTGAGTCTGGGAATTGCCGGCTGTACGGTGACTGGCGCCGCCCCCGCTGGTGTCACGTGTAACGGCAAGGGATTCCCCACGAACGATGGAACCAATCCAAACGGTCCAACCGCCATCGTGAACGGCTTTCCCAACATTGTTACTTCCAACAATGCGGTGGGGAAAATCGATTACCACATCAATGACCGCAATACACTCAGCGGCATGTATTTTTTTGGGAACAACTCCGGGACTGTCGAGGATGTCCCAGGGCTGCTGCAGCCCCAATGGTTGAGTCTAATCCACACCCGCGCCCAGGCGCTCGGAACGAACTGGGCATGGGTTCCCAGTTCGCGCTGGGTCAACGAAGCTAGATTCGGCTATAACCGCCTTTACCAGCCCACCTTTCCCGCAGACCACGATGTTAATGTGTCAACCTACGGTGGCCTGAACACGGGGGTGCCCTTCAGCTCTTTGACTGGCGGTTTGCCGCGGATCGCCATTAGTGGCTTCAAAAGCCCGGTGGGCGGGACTCTGGGTGGTTTCAAATGGCCCAAGCTGCAGGGTCCCGACACCATCTTCCAGTTCGTGGACCACGTCTCCTATACGCAGGGCAACCACGCTTTCAAGTTTGGGGGTGAAATCCACCGTGACGGTGTCAGCGGGGGCGCCTATGGCGCTGCCCGGGGCAGCATCGCCTTCGGGGGCGGGAGCACCCCAGGCCTCGCCAACTCGACACCCTTAGAAGATTTTTTTGCTGGTGTGCCCTCGCAAGCCGGGCCCACTCCGGCTGGGTCCGTACTGTCGGGAGACCCTGCTCGACAGCTAAGCAACTGGGCGTATGCCGGCTTCATTCAGGATGACTGGCGCGTCACCAAGACCTTGACCGTGAATCTTGGCCTGCGCTACGAGCTCAATACCGTGGTAAAGGAAGCCCACAATCTCATCGGCAACTTCGATCCAAATCTCGGATTGGTGCAGGTGGGCAAGCAGATTAGCTCTGCGTATGGTGGGGATCACAAGGACTTCGCGCCGCGCGTAGGCTTCGCGTGGGATCCCACGGGGAAAGGCAACACCGTAGTCCGTGGCGGCGGAGGTTTGATGTATGAGACGGTGAACTGGGAAAGCTTTCTGGCTTTTAACAACAGCTTTGGACTGACCAGCATTCCTACCGGAGCTATGCTCAACGGGACGCCAGGCGGTGGCTCGATCCAGGTCGGCAACCTTACTTTTTCAAGTCTTCCCAACTACAACACCGGCCCGGTCTTCGGCAACTTGAGCCCCGCCAATCTCAGTTGCAGCGGAGCCGCACCTTGCTCCATCCTGGGGGTGGACCCCAACATCAGCACTCCTTATGTCTATAACTGGACCTTAAACGTTCAGCACGCGATCACGACGAACCTTTCCTGGGAAATTGCGTACGTTGGAAACCACGGCTCGAATCTGACGGGCATTCGAGACATTAACCAGCCCACCCCCAGCGGGACGTTCCCATTCTCCCAGTTCCCCTACCTGGGCAACATCTATCAGATGGCGAACCTTTATAGATCCAACTACAACGCCCTGCAAAGCACTTTGACCGCGCGTAACTTTCATGGACTGGGTGTGGTTGCGGGTTACACGTACGGCCACGCCCTCGACGATGTTTCTGCCAATTGGGACTTCGGAGCCGGTCTGGGTCTCCCCCAGGACGCCGCTCATCCTGAGCGGGAATACGCGAGCAGCGACTTCGATATGCGGCAACGCTTTACCCTCTCGGTCACTTACGCTCTCCCGGGAAAGAAAGGTTTCGGTCAGACATTCGAAGGCTGGGAAATCAATTCCATTGTGACGCTAGAGACCCCGCAATTCTGGCCAGTGATTGATACCGGAACCAACGTTAGCGGAAGCGGCGAGGGCCATGATCGCTGGGACTTCTTCGGGAATCCCACGGACTTCAAGTCCGGACCGACCTCGATTCCTTACTTCGCTCCTGGCGCCTCCAACATGCCGGCCGCATGCATCAGCGACGCGGCGGCGGTCGGGGCTACAGCTTCGCTCAACCAGTTTGGCTGCTATGCCAAGGGACGCTCGGTCATGATCCCTCCCGCGCTCGGAACTTTCGGTACGATGGGCCGCAATATCTTTCCTGACTCGGGTTTTCGCAACTGGGACTTTTCCGTGGCCAAAAACTGGAAACTTGGGGAACGGGTGAGCGCCCAGTTCCGTGCTGAGTTCTTCAATATTCTCAACCATCCCGACTTCGCCAATCCTTACGGCGGACAGAATGGCTTTGGCGACAACGATCCCTCCGCGGCCGGCCCGCCGTTCGGTTGCGGCTGTGCCACGCCGGACGTAGCGGGCTCCAATCCGGTCATCGGGTCGGGAGGCAGCCGCGCCACGCAGTTTGGGTTGAAGCTCATCTTCTAGTGGTTGCTGCAAGTTTTGATGGAGCAGGGGCGGACCATAGGTTCTGCCCCTTTTCACGGATGGCCCGACCTGGCAAGAAAATCAGAAATAGACCTTACGAACTAGTTTCGCGGACGGCAAAAGATGCGTGGATTGAACACACACCATATCTACTCCATAGTCCTATCGCTCTATCTTGGCCTGACCTTCATGACAGTGGGCACAGCATTCGCCCAGGAGCCGCACGAGCGCACCCACGAGCGCACGATTGATGAGATCAAGACCGAAGCGATCCGCCGCGCCGAGAATGGAATTTATCCGCTGATCGGGCTGGACCCGGCCGACGTTCGAGAGGCCTTCGCTTCGATTAAGTCCAGGGACAAAGACGAATGGGCGGCTGCGTTCATGGCGGTTGCCGACCGCTACATGACCGAAGGAAAGAAGCTGGAGGCCACCGATCCGGCGCAGGCGGACGCGGACTATATCCGAGCCTGGCACCTTTATTCCTTCGGCCGGTGGCCCGTGCCCACGTCTCCAGGAAAACAGCGCGCCTACGCCAAGGCGATTGAGGCGTTTCTGGCTCATGCCCACTTCTACGATCCTCCTTTGGAAGTGGTGCATATCCCCTTCGAAGGATCACAGATCATCGGATACCTGCGCCTGCCAAAGAATGCGACAGGTCCAGTGCCGCTTGTGCTCGCGATCAACGGTTTGGACAGCCGAAAAGAGGACCTCAGCGAAAGCTTCGGCGCAATTCTCCCTTACGGCATTGGCTTCCTTGCCGTGGATGGGCCGGGCACCGGTCAGGCCCCGATCAAGGCCAGCGAAAACGCGGACCGCATGCTTTCACGCGTCATCGACTACGTGCAGACCAGGCCTGAAATCGACAAGAACAAGCTGGCCGTTCACGGCGTGAGCTGGGGCGCCTACTGGGCCACCAAGCTGGCCATCCTGGAGCGCGGGCGTCTAAAGGCGGCGAGCGCTCAATCTCCTCCGATTCACGAGTTCTTTCAGAAGGACTTTGTCATGAACTCTCTGCTGGGGAACCGCGAGTATCTGTTCGATCAAGTGCCTGCCCTGATGGCAATCTTTGACGGAGTGAATACGGTCGACGACTTGGTCGCCGCGTTGGGCAAGATGTCTCTGGTGGATCAACATCTGCTGGGCCTGCCGACTACGCCGATGCTGGTGATCGGAGGAGTTCTGGATACGCAAGTGCCAATCTCCGACATCTACTTACTGCTCGACAAAGGAGATGTTCCCAAGACCGCGTGGATCAATCCGCAGGGCGGCCACCTCGGGCGCCAAACCAAAGTGTGGCCGGACCCGTTGATATTCAAGCAAGTCATCATTCCGTGGCTGGTGCGCACGCTGGAGGTTCAGGCGCCTCCAAAGTAAAGCGAATCTTCCATTGAGGATTGCACAACATAGTGACACCGTTCAGCTAAACAGGTTGTCATTCCAAAGCGCCGCTCTTGGCGCGAGGAATCTGCTTTTTCGCGGGTTCAGCCACAACGGATTCCTCCTCTTCGTTTCGCTCATCGTCGGAATGACAATCGCGACTGGTGTCACTATATTTTGCGATTATCAGGAGGGATGACTTCCAGCCAGCTTCGAGGCCACACCCTTGAAGCCCACCGCGAAGACGTTGTTGCCAATTTGCGCAATCATCGCGTCCCGGTCGGCTCCCACCACCTCGAAATCCGCCCACCACTCGGCAAAGGTCCGATTGCCTTCCGTAATACGGTGCAGCCGGACGCCCGCCACGTAGCCGCGAACCGGCAGAGTGCCCTCGGTAATCTCGTAGGTGAACACGTAGTTGAGATCGTCCATGCAGAGCAGACGCTCTCGTACAAAACCCTCGCCCAGGGTCAGGCGCCGCATGCATCCGACTTGGTCGCTGGGCTTGCCATCCTCGATCACGCTCGCCTTGATGTTGGGATGATAGGACGGCATGTCGTTGTAGTCGCGCATGATGCCCCAAACTTTCTCGATAGGCGCATCGATTACGTCGCTGATGTAAACCGTATTAGGCATATCTTTCCCTCCGCCGTTAGAAACTGATCTGCTTGAATTCCCGGGTTTGGCTGGTGATGGCTTTTTCGGTCGGCAATCTCTCCATGGAACTCGCGCCGTAAAAGCCGTGGCAATGCTTGGTGTTGCTCAGCACGAAAGAGGCGTCCGCAGGTTCGGCGATAGGGCCGCCGTGGCACAGCACCAGGATGTCGGAGCGTATGGCGAGCACCGCTTGCGCAATGGCCTCGATGCGCTCCACACAGGCCTCGAGCGTCAGCGCGGTTTCGGCGCCGATCGAGCCGCCGGTGGTCAGGCCCATATGCGCGACCAGGAGGTCTGCACCGGCCCGCGCCATGGCCTCAGCCTGCTGCGGATCAAACACATAAGGCGTAGTCAGAAGATCTTTCTCGTGCGCCAGCCGGATCATCTCCACTTCCAGGCTGTAGCTCATGCCGGTCTCTTCCAGGTTCTGGCGAAAGGTTCCGTCGATCAGCCCGACCGTCGGGAAATTCTGCACTCCCGAAAAGCCGGCCGCCGCTACCTCGTCCAAAAAGGCGTCAAACCCGCAAAATGGATCAGTGCCATTCACGCCCGCGAGCACGGGCGTTTTCTTAACCACCGGCAAAACCTCGCGCGCCATTTCCATGACCACTTGGTTGGCGTTGCCATAAGCCAGCAACCCCGACAGTGAGCCGCGCCCTGCCATGCGATAGCGCCCCGAGTTGTAGATCACGATCAGGTCAATGCCGCCGGCTTCCTCGCATTTCGCGGAGAGGCCGGTTCCGGCGCCGCCTCCGATAATCGGTTCCCGCCGGCGAGCCATCCCGGCGTACTTCGACATTAATTCCTTACGCGCAAAACGTGGCATGGATCATTTCCTTCCACCGGCCTTGGTCATCACCGGCGCTCGTACCCGGATGTTCGTAATCTTCGTAATCAATGGACAATCGCCAAAAATTCTTCGACGGCAATCTCCGCAAACCGCGGATCGTTGATGTGGCAGGGAACCTGCACCAGTTTCCGGTGATCCGTCTGCCGGAACTCGGCCATCAGTGTATCGAACAGCGCGGAATCCGCGGCCGGATCCCAAAACGGCTGGCCGGGCGCATCCAAGGCCGAAACTCCGCCCATGGGCAGCAGAAATCTCACTTCGCCTTCGCAGCGGTTGAGCCGTGCGGCAATCCAACGAGCCTGGCGGATGTTGTCATCCACGGTGGTCCGCATCAGGGTGACTTGCGGATTGTGCGGATAAAACTTGCGTCCGCGGTAACGTTCCGGCACCGTTTCCGGCGCGCCAAAATTCACCATATCGAGCGCGCCGCAAGAGCCCACGTAGGGCGCGCGAGTACGAGCGACGGCGCCGAAGCGGTCCTCCGTGCACGCCAGCACTCCTCCGCACAGATAGTCGCAGACTTCGGTGGTGGTGATGTCGAGAACGCCGCCAATGTGGCCATCCTGCAACAGCTTTTCCATCGACTGGCCGCCGGTTCCGGTGGCGTGAAATACCAGGCAATCGAAGCGTGGACTGAGCAGCCGCGAGATCTGCTGCACGCAAGGCGTGGTCACCCCAAACATCGTCATGCCGAGAGCAGGGCGTTCCTGAGTTTCCTGCGGAATCGGATGCAGCATCATGCCGGCGAGCGCGTGTGCCGCGTTGCCCAGCACCCGCCGCGAAATCCGATTCAAGCCCGCCAGGTCGGTCACGGAATACATCATCGTGATATCACACGCGCCGACGTAGCCGGCAACGTTGCCCGAAGCCATCGTCGAAACCATCACCTTGGGTAGGCCGATTGGCAAGGCGCGCATGGCCGGCGCAATCAGCGCCGTGCCTCCCGAGCCGCCAAGGCCGAGCATGCCGCCGACATCATCTCGCAACTTCACCAGGCGCTCAAACGCCTCGGTCATCGCGGCAATCGCCGAGCCGCGGTCGCCGGTGAATACCGCGCTCTGCCCCTGGGGATGATGAGCTGCAATGTCCGCTGGCGATACCCGGAGGCGGTTCGGCGCAGCGGGAGCAGAGGCGCGCGGAGAGTTCCCCGACGTCGAAAGATCCGCCAATGCCACAGACAATCCGGCCGCTTCCAGCAACCCGCACACATATTCGGCCTCGGCGTTCTTGGTATCCAACGTTGCCACGACCCAAGCCCGATTTTGCGCAGCCATCATCAATGCTCAGTCCCGAATGCTCAGCCCCGAATCCTCAGTCCCGGCGCGAAAGTATATCGCGGATTCCAGCCGGCGTGCGGAACTCCCGCGTTGCTCCAGCGGTCTAGCCGGCGGGCGGGAGCCCGCAGGCTGCTCGAAAGACCGCTAGTCAATTGAGCGATGAATTGTTGATCGATTTTTGCCGTCGCCTGGATTAAGCTGTGATTCCTGTGCCGGACCTGCGTTCAGGTCCAGTGCTTATCAAACAGAGGCGGTGCAAGCGTGCGGCATACTTCGGCAATCAAGTTCTGCCTGCTTTTTGTGATCTTTTCCGCAGTCGCGGTTCTGGCTGCTGACGATTCTGTACGCTACTTGAGCGCCCAGCACTTGTTTGTGCTCGATGCCGGCAACGTGACCTACGTTGTGGGCGTGAATGAGCGTGGCGAATTGCAGCATGTTTACTGGGGCGCGCGTCTGTGGCGGGATGAAGACCTGCAGCCCGCGCACTCCGATCCCGGGTGGGCTTCTTTTGATCTCACCACCATGACTACCCCGCAGGAGTATCCGGGATGGGGCGCCGGTCTCAGCATGGAACCGAGTCTGAAAGTCACTTTTCCCGACGGAAATCGCGACTTGGTTTTGCACTACGTGAGCCACTTGATCAAGAAGGATGGCCTTGAAATTACCCTCAAGGACATCGAGCGGCCCCTTTTTGTCCATCTGCAATACACCGTATATCCCGGCACCGGCGTAATAGGACGGCAAGCTACGATCGAAAACCGCGCCGCCACTCCAGCATTTCTCGAGAGTGCTCAAGCCGCAGCCTGGTACCTCCCTCTCGGGGACGGCTACCGCCTGAGATATTTGACCGGACGCTGGGGTGGTGAGTGGCAGTTGAACCAGGAGCCAATCCACACCGGACTGAAGGTCCTGGAAAGCCGCCGCGGCAGTACCAGTCACCAAACCAACCCTTGGTTTGCCATCGATCAGGACGGCAACAACGATCCCGAAAGCGGCCCGACCTGGTTCGGCGCGCTGGCTTGGAGCGGAAGCTGGCGCATCAGCGTGGAGCAGACACCTCATCTGCAGGTTCGCGTAACCGGAGGCTACAACCCTTTCGATTTTTCCTATAAGCTCAGCCCCGGTGAGTCCCTGGCGACGCCAGTTTTTTTTGCCGGCTATACCGGACACGGGATTGGAGAAGCCTCACGCCTGATGCACCGCTTCGAGCGGGCGGAGATTTTGCCGGCCGGCTCCGGCCTGCGAACGCGCCCCATCCTCTACAACTCCTGGGAGGCTACGGAGTTCAACGTAGATGAAGCTGGCCAGGAAGCCCTCGCGGATAAAGCAGCGAGTCTGGGTGTCGAGCGCTTCGTGATGGACGACGGATGGTTCGGCCAGCGTAACGATGACCACGCGGGACTGGGCGATTGGTCCGTCAATCCGCACAAATTTCCCCACGGCCTGAAGCCCCTGATCGATCACGTGAAGAGCTTGGGTATGGATTTCGGCCTCTGGGTCGAGCCCGAGATGGTGAACCCGGACAGCGATCTCTACCGCAAACATCCCGATTGGGCCATGCACTTCGAAGGCCGTCCCAGGAGCGAAGGACGCAATCAGTTGATCCTCAATCTGGCCCGCGACGATGTCAAGGAATATACCTTCCAGTGGCTCGACAAATTGCTTTCCGAGAATGACATTGCATTTCTTAAGTGGGACTACAACCGGAACTTCAGCGAGCCAGGATGGCCGGAAGCTCCGGCCGACGAGCAGAAAGAGATTTGGGTGCGCTACACCCAGAACCTCTACCAGATTCTTGACCGCCTGCGGGAAAAGCATCCGCAGCTTGAAATAGAAAGCTGCTCCGGCGGCGGCGGCCGGGTTGATCTCGGAATCCTCCGCCGCGCCGAGCAAGTGTGGACCTCCGACGACACCGAAGCCTTCGACCGCCTCACCATCCAGGATGGCTTTAGCTATGCCTACACGCCGCACATCATGATGGCGTGGGTGACGGACGTGCCTAACATGAACGGCAGAAGTGTGCCGCTCAAGTATCGCTTTATGGTCGCCATGCAAGGATCGCTGGGCATCGGAGCGAATTTGAACCAGTGGAAGCCCGAAGATTTCGAGGAAGCGGGAACCATGATCCGGTATTACAAAACCATTCGTAATACCGTGCAGAATGGCCGTCTGTACAAACTGGCCGCGCCCGAGAATTCCAACTTTGCCGCCAACGAGTATGTGTCGGAAGACGGATCACAAGCCGTACTTTTCGGCTTCCTGCACTCGCAGCAGTTTGGCCGTGAGCTGCCGCTGTTGCCGCTCCGTGGTTTGGACGAGCGCGCTGCTTATGAAATTTATCCAGTGGAGGGGAAGGATAGCAAAGCTGTCGAGTTGAGCGGCGCATACTTGATGCACCACGGCTTGGCGCTTGCCCTGCAGGGCGATTACGACGCTATTTCCCTGCGTCTGGAGCGCACCGATCGTCCACCTCAAAAATGAAAAAGATCCCGCGGGCTAGCCCGTTGTAAAACCCTTGTCGACGTTGGGCTTTCGCGCCCGCACAACTTTCCTTCCGCGAGAGGGTTTTTAACCACCAGAACGGAGGGTGCACAAATGATGAAGACAACGGTATTTGCTCTGCTGGGTTTGGCCGCCGTGCTGGCTTTGGCGAATCCGCCTCGCGCCAACGCTGGAGTGGTGATCGGAGTCGGCATCGGCCCGGTTTTCCCGCGCCCCGCGTATGGTTATGTGGTCGCGCCTCCGCGCCCATACGTTTACTACGCGCATCCGTACGCGCGTCCATACGCCTACGCGCCCGGTTACACATATCCGCCTTACGTTGCTTACGGCCACTTCGACCGCGACTGGCGGTGGGATCACAGAGGCTGGGATCACAGAGATCGTGATGATCGTTGGGGCCATGGCTTTCGGCGGTGAACCGCTGGTGCAGCCACTCCTAGGAAACAAAAGCCCCGCAGTCATTTTGACTGCGGGGTTTTTCTTGCGGGGACGGATGGTCTCCGCGAAATTCCAAACAGCGTTCGGGTTCGAGCCACTCGGGTCTCACCCTCCACCACGACCACCTTGCAAAAATGGCGAGGCTAAGGCAGGCTAGATGGCCAAGTCGGCTGGCTGCTCGCATCCTGCATCGAGTGCGAGACTCCGAATACCAACGACGCATCAGAGGCGGCTGTGTTCTGTGGCAAGTGCGGCACCGATCTGCCCGAGAATTCGCAGTTCTGCCCGAAGTGCGGACAGCCCGTCAGCGCCGTTGCCGACCGGCCCGCACCCGCGGCAAGCGTCGAATTCTGCGGAAGCTGCGGAGCAAAACTGCCTGACTTCTCGCAGTTCTGCCTGAAGTGCGGGCAGGCGGTAGCCGTGCCGGCGCCGGGACCGATTAGGTCGGCAGCTGCTTCAAACGCGACTGTCGGTGCTTCGCGGCTCCGGCGACAACGGTCCAAGCCTCGAATTCCAATTTGGCTCCTTGTGCCCGCGCTGCTGGTCACCATTTGGTGGGCGGCAACCAGCGGCAGTCCCGGCGCGCAGCAGTTTCAGAGGCTGTTCAACCGCTCGCATACGGAAGCCATCGTCCCCGCCACTTTTGTGGTGAAGTCTCGCAGCTTTTCCTACTACAAGTTCATGGTTCCACGCGGCGCGTCCAGCGTGGTGGTCAGCGGTCCGTTCAGCGCCACGGGCGGATCCAACGATAACGATATCGAGGTGTCTCTGCTCACCGATACCAACTTCGTCGATTGGCAGGACGGTTATGTCACCAGCACCTATTACAGCAGCGGCAAGACAGCACAGGGCGACATCAACACCTCGCTTCCGCCCGCTGCCGGCACCTACTACCTAGTGTTCAGCAATCGGCTTTCACAGCGCACCGCAAAAACCGTCCAAGCCACCGTCACCTTGCCTTACAACCGAGGGTGGTCGTCTCCCTGACGCAAAAGTCCGGTGGCCTTTCACGGCCGTTCAACTTTCTCAACCCGCTCGGTAATGTCGAATCCGCGTTTCCTCGCTTCGCGAACGAATGATTCGCCGGGCACAGCCAGCTCCAGCGGTATGGATCCCAGCGGCGTCTCGCCTTTGGCGATCATGGCGGCCACGATCGACAAATGCCACCCGGTTAACCGCTGCATTGCGGTGAAGCTGGTGCGGTCATCGTAATAGTCAACAATCTCCACCCATGCCTGGGTGGGTCGGCCGTTCTTTTTCCCAACCGCGATCACGCGAATCACGCACACGTCTCTCACGTCGTCGATCCGCACTTGCGGTTCATACAAAGCATGGAATACTTGCCGCGGAACCACTTCGCTCCCATGCACTCGAATCGGCTTCAGCTCGAACAGTCCCAGATCGGAGAACGCCTTCAACTGGGCAAACGTCCCGGGATAGCGCAGCACTTTGAGCTGATAGGTTTGCAGTTTTCCTAGGAAGGTCCACGGCGCGGTGGAGACTCCTCCCGCAATCAGGAATGCTTCCAGCTTGCCCAGAGGCGGTACATCCACCATTTCGAACTCCGTGAAGCAGGGCAGGTGTTCTAATTTCCCATTGCGCAGCACCGTCATTCCACCGAAATATTCGTTGGTGAGTCCCTCGATATTGAACGTCATCGCGTAATTCCACGGCGGTTGCGGATGCTGCGGAAGCCCGCCGTCATACATGTACACATGCTCCGCCTCGCCCACCAGATTCATGGCATGGACCGCGAGTGTGTTCCCCATGCCCGGCCCCATACCACAGTCGGGTACCACTCTCACGCCAGCCCGCTTAGCCTCCGGGTCGAGCGCGTGTTGCTGCCGCACGGTTTCGGTGTGCCCTCCCAGGTCGCACAACGAAACGCGGTTTGCGATTGCCACCTGGGTCAGTCTCAGGTTATAGAAATACGGCACCGCGCTGAGCGCGACATCATGTCCCTTGAGCGCGCGCCCTACCGCGCTTCCATCGCGAACATCCAGGGCAATCGCCTCCGCCGCCTTGCGGCCCACGAGTACGTTCACTCGTTCCGCCCCGGCTTGCGCGCGCTCCAGCTCGGCATCCGCCAGCGTGATTCGCGAGGCGTCGCCAAAACACGCTAGATCATAAGCTGCGGCGATCCCCTGCCGTCCCGCTCCCAAGACCACGTACGAGAAAGCCATGATTCCTCCCTCCGATGGTGAATCACGCGCGATTCTAACCGAGATCGATGAAGCACCAGCGCCGCAAACAATTCGGGAGTGTCCTGGTTTCAGCGACCTCGAAAATTCCTAAGAAGCGATTCGCCGTCTCTGCGCCTCTGCGGCTGTTCTCTGCGACCTCAGCGATTAGATTGTGTGTTTGCTCGAGTCTCACCAAAACCTTGCGACGCGGAGGCCGCTGAGAACAGCCGCAAGGGCGCGGGGAAAACCGGCAGGGCGCAAATTGAGACGCTACCAGCAATTTGGTGATTTCTCGTTCGCCATGGTCCACATTTTGAGCGGCACGTGATGTCGGTGATCATGGACGACGATACCCAGAATCGCCGGATGGATGGAGCTGGGGATGTAGGTTCACGTTGGTCCACAGCCGAAGGTAGAATTCGGCAATATTCACATCAAGAAGCTGTAGCGGAAACCTTCAGCCGTAGCTTATGACCTTGCCGTCCACCACCACTGCAAGGTACCGGCGATGGCTCAGGAACTGCATGACCTTCTTTCCTTCACGCGCCATCTGCGCCCAGCGGGAGCGAGTGCCGGGATTCTGTTCCAGGCCTCGCAACTCTTGCTGATCAAAACTGAAATCCACCTGGCGCAGTTGATGCCGCGCGGTTCGCCGGACGGGGAAGCGCCGCCCTTCGATGTCGATGGCAGGCATATCCTCCACCAGGGCCTGCCGCCACACGCTGCTCAGCGCCTGCGCCAGCCTATCTTCCATACGCGTGCTCTTATAGGAATCCGCCGGTCTGCACCGTCAGGATGTTCAGGGCCAGTTCCAAACTCCGGATGGCTTCAGCCAGTTCGGGATGCTCTCCAATTTTCTCCTGGAGAGACTTCATCAGACGATGCGCTCCGGCAATATGCTCCACCGCGGGAGACTGCGGCGCGTTCGGCTGCGGCTCTGGTTCGCTCTGCGATGGCATAGGACACCCCAAGACTAGTGTAACGCCTCTCAATCTGCCGCCCCTGGCCGGGTCTTGGGAGTGGTGCAGTTTGGCAAGACAGCACGCCAACGCGCGATTCTTGTTGCGCAAAGAACGCTTGCTTAGGATGACAGTCAACTGCACCACTACCCGCGTCTCAGCCCGGGTATCTTCCCGTAATGTAGCCTTCGAGGGCCTGAATCGTTTGCGCCTGATCGGAGATAATCCACTTCACCAGATCGCCGATCGAAACCACACCCACAACCCGGTCGCCCTCGACTACGGGAAGGTGGCGGATG
>Ga0209415_10005804_pt1 | contig 22101 bp, 14 predicted proteins | sample PeaSoiSIISIP2007_FD_187696 | JGI IMG/M metagenome (GOLD analysis project Ga0209415, IMG submission 187696) | Peat soil microbial communities from Weissenstadt, Germany - SII-SIP-2007 (SPAdes) (version 2) | ecosystem: Environmental > Terrestrial > Soil > Wetlands > Peat | place: Germany... | reverse complement strand
CGGGCCGATCTGCTCAGTGCAGAGCGGGTCCTGCGGTGGCGACGGGCGCCGAGAGGCGCTGCACGAGCTCCGGCCAGATCGGGCGGGCGCCTGCAGCTTCCCAGCGCCGTTGCTGGTCGAGGATCCTGCGCCGCTGCCGCTCCCAGGCGGCTCCATCCTCGAGGAGGGTCGCGATCGCCGCGGCCAGCTCTGCCGGGTCGTCAGCGACCAGCAACACGTCCGGATCGTCGAGGGGGATCCCCTCGGCGCCGACGGTGGTCGCGACGGTCGGGACCGCGAACTGGAGCGCCTCGATCGTCTTGATCTTCACGCCGGCCCCGTAGCGGGCGGGGACGACGACCACCCGGACGCGTGCGTAGAAGGACTGCAGGTCGTCGACCTCCCCGACGAAGCCGACCGCGTCGCCCTCGAGCCGGCGCACGTTGCGCGGCGGCTCGGCGCCGGTCACGAGCAGCTTCGTCCCGGGCACGCGGGCGCGCACCAGGGGAAGCACCCGCCGGGCGAACCAGATGAGACCGTCGGCATTCGGCGAGCGGGCGCCGGCGAACCACCCGGCGACGAAGCCGATGCCCGCCCGGGAGGAGAACCCGGAGAGGGTCGGCCGGGGCGCGAGCAGGAGCGGGGCGTTCACCTCGACCGGGCAGCGGGCGTGGCGACGGAAGAAGACCGCCTCCTCCTCCGAGATGCACACCAGGTGGTCGGCGTCCGCGGCGATCTCCTGCTCGGTGGCACGCATCTCGGCGGCCTCGCGAGCGAGCGCCGCCTTCTCCAGCGGGTCGGTCGCGAGCGCCGCCTGGCGCTCGATGCGGACGTGGTAGAGCGCCTCGGCGTCGTAGACGATCGGGACGCCCGGCAGGAGCTCGCGTACCATCGGCGCGATGCGCTCGTAGTTGTGCGGCCGTGAGACGACGACCAGGGAGTACCCGAGTCCCTGCTTGGCGACGTGGTCGGCGAGCGGCTCGTCGATCACCTCCACGCCCAACCTGGCGAGCCAGTCGTTCTGCTCGAAGCCGTCCTCCAAGGAGGCGAGGAGGCTGAGGTGGTAGCGGCCCGTGGCGACAAGCGTCTCGATGACGTCGGCCATCCTGGCGAAGCCCGAGCCGATCGCCCGGTCCGGGACCCGGTCGTCGATCAGCAGGACCCTGACCGGGTCGCCCATCGCCTTCCAGACCGCCCGCTCGACGGCCGGCTCGTGGGCGGCGACGCGCGGCTCGCGGCTCGCCAGCTCCTCGGACCAGCGCGCCGCGAAGACCTCGTGGTTCCGGTCGAGCAGGAACTGGCGGTAGTCGTCGTTGGTGCTCGCCGACTCGTAGTGGAGCACCACCGAGCGGGGCTGGAACCAGACCTGCTGGCCGAGGCGCGCGATCCGGAGGCACAGGTCGGCCTCCTCGAAGTAGACGGGGTAGTAGGACTCGTCGAGGCCGCCCACGGCCTCCCAGGTGGAGCGGCGCACCAGCAGGGAGCAACCCGAGCAGTAGTCGACACGGCGCTCGAAGTCGAAGCGCTTGGTCGTCCCGGCGAGGCCCCTGCCGACGGTGAACGTCCAGCCGTCGGCCCAGACAACCGAGCCCGCCTCCTGGATCGTGCCGTCGGGGAGCAGGACCTTGCTCCCGACGGCGCCCGCCTCCGGCCTGCGCTCGGCGGTGTCGACGAGCTGCTCCAGCCAGCCCGGGAACACCTCGGTGTCGTCGTTCAGCAGCAACAGATACTCGCCCCGCGCCCGGCGGGCGGCCAGGTTGACCGCGCCGGCAAAGCCGACGTTCGTGCGGGTGCGCAGCACCGTCACGCCGTAGACGGAGCGCTGCACCGCCGTCTCCAACGCCTCAGTCGGCTCGTTCAGGACGAGGATCACCTCGTAGGGGACGGTGTGGGCGTGGCGCGCCACGGAACGCAGGCAACCGATGGCGTACGGCGCCGAGCGCCAGGCCACGACGATGATCGAGACGACCGGCTCGTCGACCTGGGCGAACACGACCGCCGGGCAAGGCAGCGAGTTCGCCTGGCTCGCGCTCAACGACCGGCCTCGCTCACGAGCTGGCCTGCTCCTCCGGCTCGGCGCGGTGGTCGGGGCATCGCCAGATCTTACGGGTCATGCAACGAGAGGAGCACCCCGCTCCCCCTCAGCTCCCGGGTGCCGTGGGCAGGGACCCCCGAGCGTTGCGCGATACGAACAGTCTGACGGCTCGCCCGCGCCCGGAGACCGGCGCTGAGCCGGACCGAGATGTTGGGACTGGTCGGGATCACGCTTGCGACTACGGATCAGCCGGGTACGAGGGTGTACGCCAGGTGCTCTCCAGCGGGCTCCCGAAGGTCAGTCGTCTTCGCCGCCGGCGCCGAGGAGGTGCCGGCAAAGGGCCGCTCGATCGGCCACCAAGTCGGCCAGCCTGTTCGGCAGATCCCGATTGAGGTCCACGACGTCCGGAGCCCTGGCGGCGTCGGCGAACGCGTCCGGAGCTGCGGCAGCCAGTTCGAGGACACGACCGACAAGTTCGTCGGTGTCGAGGTCGGCCGTGCTGTCGGCAGACACTCAGCCGGACAACAGGTCCCCGCGCAGGACGTGGGCGAGGAGGTCGTGCACCGTTCGGCGTGTAGGCCGGCTTGTGCGTAGTCTTGTCGCCGCGAGGTCCGTTGTGTTCGTCATAGGCCGGGCCGCGACCCGTCAGCTGGACCGGCTCAAGAAGCGGTGCCGGGAGTTTGCCGCGTCCAATGGCTGGGAGCCCCTTTTCCTGGACCGCGCTCCCGAGGAGGGTGCCTGGGAGGAGGGCGTCGCTCTGCTCTCCCGCTGCATTGTCGGCACCGGGGCCCGACTGGTCTTCGCCGTGGGCGGCGATGGCACCGTCGGGGCTTGCGCGCAAGCCCTCGCGGGCACTGGAGCTTCTCTGGCGATCCTGCCGCGGGGCACGGCCAACCTTGTTGCGCACGCCCTGGGCGTGCCATTCGGACTCGAGGCGGCCCTTGCGGTCGGATTCAGTGGGCACGAACGCCAGGTCGACCTCGCAGTTGCCGACGGGCGGACTTTTGTCGCCATGGCAGGCATGGGCTTAGACGCGGCGGTGGTCCAAGCCACGCCAGCCCTGCTGAAGGAGCGCCTGGGGTGGCTCGGCTATGCCGTTGCCGGATTATCGTGCCTCCACGGCCAGCCCCATGAGATTGAGGTGCGCCTCGACGGTGGCGAGCCGCTGAGCCGGAGGGCGCAGGCGGTCGTGGTGGGAAACGTCGGGATCTTGCCAGGCGGGTTCGTGCTGCTCCCAGGGGCGCGGCTCGACGACGGCCTCTTGGACGTCGGCATCGTCGCGCCAGAGGGCCCCTTGGGTTGGGCACTGCTGGCCGGTCGCGTGCTGGCCGGACACGTGCCCACCGATGGCGTGGTGGTCAGTCGCGTGCTGGCCGCCAGCCGGCACCTCGAGCGCTACCAGGCTCACCAAGTGGAGATCAGGGCCGATGCCGAGCTGCCGCGCGAGGTTGACGGCGAGATCGTCGCCCCAAGCGCTTCGCTGACGGTCGGCCTGCGCCACAAGGCGCTCACGGTGCGCGTCCCGTTCCCACCTTCGACGACGGCTCGGACCGGGACGGCTAGGCCAATATCTCTTGCCCGATCCAACGCGAGCGTCCGGGGCTCATCTGCCGACTCCGGCCCGACTCGATAGGGCCCGTCTGACGCGCGAATAGGCGTGCTCGATCCCCGGCAGCGCCGCCGAGGCTCAGCCGGCGGTCACGACCGCCCGACTCGCGTGCCCGAACCTTCGATATGCACCTTCGTCATCGACGAACTCTCGAGGTCGCCGCCGAGAAGAACGACGTTCGTGTTCTCGTGCCGCCGAGCGGGTTGGTTGGTGGTGCTTTCAGCTCGGTGACGCAGCGGACCGCGAGCGGAACTCGGCCAGCCAGCGGTCGAAGTCCTTGGCCACGATCCGCTCCCCGGTGAGGCCCTCGGCCTCCGAAGAGGCGAGAAACACTGCCGGCTGCCTCATGACCTCGGAGGGAAGCAGGCTCTTCCGGGCAGCTTCAGGGAGGCCGTCCGGGATCATCCCAGTGGCGGTGGCTCCACCAGGTAGCACGACGTTCACCGTCACCCCGTAGGGGCGCAGGTCCTCGACCATGATGAGGCTGAGCGCCTCGGCCCCCGCGCGGGCGGGCCCGTAAGGCACGAAGCCCCGGCGGCGCATCGTCTCGTGATTCATCGACACGTTGACGAAGCGCCCCCGACCCTGCTCGATGAACAGCGGGGCAAACGCCCGGGCAACGAGGAAGTAGCCGGTCAAGTTCGTGGCGACGACGTCGGCGAAGCCCTCAGGGGACACCTCGAAGAACGACATGGGCTGGTCGAAGAACCGAGGGTTCACGGTGCGCATGCCGATCCCGGCGTTGTTCACCACCACATCAACCCCGCCGAGAATCTCTACGGCCCGTTCTGCCGCCGCATGAACTGACTCAGGATCCCGGACGTCGATGGGCAACGGCTCGGCGGCCAGGCCTCGGTCCCGACGCTTCGCCACGGCTTCGTCCAGACGCGGTGTCGGCCGGCTCGCGAACGCGACGCTCGCTCCCGCTTCGAGCAGGCCGTCGGCCATCGCCGCGCCGAGGCCGCTCGTCGCCCCCGTCACCACGACTCGCACCCCGCTCAGGTCGTCCACGTCCTCGACCCTAACCTCACTGCTTTCGATGTGAGGGCGCCGCCAGGCGGCCCTTCCGAAGACCGGCATCGGTTCGAGTGATGTCGGCGGTGGCGAGCGGGGAAGTTACGCGTGCCCACGATGTCGGAACAGGTCAGGAACGTCGCTCTGTCGACAGCACTCGATCTCCACGAGACGGATGAACGAGCGCGCACGGGTGCCCACCGGTGCGGCCCCGGTGGTCAGGGCAGCCAGTACCTTCCAGGGTCGCAGCCCAGGTGGAGCATCACCTGGTTTCGAGGAAGGCCGGCCGCCACTCGCGCGAGGGCGTCGCTCCCTCGGCCGAGGAGCATCCCTCCGCCCTCGCCGACGGACGCAGCCGCTTCGATGTCGTCGCTGCTGTCGAGTTGCTTGGCGCGGAGACGACCTAGCCGGCCTGGCCTTTGAGGGATTTGCTTGGGCCGGGCTCGCGTCCCGGGGGGAGCACCACTGAGCTCGACGGCCAGTGCCATGGCTCGTTGGAGTCCCCCGAGCTCGTCGACAAGGCCGATGTTCCTGGCGTCCGCGCCCGTCCACACTCGCCCTTTGGCTATCTCGAGAACCCTCTCGATCGGGAGCTTCCGCCCCTCGGCTACGCGCCGCGTGAAGACGTCGTAGGTGTTGTCGAGTTCGGCGTCCGTCCGCTGACGCTGCGCCGCTGAGAGAGCGCGGTTGACCGAGAACATCGACGGCTCGGCGCCGGTGTGAACCTCGTCGGCCGTCACGTCCAGCTTGGCTTTGGCCCTGGCGAGCATCGGACGCATGGTGATCACGCCGATCGAGCCGGTGATCGTGCCGGGCTGAGCGACCACCCGATCGGCGGCTGTGGCCAGGTAGTACCCACCCGATGCGGCGACCGCCCCCATCGACACGACGAGCGGCTTGCCAAGCTCACGGAGCTTCACGAGTTCCCTCCAGATGGCGTCGGACGCCACGGCCGAGCCCCCGGGGCTGTCGATCCGAAGGACGAATGCCTTCACCTTCTTGTCCTTCGCCGCCGCGCGGATCTGGGGGATCAGCCTGTCGGCCGCGAGTACTGGCCTGCCTCGCAGGCCGATGGGGAGGGTCGAAGACCGGTGTATCTCGCCCACGGCGCGAAGAACGGCGACGGGAACCGACTTGCCTGGCTGACGCCCCTTGCCCGCACGCCTCTTGTACGCCGCGAGGTAGAGCAGCTTCGATTTCGGCCCCACTGTGGCCTTCGCCGCCGAAACCACCTCGTCGGTGTACGCGAGCCGGTCGACGAGGCCACCGTCGAGCGCCTCGTTCGCCAACAATGGCGCCCGGTCCGCCAGCCGGCGCACCGTTTCGGGCGCTAGCTTGCGTGCTCGCGCCACATCATCGACCTGCCGCTCCCACAGGCTGTCCAGCAGTCGCTGCGACTGCTCGCGGTCGGGACTGGTGAACCCGCGCTCGGACAGCTGATTGAAGGCGGACTTGAACTCGCGCCGAGCCAACACCTCGACCTCGATCCCGAGGCGATCCAGCAAGCCCCGGTAGAAGTTGTGCTCGAGCGACAGGGGCGCCATCCCGACCAGCCCGGTCGGATGCACGACGACCTCCTGGCAGGCCGTCGCGAGGTAGTACGCGGAGTTCGCGGGGCCACCCTCGCCGAAGGAGTCGGCGACGGCGACGCTGAACTTGCCAGCCTCCCCGAACGCGACGACGGCGTCCCGCAGTTCCTCGATGACGGCGCGCGGGGCCGTCTCGAACCGAGGCCGAAGGACGAGACCGCGTACACGCTTGTCGCGGGAGGCCCGGGCCAACGCGGTGACCGAGTCTGCGAGCGTCAGCGCCCGGCCCCCGGTCAGCCGAGCCAGCGGGTTGCGATTCACCACCTCCGTCGGCGCCGACGGCAAGTCAAGCTCGAGGATCGTGCCCGACGGGACCCGTGCTACGAGCCGGGCGACGATTGCCATCGCCGCTAAGGAAGCGACGACAACGACCCCAGCGACTTCCGCACTACGAAGCGGGTGACGAACGAACACGCCGACCAATGCCGTCAGCCCAACGACGACAAGAGCCACCGCCCCGGCGACCATCAGGCCCGACAGAGCCCGCCGCACGTTCTTCATTGCTGTGCCTCCAAGGTACCGAAGGTACTCGCGGGGAACCGGGTGAGCGGTAAGAGCGGCAGCGGCCCGAACGGGCGGAGAGCCCATGCGTCGCCGAGGGCCTCGTCGCCAGCCAGTGCAGGTCTGCCATGCCCCGCTGGGCCCTCCAGTTCGCGATCTCGCGGAGCGCGAGGCCGATGAAGCCGATGACGACGATTCCCAGGGAGAGCGCGAATGCGAGCCAGATCACCGACGATCCGGCGAGCACCCGGCTGAATCCGACCAGGAGCCCACCGACCACCACCGTCGCGGCGTCAAGGCCGCGCTGGGCCGGGCTGCGTGCAGCGTCGAGCTGCGCGGCCACGACTGCCACCACGATGCCGATCGCCACGGCGAACGCCACCCAGGACAGCGGTCCGGGAGCGAATGCCTGACTTGCTACGACTACGAACCCGCCGAGCGCGACGCTCAGCGCATTGGTCAAGAACTTCGTGCTCATCATTGCCTCGACTCAAGAATGAATAACAACAGCTTCCAGTACTTCGCCGGCTTCAGCTCACCGTCCGGTGAGACGTAGCCCGGTGGCGGTAGGCAGCGACAGCTGCACCACCGGCGAGCGCGATCGCCGCTGCTGCGGCGAGAGCCTTCCTCATCCACGCCTCCCTTCATCGCTCCCCGCGTTGTTGCGGCATTCGGTGCAACAACGGATGGGGCCCGATCATCTCCGAGCGGGCGCCGAGGAGATCGGGATGCGTGCGGGGAGGCGCGACGGCTCCTCGGAGGATGCCCGCGCGAGCCGTGAGCAACCGGCACGCCCCGGCCTGCGATCGGTCGGACCGACGACGGCTCTCCGCGGCACGGCCCCGGCGCGGGCCGTGGGCGCCACGCGGCCACGGCGCTACCACGGGCTGGGCTCGCGACAATGTGCTGCCCGGAGGCGCTTCCTGCACCGGCGAGGTGCGCTCAGGCGAGGCCGGACCGAGCCCGCTGGTCCGACGGCCAGCGATCGAGCCGATGCCCGCTGTCGGCGGGTGACGACGTGGCGAGCACGTCTCGTGGCCGGCAACCTCGTTCACCTCGACGTGCCGCCAACGGCGCCGGCGCTACCTGCGAGGTCCGTGATGGTGGCTCGCCAGTCGACGACGGCCGCGCGCCGGCGTCAGTCGCGCTGGCGCGGGCGCACGAAGGCTCGGCGCTCTGCCGCGCTCGCCATCTCGGCGTAGGCCGGTTCCAGCAGATCGGCGACGTCGCGCCCGCGCACCTCGAGAACGCCCCGCGGCAGCTGGCGCAGTACGGCACCCGCCGCCTCGTCGGCCTCGGGCCGGATCCGCACCCCGGCCAGCTCCGGGCCGGCCTTCCAGTAGCCGAGCAGGCACGCCGAGAGCGGCGGCGAGCTCGCCGTGGGGACCGGCAGCTGCTCCGCCGCGGCGGACCCTTCGCCCACGCGCAGCTCCCGCAACGCGCCGAGGAGCTGCTCGCGGCTTCGTCCCCGCCAGGCGAGCAGCGTGAACGGGTCGCGGTCGAACTCCTCCGCCACCAGATAGCAGACCGCGCCGACGTGCTTGCAGGGATTGGCCCAGTCCGGGCAGGTGCAGTCGGTCGCGAGGCGCGACGTGCGCGAGGGCAGGAGCGGGACGCCCTGGGCGGCGAAGACGTCCTCGAGCTCGTGGGGGATCTCGCCGGCGAGCAGCCGTGCCGCGTAGCCGGCCTGCCCGGCGAGCGCGGTGACGACGCGCCCCCATTCGTCGTCGTCGGCCGCCCGCATGGCGACCTCGACCCGGTACGGAGTGCGCCGCGTCCCCTGTACGAGCGCCGTGAACCGCCCGGCGCTCACGGTGAGCTCGAGCACCTGTCCACCCCGGGCGTAGGAGCGACCGCGCGTCGACCTGCCGCCGGCCATGGTGGACTCGATCGCGTCGAGGAAGCGCTTCGACCACCAGCTCTCCCCGATCGCTCCACGGCGACTCCGGGTCGTGAGCCCACCCTCGACCTTGATGGGCTTGGCCGGCGCGAACCGCTCCCAGCTCCGCCGGGGCCACCATCGGTCGCCGTCGTCTTCCTCGAAGGGGTCGGGTTCCTCGTAGGGATCGGGCTCGCCGGGGTCGGCCCCTTCGTCCCACTCGTCGTTCGCATCCCACTCGTCGTCGTCGGGACCGCCGGCGTCGTCGTCCCCGACGATTGCCCGGGTCACCAGCCGGCGAAGGCGCGTGAGCTCGAGCTCGTCGGCCTTCGACGGTCCCTTCCCCGCGCCCGCGGCGCGGCGCCCGGACTGCACGCGCTCGACCTGGGCGAGGAGGAACTCGAGATCGCTGCGCCGTAGTGTCGCCTCCCGGTCGCTCCTCGCCCCGCGCCCCGGGGTGGCGCCGCTCGACGTCCGGTCGCCCGGGCGTCTTGGGGAGCGGCCGCTGCGGGCCGGGCTCATGCGGCGCCCACCGCCCCTGCCGAGAGGCGGAAGACCTCGGCCAGCTCGTCGGTGGACAGCTCGGTGAGCCAGGCCTCGCCCGCGCCGACGACGCGCTCGGCAAGCTCGCGCTTGGACTCGATCACCTGGTCGATGCGGTCCTCCAGCGTGCCGGCGCAGACCAGCTTGCGCACCTGGACGTCGCGGCGCTGGCCGATGCGAAAGGCGCGGTCGGTGGCCTGGTTCTCGACGGCCGGGTTCCACCACCGGTCGAAGTGCACGACGTGGTTGGCCGCCGTGAGGTTGAGCCCCGTGCCCCCAGCCTTCAGCGACAGCACCATGATCGGCACGTCGCCCGCCTCGCTCTGGAACTCGCGGACCATCTCGTCGCGCCGCGTGCGGGGCACGCCGCCGTGGAGAAACGCGACCCGGCAGCCAAGGCGCTGCTGGAGGTGGTCGCGCAGCATCGCTCCCATCTCGGCGAACTGGGTGAACACCAGTGCCCGCTCGCCAGACTGACGCACCTCGTCGAGGAGCTCGACGGTCCTCTCGAGCTTGCCCGACCGGTTCCCGAGGGCCGAGCCGTCCCCCAGGTACTGCGCGGGGTGGTTGCACACCTGCTTCAGCCGCAGCATGGTGGCGAGCACGAGCCCCTTCCGCTCGATGCCCTCGGTCTCGTCGATCCGGCGCAGCATCTCGTCCACCACCGCCTGGTACAAGGTGGCCTGCTCGCGCGTGAGGCTGCACACGACCTTCATCTCGAGCTTGTCGGGCAGGTCCGTGATGATCGTGCGGTCGGTCTTCAGCCGGCGGAGCACGAACGGGCGAGTCAGGGTGCGCAGGCGCTCCGCGGCGTCCTCGTCGCGGTAGCGCTCGATGGGCACGGCGAAGTGCTCGCGGAAGGCCGAGGCCGGCCCGAGGAGCCCCGGGTTCAAGACCTCCATCAGCGACCACAGCTCGCCGAGGTGGTTCTCCACGGGCGTGCCGGTCAGCGCGATCCGGCGGGGAGAATCGAGGGCGCGAACCGCCTTGGTCTGCTTGGCCTCCGGGTTCTTCACGTTCTGCGCCTCGTCGAGGACCACCCGGCCCCACCGGATGCCGGCCAGCGCGGTCCGGTCCCGGTCGACCAGCGAGTAGCTCGTGATCACCACGTCGGCGCCGGCGACCTGGGCGGCGAGCGCGCCGGCTCGGGCCCTCGTCGCCCCATGGTGCACGTGGACCCGGAGGGCCGGCGTGAACCGCTCGGCCTCGCGCTGCCAGTTCCCGACCACCGACGTCGGGCAGACGACGAGCGTGGGCCGGCTCCCGGCAGTGGCGGGCGAAGTGGCTGGTGCCGTGGCGCTGGCGCGGCTCGTCGCGCGCGCGCCGTTGCGCTCGGGCGCCGGCGGCTGCGCCTCGGGCGCCGACCGCTCGGCCTGCATCAGCGCCAGCACCATCGCCGTCTTGCCGAGCCCCATGTCGTCCGCGAGGCAGGCGCCGAGGCCGGCGCGCTCGAGCAGGTCGAGCCACGCGACGCCGCGCTGCTGGTAGGGGCGGAGCTCGCCCGAGAACCCCTCGGGCGTCGGGCGGACCTCGAGGGCCTGCTCCAGCTCGCCGCGCAGCAGCGCTCCGAGCAGGCCGCCTGCCGCCACGCCGATCACGGGGACGCCGGCAGCCGGGTGCTCGGCGCCGGCCGCGACGCCGAGCACCTCCGCCACGCTCATGACGCGCTCGGACGAGCGGCGACCGGAGGCGAGGAACTCGACGAGCCTCTCCACCTCCCCCGGGCGCAGCTCCATCCACTTGCCCCGCACCCGCACGAGGGGCGCCTTCAGCTTCGCCAGGCGCCGCAGCTCGGCCATCTCGACCTCCGCGTCGCCGAGCGCGGCCTGCCAGTCGACGGCGCACAGCCCCTCCGCCGTGAGCAGCCCCGTGCCCTCGCCGGTGCTGCCGCGCGACGAGGCCCGTAGCTTCAGGCCGAGCCGGGACGAGGGGCGCCGCCACCAAGCCGGCAGCAGGACGCCGAACCCGGCCACTTCCAGTGCAGGCGCCACGTCAGCGAGGAAATGGTGCGCACCCGAAAGGTCGGTCTCGAGGCCGGTGGGTGCCGGCTCGCGTAGCGCCTCGGACAGCTCGGGGTAGACGCGCACCGCCCGTCCGAGCTCGGTCAGGAGGACCTCGTGCGGCGCGTCGAGGGTCCGGGTCGCACGGCGCAAGGTGGCACCGGATCGCCACACGTCGCCCGCCTCGACCACGAGGCTCAGGTCATCGGTCGCCTGCAGGAGCAGCTCCACACGCCAGGAAGCCTCCGGGCCCGACGTGTCGTGCCCGGGGTCGTCGACGTCGAGGTCGTCGTCCGGCTCGCGCAAGCGGAAGCACAGCCGCCAGGGGCCCCCAGGGGCCGCCGCGCCCGACCGCCACTCGGCGACCAGCCGCTCGAGCTTCGCCAGCTCCCCGGGCTCGGCCACCACCTCGGGCGAGTCGGCAGAGAGCGCCACCACCCACGCCTCGGCGGCAGACGGCGTCCGCTTCGCGGCGTGACGCGACGTCGGCGCCAGCGAGCGGCCGGCCCGCCGCAGGGACTCCCGGCACAGCGCGTCCGCGAAGGCGCCGAGCGCGTGCCGGACGATCGCCCCCGGGTCGGCACCCTCGGGGCTCGATGCCCCCGGCCGCCGAGCATCGGGACCGCCGCCTGCGGACGGCCCCGCCCCGAGCGACCGGCACACCGGCGGGAGCGCCGCCGCGAGCTGGAGCACGCGCTCCTCGTCGCTGCCGCCGCCGGCCGGCACCCAGCGTGCGAGGCGACGGCCGTCCGCCGCTACGGCGAGATCCGGGAGGACCCGTCCGCCGGCGACCAGCTCCAGCGCCAGACCGCTCACCGCCGCGAACGTCGTGACCGAGGCGCCCGGGTGAAGCTCGAGCGTCGCGCCGTCGGCGAGCACCAGGAGAAGGTCGAGCGCCGGCCCCGGGGCGAAGCGGAGGACCGGCACGACGAACGGCCAGAGGCCGGGGGGCTCCTCGCCGTGGCGTCGCGCCGACGCAGGTTCGTCGAGCTCCGGCCACGAGCGGACGAGCTGCGGTGAGGCGCTCGGCGCCGAGCGGGTGCCGGGCAGCCACACGACGGCCTCGCCGGTGACGGCGCCTGCCGCCACCGGCCCGACGAGCGCCGAACCCTCAGCTGCTGCCGCCTCGGCGATCCGGCTCGGCGCCGCGGCGAAGGGATGGGTCCGCGGCCGGGGCGTGGCGGGCGGGCGGCCACGCGGCGGTGGGCCGCTCGCCGGCAGCTCGCTGTCCTCGGCCCAGCAGAGGAGCTCGCCATCGTCGCGGTGGTTCCACAGCGCGTGCACGGCCAGCATGGACGCGAGCGTACCTAGGGCGCCTAGGTCAAGGCGGGACCCGGCACACCTGGGACAGCGCGGCCTGTGGCGGGCCGAGAGCGGCAGAGCCGCGAGCTCGACCCTCGGTCACCCAGCGAATGCGACGGGCAGTGTCCCCCGCTCGGAGTCGAGCTGGAGCCCCGGTCCTGGCGACGCGTCCGTCCATGCCTGGCACCCGGCTCGACGAGCGCATCGCACGGGCCAGGTCGCGCCTGTCAAGCCGCGGCGAGGTCGCTCGGCAGGAGCTGCTCGGTGATCAGGCGGGCGAACCGCTCGGGCCGGCCGTCGACGAAGCGCCGGCACAGCGGCAGGCCCTCCACGTAGCACGAGACGTACGAGCGCCAGGTGGGGTCCATCAGGAACTGGACCGACTTGGCGGCCCGCTCACGGGGCAGGAGCGCCAGCCGGGCCAGCTCCTCGACGACCGCTTCCGGGTCGGCGCCGTCCTCGTGGAGGGCGAAGGCGGCGTTCGCGCGCACCGCCGAGAGCGCCTCGCCCGCTTGCGCGACGACCGCGACCGTGTCGGGGTCGTAGGGGATGTGGAGCGGCCGGAAGTGCTCGGCGGCGAACGGCTCGGGCCGCCGGCCGACCACCACCTCGAGGCCGAGGTCGGCCAGGCCCTCGGCGAGCAGGCACTGCGGCGTCCCGACGAGGAAGATCGACTCCTCCCACCAGCGCCGCCGCCGCACGAGGCCGACCTCCTTGCGGGTGTGCTCGGTGTGGTGGCCCGGGTAGGCCTCGTGGGCGACGAGGTGGGCGAGCGAGGTGGAGAGCACCGGCAGGTCGACGTTGACCGCGACGCGCGAGCGGAGCCCGCCGAGGTAGTAGTTGAAGCCGCTCCACGGTTGGTCGGTGACCAGCTCGAAGTCGACCTGCTCACCCGCGGGGAGCGCGAAGAGCCGGCCCGTCCGCTCGCGCAGGTCCTCGGCGAGCGAGCGGATCGCCGGCTCCAGCTTCTCCGGCGGCACGGCCTGCGCCTCCCGCCACGCGATCAGCCGCCCGGCGAGCGGGCCGGAGCCTGGCACCACCTCGTCGAGCGCCCGGTGCGCGGCGAGGATCTCCTCCTCGGGCACCCTCGTCGGGCGCACGCCGTAGCAGGCCTCCACCTCGTCGGCGTAGCCGACGTGCTCGCCGGCGAGGATCCGCGCGGACGTCAACACCCCGACCACCTGGGCACGGATCCAGCGGCGGCGCGCGGCCTCGGAGGACGTCCCCTCCACCGTCTCGGGTGCGGACCCGGGCAGGCCGGACGGGTCCCCGAGTGGCTCGCCGGCGTCGATGGCGACGAGCAGCGAGCGGGCATCGGCGACGAGGCGATCGGGAGGTGCCGCCGGCGCGGCGGCCGCGCGCCCCGAGAGCGCCGGCGGCCCGTAGTAGGCGTCGACGAAGCCGTCGATGTGGCGGCCGAGCCCGAGGCCGAGCGTGAGGTAGCGCTCGACGATCCCGGGCGACCCGGGCCGGCCGCGCGCCAAGGCTCGGTCCTAGCCGACGAGGCGGGAGCGCAGGAACTCGATCGTGCGGGTCCAGGAGCGCTCGGCGGCCTCGGGGGAGTACACCTCGGGACGGGTGTCGTTGAAGAAGGCGTGCTCGGTGCCGGCGTAGATGTGCATCGCGACGTCCTGATTCCCGGCCGCCCTGAGCGCCGCCTCCAGCTCGCGGACCCGCTCGGGAGTCGCCATCTCGTCGTGCTCGGCGTAGTGGCCGAGGACCGCACCGGTGAGCTTGGCGTAGTCGAGCTCGACGTTCGGCCAGGCGACGACGCCGTAGAAGGGCACGACGGCACGCAACTTGTCGGCCCGGAGCGCGGCGAGGATGAGCGCCAGGCCGCCGCCCATGCAGAAACCGACGACCCCGACGCCGTCGCCCTGCGAGCGCGCCGCCAGGGCGTCGACGGCGCCGGACATGTCCTTGGCCGCCTTGTCGAGCTGCATCGCCATCATCAGCTTCTGCGCCTCGTCGGGCTCGGTCGTCTTCTGCCCGTGGTAGAGGTCGGGAGCGAGCGCGACGAAGCCTTCGGCGGCGAAGCGGTCACACAGGTCCTGGATGTGGGGGACGAGCCCCCACCACTCCTGGATGACGACGACACCGGGCCCGTTGCCGCTCAGCGGCGTCGCCAAGTAGCCGTGGCCCGTCGTGCCGTTGCTCGGGAACTCGATCATCTCGCCCATGGGCCAGAAGCTACCCCGTCGGCCGGGGACGTGAGCAGTGAGGATCGACCGCCGCGGTCAGCTCCTACGTCGACGTCGTCGAAGGACCCAGGATCTCCTGCTCCCTGGCCTCGGCGACGACCTCGCCGCGGGTGAGCCCGGCTCGGGGGCGGCGACCGCTTCGAAGCGGTGGCCGGCCGTGCCGCCCGGTCGCCGCCGTTGCGACCGCCGGCGCGGCCACACGGCCGTCCGACGGTCGGATGCGCCGCCGCTCAGCGGCCGTTCTGGCGGGGGACGACGGTCTCCTCGACGATGAGGTAGATCGTCGCCGCCACCGGGATCGCCACGAGCGCACCGATGAGGCCGAGCAGGGACGCGCCGATCAGCGTCGCCAGGATCGTGAGCCCCGGCGAGACACGGACCGTGTGCTTCATCACCCTCGGATTGAGCAGGTAGTCCTCGAGGAAGCGGTAGGCGACGTAGAACGCGGCCGTCCCGATCGCGATCGGCAGCCCGCGCGTCAAGGCAACCAGCGAGACGACGATGCCTGCGATCGTCGAGCCCACCATCGGGATCAGGTCGAGCAGCGCCACGAACAGCCCGAGGAGGAGCGGGTACGGCACGCCGAAGGCCACGAGCCAGACGAAGGTCAACACGCCCGAGACGAGGGAGGTGAGAAGGTTCCCGAGCATGTAGCCGCCGACCCGGTCGAACACCTCCTCGGTGAGCAGCCGCACCCGCTCGCGCCGGGTCCTCGGCACGAGGCTCAGCCAGAGATCCTGCACGGCGGGGAGCGCGACCAGGAAGTAGATGGTGAGCGCGACGACGCTCACCGTCGCGACGCCGAGGGAGAGCACGACCCTGCCCGCGCCGATGACACCCCCCGCGACGGGGAGCTTGAGCGTCGCCTTGCCCTTGAGGTACTTGGTGAGATGCAGGTCGACCGCCAGCCTGCCGGCCCAGCCCTTGCCGCTCGCGAGATCGGCCTTGTAGCGCGGATAGTTCACCGTGAGGGCGTGGATCTCGTGGGCGATCGGTGGGACGGCGGCGGCGATGAACGCGGCGATGACGCAGAGGAACGCGAACGTCACCGCGATGACCGCGAGGCCCCGCGAGAAGCCGTGGTGGATCAGCCATTCGAGCGCCGGGTTCAGGCCGATCGCGACGAACAGCGCGATCCCGATGATCACGAGCACGCTGACGATGTCGACGATGCCGCGCACCAAGATGTAGGCGACGGCGACGCCGAGCGCGCCGGTGAACCCCATGAAGAACGGGGAGCGCCGGTCGAACGGGCGCCCGGGCACCCCGAGCGGGCCGTCCGTCTCGGAGAGCTCGGCTTCGACTCGCGGCGGGAGGATCAGCCCCTCGGGCGGCCGGGTCGTCGCCTCGACGACCTCGAGGTCGGCCCCGGCCGACGGATCGCTCGCGCCGTCTTCAGGTGTGAGGAGTGACACCGGTCTCTGATCAGTCGGGGGCGCTGCGCGCGCAAACGGCGCGCGACCGAGCAGGGCAACGCTCCGTTGCGCGACGCGCCAAGCGCTGCCGAGGGCTTCGCGTCACGAATCGCCATCCTACGGGGGGATCGGTTGGTCCCTGCGGACCACACCATTACCGAACAATCAGCTGCCGAAACAACGAGGAACCGGGCCGCCCCGTGCGCAGGGGCCGTGACGGGTCCTGCGGCGCCTGCGATGCTGGCCGGATGTGCGCGCGTGCCCAGGCGTCCCGACGCAGCACGCGCCGCAGCCCGCGGCAGGACCCGGCCCGGCGGTTCCGCTGGCTCGCGCCCGGCGCGGCCGTGGTGGTCGCGCTGGTCGGCGCGGCCGGCGCCGCCGGAGCCGCAGCGTCCGCGAGCGACCGCCCGACGCCACCGGCTGTCGCGTCGGCTCCCTACAACATCCCGAACCCGTCGAGGAACCTCGCCCCGCCGCCCCTGCTCCAGAGCAGTGGCCCGTGCGTCCGGCGGGGCGCCGGTCCGGTCACCTGCCCCTCGCCATGCTTCGCCCACGGCCCGAGCGCGCCCACCCCGGACACGGCGGGATGCACGAAGCTCGGTGTCGAGGCGATCGACGAGGGACGCTCCGAGGAGCACCTCCGTCCGATCGTGCTCCCGGACGACTACGCGCGTCTCGGCGTCGCCCAGCAGCTCTTCGTGCTGGTGAACCTCGAGCGCATCGCCCGGGGCGTGCCCCCGCTGGTCGGCCTCGCCGCCCCGCTCGACCTCGCGGCCGAGCAGGGCGCCGACCACGACGAGGATCCACCCGTGCAGACGAGCTACGGCGCGGTGCACGTCGTCGCGGTCGGTGACGTCTACGGCATCGGCGGCGCCTGGGCAGGTGGTCCGGTGAACGCGCTCGCGGCGCTCCAGGGCTGGATGTACGACGACGGGTGGGGCGGCAGCCGCAACGCCACCGAGAACGTCGCCTGCACGAGCGCCACGGGCGCAGGGTGCTGGGGCCATCGCATGGAGCTCCTCGGCGAGTACAGCGGGACGGGCTGCCGCACCTGCGCCGCCGGTACCGGGTACTACCCGCCACAACGCTCCTACACGGTGCTCATCGTCCGCCCGGCGCGCGTGCCGCGGCTCGTCTTCGGCTGGGACACGAGCGTGCTCCCCCACCTCCCCGCCGGCTACGAGCGGGTGCGGGCACCGTAGCCCGACTTCGGCGGTTACCCGCGGGACGGCTCGCCGGCCCGCGGGTCAGGAGGAGCCACCCCGAGCGCGGGACGCCCCCTTACGGCTCGGAGGTGACCTTGGGGGCGTCGGAGGAGCTCGGGAGGAAGAGCTCCTCGACGGCGTCGGGCGGGAGCGGGCGCGAGTAGTAGAAGCCCTGGCCGTGGTCGCACTGCTCGCGCTGCAGCTGGGCGAGCTGGGCCTCGTCCTCGATCCCCTCGGCGAAGGTGTCGAGTCCGAGCGTCTTTCCGAGCTGCACCAGGGTGTGGATGAGGGCGCGTGCCTCGGTCGAACGGGCGATGCCGTTGATGAACGAGCGGTCGATCTTCAGCGCGTCGACGGGGAACTGGCGCAGGTACGCCAGTGAGGAGTAGCCCGTGCCGAAGTCGTCGATCGCGATCCGCACGCCGATGTCCTTCAGCGAGCGCAGCCGGCGAGAGGTCGAGTCGGCGTCGCGCATCAGGACCGTCTCGGTGAGCTCGAGCGTGAGCAGGCTCGGATCGAGGCCGCTGTCGACGAGCGCGGACTGCACGTCGCCGGGGAGGTCGTCCGACTCCAGCTGGCGGCCGGAGACGTTGACGGAGAGCGGGACGATCCGGCCCTCGCGGCTCCAGCCGGCCGCCTGCGCGCACGCCTCGGCGAGGACGAAGCGTCCGATCGCCCCGATCTGCCCGCTCTCCTCGGCGATCGGGATGAAGTCGTCCGGCCCGATGAGCCCCCTCGTCGGGTGCTGCCAGCGCACCAGGGCCTCGACGCCCGTCATCGCGAGGGTCCGAAGGTCGAAGGTCGGCTGGTACTCGACGAAGAGCTGGCCCTTCGCGATGGCGACGCGCAGGTCCATCTCGAGCGCGAGACGGTCCTGGACGGCGAGCTGCATCTCCGGATGGAAGAGGACGTAGCGGCTCTTGCCGGCCTGCTTGGCCTGGTAGAGCGCCACGTCGGCGTCGCGGAGCAGCTCGTCGGCCCCTGGACGCGCCCCGACGGCGACACCGATGCTCGCACGCACCGAGAGGGAGACCCCCTCGAGGCCCTCGAGGACGAACGGCTCGGCGAGGACCTCGAGCACGCGCTGCGCGACGACGTCGGGACCGGCGTCGAGCGAACGGCCCTCCACCAGGACGACGAACTCGTCGCCGCCGAGGCGGCCGACGCTGTCGCTCGGCCGCACGGCGGTGGCCAGGCGCTCGGCGACCGCCTGGAGGAGCTGGTCGCCGCGCTGGTGGCCGAAGCTGTCGTTGATGTCCTTGAAGTTGTCGAGGTCGATGAACAGGACGCCGATCGCGAGCGGCTCCCGGCGCGCTCTCGCGAGCATCTGCTCGGCGCGGTCGACGATCAGGGCGCGGTTCGGCAGTCCGGTGAGCGAGTCGTGCAGGGCCTGGTGGCGCAGCTCCCCCGTCCGCTCGTCGACGAGGAGCAGCGCCCGCTCGCGCGAGCGGGTGAGGAGACGGAGCACGAGGAAGAGCAGGAAGGTCACCCCGAGGACGAGAAGGCCGACGATCAACGCCTCGGCGAACGCTCCGGAAGACGACCCGCCGACGATCGTGATCATCCAGTGCCCGTCGCTGCCCGCGGGGGCGGTCCTGGTGAAGGTGTTGTGCGCGCTCGCCGTGCCGGCGGAGCCGACCTGGATCGCGGCGGCGCCCGTCGGGACGTAGGCGAGGTGCACGGCGAAGCCGGCGACGTTGCCGAGCGCGGAGCGGAGGGTCTCGGCACCGCTGAAGGTGCCGAGCGCCCAGCCGACGAGGTCGGCCCGGCGGGCCGCGAGCGTCGCCGGCACGACGCCGCCGCGGTAGACGGGCTCGGCGATGAAGAACACGCCCGGGTAAAGCGCGACCGGCGGCGCGATGGCGAGCGTGGCGCTGTCGGTCGCGTCGGCCAGCGCGTCCGGGAACGGCGAGAGCGAGCCGAGCGGGGCGCAGAAGTCGAAGGTGGCGACGTCGGTCTGCGTGGCGCTGCCCTCGTAGTAGCCGAGGCGGGAGAGGCAGTACTGGGCGCGGCTCCCCGCCGGGTAGGGGGTGAAGCTCGCCGGGGACGGGGTGTGCGCGTTCGCCACCGGGTCCGCCGCCACGGCCTCGGCGAACGCGTGCAGGTCGGCGCGGGGCACGCGCTCGACGTAGGAGAATCCGAGGCCGCCCGGGTAGCGCGCGGGCACGCCGACGGCCCGGTACCAGGTGACGTACTGGCGGTTGGTGAGCGAGGGGAAGGCGCCGAAGAGGGCCTGTTGGGAGGCGACGAAGTCGGCGTCGCGGTCGATCGCGGTGACGAGCGAAGAGGAGATCGACGTGGCGTTCGTCTTGAACGCCTCGCGGGCGCGGCCCGCCACCGCCGAGTACCACGCGGTCGCGCCGATCACGGCGGCGCAGAGGCCGATCACGAGCATGGCCCAGATCGCGACCGACCAGCGCCGCGAGGGCGCCCGGTCGACGCGCACAGGCACCTCAGGACGGGGATCCTCGTGCTGCACTGCTTCGCCTCCTACCGGGTCCATGCGCTGGCCGCCGCTCCGGCCACCGGGGAGGTGCCCCGGAGCATCCGCGAGATGGCTCTCTAACGGCAGATTCGCGGCGGCTCTGTACGGGACATTTGACCCTGCTCGCGTGCGCACCCGGCGGGGCCGTCATCTAGCGGAGACGGCCGGGCTGCGAGCGCCGTTCGACGCTTTCGACCAGCGGTTCGTCGAGCGGCGGGGCGTTCAGCGACGCGTTGGCGGGTCGCGCTCGAGGTACCGGCCGTCCGGCGGGGCGAAGCCGAACCGCTGGTAGAGGCCGTGGGCGTCGGAGGTGTGCAGCATCCACCGGAAGCCGGCGCCCGGGCCGCGCTCGATCATCTCCTCCACGAGCGCGGCGCCGAGGCCCTGCCCCCGGTACGCCGGCTCGACGTAGACGTCGGCCAGGTACGCCACCGCGTAGCCGTCCGAGAGCGCCCTGGCGAAGCCGACCATGCGGCCGCCCGCGCGCTCGTAGGCGCCGACGACCCGCCACGCCCCGGCGACCTGGGCCTCGACGACGTCGCGGGTCCGCCACCGCCCCCAGTACGCCTGCTCGGAGAGGAACGCCCACACGGCGTCGAGCTGGATCCGGGCCGGGTCGTCGGCCAGCTCGAACGCGCCGAAGGATCGCGCCACGCCCGTAGAAGGTAGCGGCGCCCCCAACGGGCGGTCGCCGCCCGCTTCAGCGGGCCGGCGTGTTGAGCAGCTCGGCCGGCGCCGGGCAGTCGGCGCGAGCGAGCGCGGTGAGGGGGTCCGTCGGGCCGTCGGGCCCGACGACGCGCGCCGCCTCCCCGGCGGCGAGCAGTTGGCCGCCTGCAGCACTCGAGGCGCACGCCGCGAAGAGCGGCCCCGGCAGGACCCGCCCGACCCCGGCGACGACCCAGAGCTCGAGCCCGGCCGCCCGCGCGGCGCGTGCGAGCTCGGCGGCGTCGACGTCGAGCACGTAGCCGTCCGGCCCGGCGGCCCGTGCATCCACCACCACGAGCGGCCGCCCGGCGAGCGCCTCCGCGATCTCCTCCGAGAGGAAGCCCGTGACCTGGACGTCTGCCCCCCGGCCGCCGCGCGCGAACAGCCTCGTCGCGTAGCGCAACGCGGACGGCGAGCCGACGAGGCGCACGACGCAGTCGGGGCGCTGTGCCAGCGCGTCGGCGGCGCTCCCGCTCGCCGCGGTCGCGACGAGTGCGCCCGCGGGGAACGCAGCGGCCAGCTCCTCGATGGTGGGGTCGTCGGAGATCCGCGTCGCGGCAAGGCGCGCCGCGGCGGCGGGGTCGGCCGCGGAGAGCACGTGTGCCGCGGTCCACCACAGCGGGCCGCAATCCGGGTGGAACTCGAGCAGTCGCCGGCAGGCGACGACGAGCGCCCGGGGGTCCCGGGCGAGGTCCTCGAGCGCCTCGGCTGCCTCGACGGCGAGCATGCCGGCGTCGGCGTCCCCGGCCCGTGCGACGAAGCGGAGGCGCTCGATCGGGTGCATGACTGCAGGGTACCGAGACCCGGGCTGGACGCGGGCCTACCGGCCGGCTCAGCTCGGCAGCCGTCTCCACAGCGCGGTGGGGAGGAGCCGGAGCAGGCCGAAGAGCGGTCGGAGGAAGGACGGAGCCCAGACGACCCGATCGTTGCGCTCGATGCCGCGCACGACGGCGGTGGCGACCGCTCCGGCGCTCAGGGCGAACGGCTGGACGGGGCGCCCCGTCGTCATCTTCGTGTGGACGAAGCCCGGGCGCACGATGGTCACGGCCACCCCGCTGCCCGCGAGCGCGTCGGCGAGGCCCTGGGCGAAGCCGTCCAGACCCGCCTTCGCGGCGCCGTAGACGAAGTTCGCCCGCCGGACCCGGTAGCCGGCGACCGAGGAGAGCACGACGATCCGTCCCGAGCCCTGGGCTCGCAGCACGCGGGCGAAGGCCGTCGCGGCAGCGGCGGGGCCCCCGAAGTTCACCGCGATGGACCGGCCGACCTCGGCTGCGTCGAGGGCGTCCAGCTCGGCCGTGCCGAGCAGCCCCACGGCGACCAGCACCAGGTCGATGGCGCCGAGCGTGCGGGCCGCGTCGTCGGCGAGGCCCTCCAGCGCGTCGACGTCGGTCACGTCGAGCTCCACCGTCTCGACCCGCTCCACACCCGCCGCGCGCAGCCGCCCGGCGGCCACCTCGAGCGAGGCGGCGCGCGGGCCGACGAGCAGCGCGGCGCGCAGCCGTGACCTGGCGAGCTGCTCCAGGATCTCCACGGCGAGATCGGAGCCCCCGCCGATGACGGCGGCGGTCTGCGGCATGCCGGTGACGTCGTTCACAGGCTTCTCCTCAACCACATGCTCGGTGCCCACATGCTCGGTGCC
>Ga0209415_10005803_pt1 | contig 22101 bp, 18 predicted proteins | sample PeaSoiSIISIP2007_FD_187696 | JGI IMG/M metagenome (GOLD analysis project Ga0209415, IMG submission 187696) | Peat soil microbial communities from Weissenstadt, Germany - SII-SIP-2007 (SPAdes) (version 2) | ecosystem: Environmental > Terrestrial > Soil > Wetlands > Peat | place: Germany... | reverse complement strand
GCCCGGGCTGGCGTCGCGGACAACCATGCCTGGGCAGGCGCGGACGATGCCCGGGCTGGCGTGGCAGCTTACCCGGCCGCAGCCGGCGCCGCCGGCCAGCCAATCGTGACGACAACCGGCCTGACCAGGGACTACGGAGGCACTGGCCTGTTCGACGTCGGCCTGAGCGTGCCGCGTGGCTGCGTCTACGGCCTGGTGGGCCCGAATGGCGCAGGCAAGACGACGCTGCTCTCCATCCTGTCCGGCGTACGGCGCGCCGATCACGGCACGGTCAGCCTCGGCGTCGGCCGCGAGCGGCTCAGCGTCTGCCCTGACGTGCCCGAATTCGACGGCTGGCTGACCGCGTATGAGGTGGTCGACCTGGCCAGGGTGCTGGTCGCCTCCCGAACGCCCGGCCAGCGGGGCGACGCAGGCCCGGTGGTCCGCGACGCGCTCGGGACGGCGGGTCTCGCGGACTCGGCCAACCGGAAGGTCGGCGGCTTCTCCCGTGGCATGATCCAGCGGCTGGGGCTTGCTTGCGCACTCGTCAGCGACCCCGAACTGCTGATCCTCGACGAACCGACCGCCGCCCTTGATCCCGCCGGGCGAGCTGAGCTGCTGAACCTGGTGGCCGCGATGCGCGGCACCAGGACCGTTATCTTCTCCAGCCACATCCTGGCCGACGTGCAGCGGATCGCCGACCAGGTCGGCATTCTGCGCGACGGGAAGCTGCTCTACCAGGGCGGCACCGGGGATCTGATCAACACCTACCTGCGGCCGAGCTGGCTGCTCCGGATCGCCGATGACGCGGCTCCGGTCACCGCAGCGCTGAGGAACCAGGCCTGGGCTACCCGAGTGGAGCCGGCCGGAGCCGGCGCCATCAGAGTGGACGCCACCAGCATCGAGGCCGGCGAGCAGGGCATCCCGGTAGTCGTCGCCGCCTGCGGTGCCCGCCAGGTTTCCTGCGAACCGGTCGCCGCCGATCTGGAATCCGCGTTCCTGGCCCTGACCGGCACATCCGCGATGGAGCCCCGATGAGCCAGATCCGGCCCGGCCGGCCGATGAACCTCTGGCGGCTCGAATGGCTCCGGCTGATCAGGACGCCGCGAGCGCTGGCGCTTGGCGCGATCTTCATCTTCCTCGGCCTGATCGAGCCGGTGTTCGCCAAGTACCAGAGCCAGATACTCCGCCACGTCGGCAATGGCGTCCGGATCTCCTTCCCGCCGGCCACGCCGGCCGCTGGCATCAGCAGCTACGTCAGCGAGATCAACGGAATCGGGGTGATCCTGATCGTCGTCATCGCGGCTGGTGCCTTCACCTTCGACGCGCACCACGGTGTGGCGACGTTCCTGCGCACCAGGGTGGGCAGCATCTGGCAGCTGGTGACTCCGCGTTTCACGGTCAACGCACTGGCCGGCGCCGGCGCCTACCTGCTCGGCGCCCTCGCCGCCTGGTACGAGACCGACTTGCTGATCGGATCCGTCCCGGCAGGCGAGATGCTCGCCGGGGTCCTTTGCGCCTGTGTGTACTTGGCGTTCGCGGTTGCGGTGACCAGCGCCGCGGCTTCGGTCGTCAGGGGCATGGTCGGCACGATCGGGCTCACTGTGGTGGTGCTCCTGCTGCTCCCCATCGCCGACACGTTGCACGCGGTCCAGGACTGGCTGCCAAGCACCCTGGCGAGCGCTCCGGTCGACCTGCTCAACGGGGCACACCTGTCCCACTACCTCCCCGCGTTCGGCGTGACCGTCGCCGCGAGCGCGGCGCTGCTGGCTGTCGCGGTCGCGCGGCTCGGCGCCCGCGAGGTCTGAGCTGCGAGCTGGGCCGACGCCGCCGTTGCAGCACGACAGCCGCGATGCCAGAATCGGCGGATGCGAGTACTGCGGACGCCCGATGACCGGTTCTCGTCTCTTCCCGACTTTGACCTTCCGCCGCGCTATGCCGATGTCGGCGGGCTGCGGATGGCCTATGTCGAAGCCGGTCCGGGCGACGGCGAGCCCGTGCTGCTGCTGCACGGCGAGCCAAGCTGGTCGTTCCTGTACCGCACGATCATCCCGGTGCTCGCCGACGCCGGGCTGCGCGCGATCGCGCCCGACCTGATCGGCTTCGGCCGCTCCGACAAGCCCGCCGAGATCGGCGATCACAGCTACGCGCGGCAGGTCGAGTGGACCCGAGCGCTGGCGTTCGACGTGCTTGACCTGACCGGCGTCACCCTGGTCGGCCAGGACTGGGGCGGCCTGATCGGGCTGCGGCTGGTCGCCGAGCATGCGGAACGGTTCGCCCGGGTGGTTGCCGCCAACACCGGACTGCCGACCGGGGACCTGCCGATGCCCGAGGTCTGGCTGCGGTTCCGTGAGGTGGTCAGGAATTCACCGGACCTGAGCATCTCCCGCCTGGTCGCCTCAGGCTGCCGGACCAGGCTGCCCGCTGAGGTCATCGCCGCCTACGACGCTCCATTCCCCGAGCCGGAATTTACGGCCGGCCCGCGGGCGATGCCCGGCCTGGTGCCAACCACTCCGGACGACCCGGCCTCGGCCGCCAACCGGGCAGCATGGGAACGGCTAGCCGAGTGGGACAAGCCATTCCTGGTGGCTTTCAGCGATTCCGATCCGATCACCGGCGGGATGGCGCCGATCTTCGAGCGGCTGATTCCCGGCGCCGCGGGGCTTGATCACCCGGTGCTGACCGGGGCTGGTCACTTCCTGCAGGAAGACGCCGGGGATCGTCTCGCCGCCGAGATCGTCGCCTTCATCGCCGCTCACCCGGCGCAATAACAGCAGCTGCCGCCTGGGGAAGCCTTGGCAGGCCAGCGCAGGCCAGGGCAAGCCAACGGCGCTATGCGGGCCATTGCACCAGATGTACACTTGTGCGGTTACAGACCAAATCTGCTTACATCATCATGAATGGCGGGTTGGCCGTGCTGGACACTGCATCCGAGTACCGCAAAAACCGGTGGTGGCGGGACCAGACGTTCCTCGACGATCTGCGGCGAGACGCACGCGTGAGCCCGGGGAAGACGGCGATGATCGCGTACCGGTCCGGTGACGCGACGACCCGGGTCATCGACTACGCCGAACTGGCTGCCCTGACGGACCGGTTCGCATCCGCCCTGGTCGGCCTCGGCGTCGAGCGCGGCGACACGGTAGCTGTTCAGCTGCCCAGCTGGTGGGAGCTGCTGCCGCTCGGCTTAGCCTGCGCCCGAGTCGGCGCCCGATTCTGCCCGCTGATGACGATCTACCGGCGCTACGAACTTGAGCACATACTGCGGCTCACCGGGGCCCGCTTGTGCATCACGGTGACGCAGTGGGGTGGCGCCAAGCTCGCCGAGATCGTGGCCGGACTGGCCGATCAGCTACCCGAGCTCAAGCATGTCGTCGTCGCCGACAGCCACGGTGGCGGCGACCGCCCGGCGGGAATGCTGAGCTTCGCCGACCACTTTCCGGCCGCGGCGCCCGGCGGCTCAGGCGAGCCCGGCACTGACGGCGCCGCGACCGGGTCGGGGCCCGACCTCTCCGATCGCGAGCTCGGTCCGGACGAGCCGTTTCTGATCCTCTTCACCTCGGGCACCACGGGCGAGGCCAAGGGCGTGATGCATAGCCAGAACACGCTCTACGCGGGAATCAGCGCATACGTCGATGTTCTTGGCATGGACAGCTCGGTGGTCAGCTTCATCTCGCACGCGGCCACCCATTACACCGGCTTCGTGCAGGGCATGCTGATCCCGGTCATGCTTGGCTGTACCGCCGTCATCCAGGATGTCTGGGACGGCGATATGTGCCTCGACCTCACTGCGCGCCACGGCATCACCACCTTCTACGGCTCGCCGCCCTACCTGGGCGAATTCCTCGACGCGCAGCGGGCGCGGCCACGCGATGTCGGCAGCCTGCACACCGTGGTCACCGGTTCGGCACCGGTTCCGCCGCACATGGTCGAGCAGGTCCGCGAGGTTCTCGGCGCCCCGCTGGTCGCCCTGTGGGGCATGTCGGAAAACGGCCCGGTCACGATGACCCGGCTCGACGACCCGCCCGACTGGGCGGCGCACAGCGACGGCCGGCCGATCGACTGCATGCAGATCCGGATCGACACCTCGGCGGTACGCGGCGGTTCCGACGGCTCGGGCAAGCTGTGGGTGCGCGGCGCCTGCCAGTGCCTCGGCTACTTCAAGCGGGAGGCTGACTACGCCGCGTTCATAGACGCCGACGGCTGGTTCGACACCGGTGACCTGGCCCGGGACGATGGCCGGGGCGGCATGCGGATCAGCGGCCGAGTGAAGGACATCGTGATCAACCGCGGCTTCAATGTACCGGTTGCCGAGGTCGAGGGCATCTTGATCCGGCACCCGCAGGTCAAGGAGATCGCGGTGATCGGCGTGCCCGACCGCGACATCGACGAGCTGGTCTGTGCCGTGGTCGTCCCGGCCGGCCAGCCGCCCGCGCTGGCGGACCTGCACGGGTTCATGGCCTCGGCCGGGGTGAGCGAGCAGTTCTGGCCGGACCGGATCGAGATCGTGGACGCGCTGCCGCGGACCATCACCGGCAAGGTCAGGAAGGTCGAGCTGCGCCAGCGTTTCGGCGGGGCCTGATCCGGCGTGGCGGCGCGCCGTTGGCAGGTGCTCACTGCCGTCTGCACTGCCGTGTTCCTCGGCGCGATCGATTTCTACATTGTCAGCATCGCCGTTCCCGACCTGCTGCGCAGCTTCAGCCACGCCGGCATCGCGGAGATCTCCTGGGTCATCAACGGGTATGCGATCACCTACACCGCCGCCCTGCTGCCGGCCGGCGGACTGGCGGACAGGTTCGGCCGACGCCGGATCTTCGTGCTCGGCCTCGGCACGTTCTCGGTCAGCGCGCTGGTCTGCGCCGTGGCACCCTCTGCGGCCGTGCTCATCGCGGCTAGGTGCGTGCAGGGCATCGGCGCGGGCACCATTACCCCGCTCGCGCTGACCCTCATCCTGCCGCAGTTCCCGGCCGACCGGCGCGGCACCGCGATCGGGCTGTGGACCGCCACCCAGTCAGCGGCGGTCGCAGCCGGCCCGTCGCTCGGCGGCGTGCTGGTGGCCGCGGTTGGCTGGCGCGCCGTGTTCATCTTGCAGCTGCCGATCGGGCTCGCGGCGCTGGGCGGCGCGGTATGGGCACTGGACCGCGATCGGCCCGCGGACCGCGGGTCAGCACCGCCCGATCTGCTCGGCGTTCTGCTGCTTGGCGCGGCCATCGGGCTGCCGTCGCTGGCGATCGTGCAGAGCCACGCCTGGGGTGCGCTCGAGTGGCGGACGGACGCGGCGTTCTGCGCGGGTATCGCGGCAGCCGCGGTTTTCGTGCGGCGGGTGCGCCACCAGCCGGTGCCGGTCATTGATCTCGGCCTGCTCAGGAACCAGATCGTCCGATGGGCGAACGGCGTCATGCTGCTTACCGGGCTGGTCATGTTCGCTCTGCCGGTCACCAACGTGCTCTTCCTGACCGGGGTCTGGGGTTACTCGGAAGCACGGGCCGGCCTGGCGATCACCCCGGGTCCAGTCATCCAGACTCTGGCGGCGCTGGCCGGCGGCCGACTGTGCAACCGGTACGGACCGCGCGCGCTAGCCAGGCCGGCCGCCGTCCTGCTGGCTGCCAGCATTGTCACGTTAGCGCTGGCCACGGGTACCCAGCCGAGATACTGGGCGGTGATCTTCCCGGCCATCCTCGGTACCAGCGTCGCCCTCGGGTTCCTGATCACCTCGCTCAGCGCCACGGTGGTGAGCGAGGTGCCCGCCGCCCAGCTGGCCTCGGGAACGTCGATGTCGGTGACCGCGCGGGCCGGCGGCGCGGTGCTGAGCCTTTCCGTGCTGGCGCTGATCCTGTCGGCCGTGCGCGGCGGGACCGCCACGCCACTTGCCTACCACGTCGCCTGGACCGGCATGGCCGCGGTGGCTGTTGCCGCGGTAGCGGCCACACTTGGCTTGCGGCGCCGGACCGAGCCGGTCACCTCGGCGTGACCGCTCGACCAGCCTGGTCCCGGCCTGGTCCTCAGCTGAAGGGCTGGCGGGTCAGGCTGCGGTAGATCATTTCGGTAAGCGTCACGATGTCGAAGACCGGCAGGCCGATTCTGGCCTGAATCGCATGGGCGAAAGGCACCAGGTCGGTGCATTCGATGATCATGGCTCCCATCGCCGGGTTGTCCAGCGCGAGTCGCTCGACTTCGCTCATCACCTCACGTTCCAGCCGATCGGCATCGACCTCGACGCGCTGCCCCTGGAGCATGACCTCGCGGAATTCGGGCTGCTCGTCCATTCCGGCGACGCATACCGGAATGGACTCGCCGCCGATGGCCGCGAGATGGCGCCGGGTGAGTGAGCGCTTCCTGGCGACCAGCAGCCCGACGGTCCGATCCGAGCTGAGCATGCGGTAGACCATGGGGAGCTGAATCAGGCTGGAGGCATAGAGCGGGACCTTGACCGCATCGGCCAGCTCCTGCTGGAACAGGACGAGGAAGCCGCAGGCGCTGGTGATGGCCGCCACCCCATCGGCTTCAAGCTGCTGGGCCGCCTGGATGAATGGCTCGAGCAGCCGCGGATCGGCCTGGTTCACCACCCGCTCCGGCGTGGCGCCAGGCACTACCTGGTAGCTGACGGGGAAGTCGAAGGTGGTCGGGTTGCGGATGTGCCCGGGGATCTTGGTGAAGGACGTCTCGAGGCAGAGCACGCCAATCGTGACACCGGGCCTGGACTCCGGTCCGCTTGCCATGCTCATTGCCCTCCCGCCGAATTTCCCGATCGGCGGCGCCGTCTCGATACCCGCCCGGCGTAGCGATCCACTCGGAACGGCGCGAGATCCACGTCGGGCTGCTCTCCGGCCAGCAGCTGGGCGATCAGCTTGCCGCCGGCTGGCGCCAGGCCCATGCCGATGTACCCGTGCCCGCAGGCGATGGACAGATTGCGATAGCGCGTAGCGCGGCCGAGGAACGGGATGCTGTCCGGTGTGCAGGGCCGCAGACCGCTCCAGGTCTCCAGGGTCGCCGTGGTCTCCAGCCGCGGCAGATAGGCGTGCACGGTCCGCAGGATGCCGTCCACGCGCCGGCCTGAGATGGCGGTGTCCAGGCCGGACAGCTCCAGCGTCCCGCCGAACCGAAGACGGTCGCCGAGCGGCATGATCGCAACTTTGCCCTCGCTGAGCAGGACCGGCAGCCGGGGCGCGTTCCGCGGCGTCCTTACCGTGATCGTGTAGCCCTTCGCTGGCTGGAGCTTGAGCCCGACGTCGAGCTTGCGGGCGCATTCCGCCGACCAGGTGCCGGCCGCGATAACTATCTCGCGCGGCCTGAAGTCGCCGCGTGTGGTCCGCACCAGCCGGACCGTGCGATCAGCGACCTCGAAGCCGACGACCTCGGCCTGGGCGTGGATCTGCACCCCCATGTCCGCCAGCGTCCTGGCGAATTCCACCACGAAGTCGGGTGCCCGCAGGGCCGCGCCCTCGGCGTTGAACAGCGCGCCGCTGATATCGAACTCCACGCCCGGCTCAAGCTCGCGCAATTCCTCGGGGCGCAGGATGCGCAGCGGCACGCCGTTCTCGACCGCCTGCGGCACGGACCGGCAGGCCTTCTCGAAACCCTGCGGCGTCTTGAACGCGACCACCATTCCCGAAGCGGTGAAGCTGGCAGCCAGATTGCCCGATGCGCAGAGCTCGCGCAGGATGACCAGGCTCCGCTGCTTCAGGTCAAGCAGCACCCGGAATCCGGCCTTGAAGTCCTCGTCGTTGCAGGCCCGGCGGAAGTGCCAGAGCCAGGACGCCAGCTCGCGGTCAAGTCGCGGTTTGATATAGAACGGGCTCTCCGGGTTAAGCAGCCAGCGCAGTCCCTGAGCCGGCACCCCGGGCTCGGCAAGCGGAGCCGCGCCCTGCGTGCCGACGAAGCCGGTATTGCCGTGGGAGCAGGACTGCGGGCCACCGACCGTTCCGCGCTCAGCCACGACCACGCTGGCGCCGCCTCGGCGCAGATGGTAAGCGCAGAACAAGCCGACGACGCCGCCGCCGATCACCAGGACGTCAGGATCGTGCCGCACCAGCGCCGCCTTGGGGGAAAGCATCTCCGGAATGGACCGGCCGCTACAGGCTCACCACGAAGAAGTTGGTCGGCAGGTTGATCACGACCCGCTCGTAGATCTCGGCCATCAGCGCGATGCCTGGCTCGGCGAAGGTCCCGGGAGGCGGCTCGGCGAACCGGATCACCGACCGGCCGGCGTCGAACAGCAGGGCGCCGTGCCCGAAATCGCCGACGATGGCGGTCCCAGGTTCGACCAGCCGGGTTCGCACGATGAAGACGCCGTTCTGCTCGACGTCGGCCATCAGGCGGCTGTGCCCGAGGAACGTGTAGTAGTCGAACGGGTTGATGATGAGACCGTCGGCCGTGCCCCCCATCTGCTCGACTTCGTTGCACGCCGCCAGGATCGTCGAGCCGAACGGGCCCTTCGAGGTCAGGCGTCCGATCCCCGGAATGTTCAGCAGCCCGCCCGCGCCGCTGATGATCGTGTGGTTTTCGGCCGTGGCGAGGCGAACGATCAGCCGGTAGTTGATGAAGGACTCGAAGGTTTCCGGGTCCTGCCACAGGTCCGGCGGGACCTGAACCCACGCGGTGGTGGGATAGAGCTCGGGAATGGGCGACTTGTGGAAGTGGCTCGCCGCCTCGCGCCTGGATTCGGCTCCGGTGACCTTCGGATCGCCTGGCCGCGGCGGGCTCTCATGCCAGTAGAACTGCCGCGGGTCGGCGGCGAGATTAACGACCTTGAGCATGTTGCGGGCTGGATAACGCGGTTTGCGCCGCGAACTGGTCAGCGAGTCTGTGATCGTCACGTCGTAATCGACGCGGGCGTCGAGTCCGCTGGCGACGCACGCCTGGACGAACATCCGGCCCGGCGACATCTCCTGCTGCCGCTGGGCGACGACCTCGGCCATTGTCGGTTTCGTGCCGTCTGTCTGCTGCATGCCTTCCTGCCTCTTTGCTGGCTCGCCGTTCATCAGAGGTCGCCGCGCCGCTTGCGGGCGACGAAGATCCCCCAGCCGAACTCCCCGTCGTCGATGGCAATCTGGATCTGCAGACACGACTCGGCGAAGGTAAGCATCCAGTCCCTGGCCGTGGCGTCGGCGGTGACCTCGGCGCGCTCCCGCGCCATCGTGCCGAGCACGCGGTAGGTCTGCCTGATCTGGCTGTCGAGGCTGCGAGCGCCGATGATCTCGAACCCGGCGCGCTCCAGGGCCGCCTGATACCCGGTGAGCGAGTAGCCGCCGCTCCACCGCACCCGGTCGTAGACGTGCTTGCGGGCGCGCTCGCCGATCTCCTGCTTGGGCTGGAGGAAGTCGGAGCAGGCCAGAACGCCGCCGGGCGCCAGAACGCGATGGATCTCGGCATGGCTGCGGGGTTTGTCCGGCACCAGAAAGAGCGCGTCCTGGCTGACGACATGGCTGAAGCGGCCGGGCTGGTATGGCATCCGCGTCGCCGAGCCGTGGCAGAATCCGATGTCCAGCCGGCGGCTGCGATCTTCTGCGGCGAGGTTGCGCCGGGCGACCTTGATCCGCTCCAGGCTGAGGTCGAGCCCCTCACCGCGGCAGCCGAACCGCTTGGCGAGATGGATCAGGAAGTTGCCGCAGCCGCAGCCCACGTCCAGCACTTCGGATGAATCGTCGATCCCCGCCTCGTCGGCCAGGATGTCGGACGTCCGGACGGCGGCGGCACGATAGTCCTCGTCGGCGTCGTCAGCGAAATAGCCCGTGTGCAGCACGCCTTCGCTGTCCCAGAAGCTCAGATAAGTCGCGGTGGTCTGATCGAAGAAGTCCCCGACGTCCCGCTCGGTGTAGGCGTGGCTAATCATCGGCGTCGCAGGTCCTCCTCGTCTCCGCAGCGGCGGTCTGCCGAAGTGCGCGCGACTGTCATCTGTAGGTTCCCTTGCGCGCGGAAGTCAGGTGCGGCAGGTCCGGCGCCATCACGCTGGCGCCGCCGTCGATCAGATGAACGACTCCGGTCACGAACGAAGCCCGCTCGCTGGCGAGGAAGGTCGCGACCGCGGCGATTTCGTCTGGCCGGGCGAGGCGGCCCAGGGCGCTGTGCTCACCCATGGCATTGAGCTGGGCTTCCATATCGCCGCCAGCGGCCAGCCTGGCCGCTGCCCGCTCCATCGGCGGGGTGCGGACCCCGCCGGGTGCGAGCACGTTGACCGTGATGCCGTCGCGGCCGACTTCGCAGGCGAGGCCCTGGGCGAAGCGCACGATGGCAGCGCGGGTGACACCGGAGAGCGCCAGCGGGGCGACCGGAACGCTCGCCGTCTCCGAGGCCACGAAGAGGAGCCGGCCCCATTGCGCCGCCCTAAGATGCGGCAGTGCGGCAAGGGCCAGGCTTACCGCGGGAAGAAGCACCTGGTCGACGGCGGCCCGGTACTCCTGCGGCTCAAACTGCGTCACCGGGCCGATCGGCGGGCTGCCGCCACTGACCAGGACGATGTGCAGCGCACCGAAGTCGGCCGCAACCCGGTCGATGAACCGGTGTGCCGCGGCCGAGTCGGTGATGTCAACGCCTAGGGCGCCCACCCGGCCGCGCGCCACCTCCTTGATGCTCCGCTCAGCCGCTGCGAGCCGGTCGGGGTCGCGGGCACCGATCACGACGTGCGCGCCCTGGCTGGCCAGTTCTTTCGCGGCGGCCAGGCCGATGCCGCTCGAGCCGCCGGTGACCGCGGCGACCTTGTGCTCAAGCCCCAGATCCAACCGTCCCCTCCTTCACGCCGGAATCCTGGCGCTCGTCGGCGCCGCCAGAACGCAGATCGCGTCGGGTAATCCCAGGACGCCGGTCCTGGCCGACCGCTTGCTTAGGCCGATGGTCGGTCCGCTGCGGACCGGCGAGCGTGCCGCGATACCGGTAGCCATAGCGCTGGAAGAGCGGCCAGGACAGCGTCACCGCCGCCAGCCTGGCGGAGACCGGAAGGCCGGTCTTCCAGGAGTCATCGGCAGCCCGGATCGTGGTGGCGCCGGTCCGGAAGCGGTCCGGATTGCCGGTGACCGTGTGATTGGTGTGCAGCTCGATCGTCCGGTCCCGCATCGGGTTGGCGGCTGGGTCGGTGCCGCAGAGCCGGAGCAGCGCGTCGATCGTCCCGGCAGGATCGGCGATGAAGTTCTCGTACCGCAGCAAGAGCGACTGCTGCCGGAAACGCCGGGTGATCGCGCGGGCGGCCAGATTGAAGCCGTGCCAGTAGGCCGTGCTCATTGACGACGACATGGCGTAGACATACTGCTTCGGCTCACGCCAGGACTCGGCGACGGCACGCGGATCACGCACGAGCTGGACGTAATACGGTGTCACGCCCGCCAGGTGCGCCAGCAGGGCCGCCTCTCCCGGGATCTTCGTGGTATCGACGATCACCCGCGCGCCGCTTCGCTCGGCGATGGCCCGATAGGTCCGGGTCATCAGCTCGGCGTGCTCGCGGATCTCCCGGCTGTCCAGGCCGCGGCCGAGCACCCGCCAGGTGTGCCGGGTTCGGACGCAGGCGCGCTGGCGGCGGATAACGGTGTCGGCATGGGCCTGGACGCCGACCCCGGCCGGCCTGCCGAGCGGGAGAATCTGCGACCAGAACGGGCAGTCGGTCAGCGCCTTCCCGCAGCCGCACGAGCTGTTCGCGCCCTTGCCCGCGGCGTTCTTCCACAGGAAATGCAGCTCGCCGACGTGGCAGAAGCCCGGGATCTCGTTGAGTATGTTGCCGATGATGGTGCTGCCGTTCCGGCACCAGCCGGTGATGCACAGGATCTTGAGCGGCGGTTCATCCACAGCGAATTCAGCCCCCCAGCTCAGGTCGCGGTCACGGACTGCAGGTCCGGCTGCGGGATCACTAGGGCCATCACCGCGGCAGCGGCCGCGCAGGCGGCGCCGACGACGAAGACCGCCGCGTAGCCGAAGCCGGTAGCTACCACGCCGGTGACCGGTCCCCAGATGCCCAGGCCCAGATCCCAGAAGGAGGTATAGGCGCCGAGCGCGGCTCCCTGCTTCAGCCGCTCGGTGCGGTTCATCACCATCAGGGCGAGCGACGGGTGCAGCAGCGAGAATCCGACTCCCATGACCAGGCTGCCGAGCACTGCGATGGGCAGGTTGTGTGCCAGCGCGATGGTCACCAGCCCGAGCGCCTCGCCGACACCCGACCAGGCGGCGACCCGGCGCGGCCCGTACCGGTCCGGCAGATGGCCGATGAACAGTCGCGTGCCGGCGTAGACCGCGCTGAAGCAGCTGAGCACGACCACGCCCGAGTGGATGCCGCGGGCCCGAAGGTCGAGGACGATGAAGGAGGCGAGTCCGGCGTAACCGGCGGCGGCAAGCGCGAGGGCGGCTCCGGGCAGCAGCGCCGGGCGCAGCAGCAAGCCACGTCCCGAGCTCGGCTGCTGCGAGTGGGAAGGCGCGGGGACCGAGCTGATCAGCAGCAGGCCGACCAGCGGGACAGTGGCGCTGAAGCCCCAGACCGCGGAATAGCCGAAGTGCAGCAAGGTCGCACCAAGGAAGGTCCCCAGCGATATCCCGCCCCACATGCTGACGCCGTAGAGCCCGATCAGCTGGCCGCGGCGGTTGTGCGGCGCCAGCGATACGGTCCAGACGGCGCCCGCGGTGAACAGCGAGGCTTCGCCAATGCCGAGCAGCAGCCGGACGCCGATCAGACCGGTCAGGCCGAGCGGCAGGAAGTAGAGCGCGCCGCCGACGGCGAGGATCAGCGCGCCCGCCTGCATCACGAAGCGATAGCCGTGCCGGTCGGCCAGGCTGCCGGCCACCGGCCGGACCAGCAGCGCGGTCAGCGCCGTCGCCGTGACCACCAGCCCCACGGCGAAGTTGGCGCCGCCGAGGTGCTGCCTGACGAAGCTCGGCAGCACCGGGATCACCGCGCTGAGCCCGAGGTAGCCGGTGAAGAGCCCGCCGAAGACACCGACCAGGTGCAGGCGCGGGATCGCGGGATCGTCGGTGACCGTGCTCATCGCCGCCCGGCCGGTGCGGTCTGAGCCAGTCCAGCGGCCGGCACCGGCGCGGTCAGCGGGTCGGCGCCACTGCCGCCGAGCGCACACCCGAGCGCATCGCTCGGGCCCGCCCGCGTGACGTCCGGCTTGCCCATGGCTAGTTCGATCGCGCCAGCCACCCTGCGGACGGCCGTGATCAGATGATCGCAATCCTGCTTCGACAGGGTGGATGACAGCGGAATATCGACCGCCTGCTCCAGGTAGGCAGTGGTGTTCGGCAGCATGGCCTTGATCGCCCCGACGTCCATTGCGGGGAACATGAACCGCCAGTTCCAGAAGACACGCACGTTGCTGTCCGCGTCGGAGCCGAGATTGCGGGCGTCGATGCCCTCGCAGCACAGGGCGCGGGCGAACCATTTCGCGTCGCCGGTCCGAACGCGGAAGATGAATGCCTCGCCGAGATAGGCGCCCGCTGCCACTGGCTGCCGGATCGCGATCTCGTCGAGATCCGCGAGCGCCGTGGCCACGTAGTCGTAGTTGCTGCGGAAGCAGTCCAGCCGGATCGGCAGCCTTTCCATCTCAGCGCACAGCAGGGCGGCCCGGATCTCATCCATCCGGAAGCTGAACAGCGGCAGGTCAAGATCCGTGGCGATCGGCGGATCGCCGTCGGGGAAATGCCGCCGCAACCGTCCTTCATAGGCACCGGAGAGCACGACTGCGCGGGCGAAGAGCACGCTGTCGTCGGTGACGAGGAAACCGCCCTCGCCGCAGTTGAGCGACTTGTCCGACTGGGTGCTGAACGCGCCGGCCAGGCCGAAGGTGCCGAGCTTGCGGCCAGCGAGCTCGGCGCCGAGGGCGGGCACCGCATCCTCGAACACCGGCACGCCCATCTCGGCCGCGAAGTGCGCCAGTGCCGCCATGTCGGCCGCGAAGCCGCGCATGTGCACCACGACTATCGCCTTGATCTCCGGCGTCCAGCGGCGGCGCAGGTCGGCGAGGTCCATGTGCAGGTTCTCGTCCACCTCGACCAGGAGAGGCTTGCACCCGGCGAGCACGATCGCGCTGGGCGTAGCGACGAAGGTGAACCCCGGACATGCGACTAAAGAACCTGGCGGGATCGGGGCGGCCATGAGGGCGAGCGCGAGAGCGGTGGTGCCGCTCGAGGTGGCCAGCGCATGCTTGCTGCCGAAGTAGCAGCACAGCAGCTCCTCGAGCTTGCCGCATTCGGTCTCGTGCTGGGCGCGCTGGTCGTACCTGAAGTAGAGATGACTGCGGATGGCGCGTAACGCCGCCGCTTCATCCTCCGCATGGACGAAGACGGCACCCTTGTCGTAAGTCGGCCAGGGCGTGCGCCGGACCGGGCTGCCGCCGTGAACGGCGAGCGGCGGGTGTTCGACCCGCTCTGCCTCCCGGCGTAGCGGTAACTGAGCAGGCAGCAAGGCCTCGTTCTCTGCGTTCACCGTCGGACTCCTCGTAATCGGCCGCCGCCATCGCGCTAGCGGCCGCCAGGGCTCATCGGATAGCACCACGCGCAGGAGGCACGTGCCGTTTCCAGACGATCACCTATGAATGTTCTACGAATGTCCTGAAGGTGTCAACGGACAACAACGGCCGGGCGGTGGCTGGTGACTCAGTCCGCCGTCCCGGTCAGTCGCCCTTGACGTTGACGATCTGCCGCAGGGTGTGCCGGATCTCGACCAGGTCCTTGGCATCATCCATGACCACGTCGACGTCCTTGTACGCGCCAGGGATCTCGTCAAGGAACGCATCGGTCCGACGCCACTCGATACCGCGCATGGCCGCGTCGAGCTGATCGCTGGTGAACTTCTTCCTGGCCGCCGACCGGCTGTAGGCCCGGCCGGCGCCATGCGGCGAGGAGTTCAGCGCGAGGCGGTTGCCCTTGCCGACCACCACATAAGAACGGGTGCCCATCGAGCCGGGAATGAGCCCAGGAGTGCCGGCCGAGGCGTCGATCGCTCCCTTGCGCGACAGCCAGACCGCCTTGCCGAAATGGGTCTCCCTGGCGGTGTAGTTGTGGTGCGTGTTGACCGTCTCGCTCGGCTCGACACTGCGGCCGATCCAGTCCTGGACGCAGTCGACGACGCGGTGCATCATCTCCTCACGGTTCAGCAGCGCGAAATGCTGCGCCCAGCGCAGGTCACGGATATAGGCCCAGAACTCGTCAGTTCCCTCCACCAGGTACGCCAGGTCAGGGTCGGGCAGCGCAATCCACCACTTCCTGGCCAGTTGCTGAGCGATCTTGATGTGCCGCTGCGCCAGCTTGTTGCCGACGCCCCGAGACCCGGAATGCAGGAACAGCCAGACCCGGTCCTCCTCGTCCAGGCTGACCTCGATGAAGTGATTGCCCGAGCCCAGGCTCCCTACCTGCAGCCGCCAGTTCGGCGCGATCTTCTCGGCGCTGTCCGCGCCGTCGCGCTGCTCGAGGATCTCGATCCTGGCGGCAGTCTGAGCGCTGTAGACCGAGGTGTTGTACTTCCCGGCCGATAGCGGGATGGCGGACTCGATGGCCTCGCGCACCACCGGCAGGTCACCGCGGCTGCTGGTGTCCGCAGCGGTGAACTGCGTACGCACAGCGATCATCCCGCAGTTGTGCACGAAGACACCCGTCGCCAGAGCGAAGTTGTGGTGCTTCTCCACCTGCAGGCAGTACACGTCGGACCGCTCGTCGATGGACTCCACCGCTACAACCTTGTGGTTGTAACCGTGCTCCCGCTGCTTGTGCCACCGCAAGGCGGCCGGACTGGCGTCACGCGTCTGCCACCTGCGATACAGGGGCATGAGGCTGTCATTGAATCGGAGTTCCCTGGTTTCCCGGTAGGTTCCGTCGTTCATCATGAAGAGCTGATCAGGGGTGCAGATGATCTCATCTCCGCCGGAAATGATCACTCTTATAAGCGCAGCGGCGCTGCGGGTCCTTAGTGCGACCGCGCGTCCCGGCACGATCTGCCTGTCGCGATCAAGCGAGTAAACCCAGAACGGGCCTGTTCCGTTGGCGAGATCGTTCAGCGACCGCTGCCTCCCGTTCAGAAGTGGTATCCGCGTATCACCACGGAAACAGCCGATATCAACCCCTACCGCAGCGGGAATGATGGCGCCGAGGGTCGGGATGACCGAGCCGACGGTCGCGCCCTTGCCTAGGTGCGCGTCGGGCATCAGGGCTACATGCGGGAAGATGAACGGCATCGCCGCCGTGCGCTGCGCTTGCTCGCGGGTGCTGTCATCCAGGATCGACGCCCAGTTCATCAGCTTCCTGGACAGCATCTCCATGTCGCGCCCAGCCTTCCCGCCAGGTAGTCGATCGCCCTTTCAGAGCAGTAGCCACTCTTGCTAGGTCTGCTCCGTGACTACCTCCGCCGGCCTGCCAACGCTAACCTCGGGCCGCCGACCCAACCACTGATTTTTGGCGCGGCCTCAGGTAGGCGTGGCCTGCCCGCCGATCGGGGCGGCCCAGACCGGCCGGGGATCAGGCAGAACGGATGCCCGGCCGGGTCTTCGTAGACCCGAGAACCTTCGTCGTCGCTCGGCAATCGGCGGGCACCGAGCGCCAGGACCTGCGGTTCGGCGGCTTCGATGTCATCGACCATGACATCGAAGTGCATCTGCTGCGGCCGGCCGGGGTCTGGCCACTGCGGCCGCTGCAGGTCCGGCGCGAGCTGGAATGCGATACCCGAAGTCGTGTCGTTCTTGGACACCACGACGAAGTCGGCCTGCTGCCAGGTGATGGGTAACCCGAGGAGTGCCGAGTAGAAGGACGCGAGCGCGGCCGGGTCGGGGCAGTCGATGATCACGTGATGGAGTCGCCCGATCATGGACCCATCCTCTCAGCCAAACGCGGGGTTATCCGGTCGTGGCTCAGCCGGGGAGGTGACCGCGGCTCGCCAGCACGGCCACCCCAGGAACGTTGCCGTCGGACGCCAGCGAGGCCCGCTTCCCGGCCAGATACCGGTTGAGGAAATCGACTGTCACCCGCGCCACCACCGGCTCGGGCTCGGACCGGCCTTCGTAGGGTGAAAAGTGGCCCATGCCTGGCAGCTCCAGGTAGTACCGGACTCCGGTGGCATCCGCCAGGTACAGCTGCAGGCTGGCCGACGGTGGATTCCAGGTGTCATCGGTGCCCTGAACGAACAGCATCGGCGGGGTGCCGGGCGGGAAGTACTGGCCGCCGAGCGGTGGCCATTCCGCCCCGGCCAAGATCACGGCAGCGATCACCCGGTGGTCGCGGCAGCAGGTATTCGCAGCCACCGCAACGGCGGTATCGCCTCCGTCGGAGTGCCCGGCGACCGCGATCCGGGCCGGATCGATCAGTCCGGACAGCGCGCCTGACGAACGGCCGCTGATCGCCAGCAGCCGGGTGATCACGGTGGAGAGGTCGGCTGGCTGATTCGACAGATCAGCCTCGTCGGGGTAGCTGAGGTGACAGTGCGTGCGCGGGAACTGCACCGCGGCGACCACGTATCCGGCGCTCGCCCAGGAAGTCAGCAGGGCCGAGTAGCTCGACCGGCATTGCAGGTAGCCGGGCGCGAACACCACCAGCGGGAATGGCCCGCGCGCGAGCTTTCCTGCCGCTACAGCCTTGGCGGACACGACCGGGTAGCGCACGAGTGTCGGCAGCACCCGGGCACCTAGCTGGGGGCGCGACCGGTCAATGAATCTCATCGATCTAGCCGCGACAGGATAGCTGCCAATCTTGCCGACCGGCGGCCTGGCCGGATGCAGGCGACGCTGCGGACGCGGGGAGTGGCGCGCTGCTGCCCCGGGCGGCTGACGGCCGGACACCGGACGCAGGGCAAGCATGAGGGCGCCCGCCGCTACGACTGAGATCACGAGCACGCCAGCGAGCCCAATCAGCACTTCCCCGTGCCGACGGCGCTTGCCCACATATGGCGGTCGTGAATCCATCGAACCATCCGAGTACACCGTAAAATGCTACCCGTTCGCAGCGGACACCCGAGAACAATCAGAAACTTGCCGACTTCTTAACCAGATCTGAAGCGCTGCCGCGAGCTTTCTTAGGACTTACGTTGCTAGTCTGACCCGGTGACTGATTCCCAAGTGACCGGACACAGACTGGCCGATAACAAGAATTGCGCGCCGATCGGCCATGCCGCCGGCATTGATTCGGCGCCGCTGCTGGACCGCCTGGCCACCAACGCGGCAATCCGGCGCCAGCGCCGGGTCTGGTCGCGGCGGGTGAACAGCTGGGACCACCACACGCCGACCGGCCTGGAGAAGGTGATCGCAGCGGTGCTTGCCGCCGCTGAGGTCGGACCAGGTGATCAGGTTGTTGATCTCGGCTGCGGTACCGGCCGGTTGAGCCTGCCGCTTGCTGAGCACGGCGCGCGGGTACTCGCTGTTGACGTCAGCCCGGCGATGGTCCGCCGCCTGGAATCCAAGGCTCACGAGCGTTCGGTTTCCGGCCTAGACGGCCTGGCCGCCCCGATTGAGAACTTGTCGTTGCCGGCCGGCAGCGTCGACCTGATCGTCAGCAGCTACGCGCTGCACCATCTGCGGGACGCGGACAAAGACCGGCTGGTAAAGGCCGCCTACCAATGGCTGCGGCCAGGCGGAACGCTGCTTGTGGCTGACATGATGTTTGGCCGCGGCGGCTCCAGCCAGGACCGGGCAATCATCAAGTCGAAGGTCAGAGCGCTGGCGAAGAAGGGCATCGGCGGCTGGTGGCGGATCGCCAAGAACGGCTACCGGTACCTGGTCCGGGTACAGGAGCGGCCGGTTTCGATCAGCGCATGGACAGCGATGTTCGGCAATGCCGGTTTCACCGCGATCACGGCATCGTCGATCGTCGCCGAGGCCGGCCTGGTGTCAGGCCGCCGCCCGGACTAAGACCTGACCCTGCGGGCCCCTGACCAGCCGAAACCCGTGACTAAGTTAGCCTCATTAGGCTAGCCACGACCGAATGACGTAGCGGCCGGCCTAGAGCTTCCCGATCGCGGCCGGCGCGCCGAACGGCCTGAGCACTTCAGGCACGGTGACCTTGCCGCCTTCGTCCTGGAAGTTCTCCATGATCGACAGGAGCGCCCTGGCGGTCGCGCCGGTGCCGTTCAGCGTGTGCACGAATTCCAGCTTGCCCTCCCGGCGGAATTTGATGTTCAGCCGACGGGCCTGATAATCCGTGGTATTCGAGCAGGACGTAATTTCGCGATAGCGCCGTTGAGTGGGGAACCATGCCTCAATGTCATATTTTTTAGCCGCCGACGCACCCAGATCGCCAACCGGGATATTCATGACCCGATATGGCAGGCCAAGTTCGCGAGCGATTTCCTCTTCATGCGCGAGCAATTCTTCATGCAGATTGCGTGATTGCTCCGGCTGGCAGAATACATACATCTCGACCTTGTCGAACTGATGCACCCGGAACATGCCCCTGGTGTCCTTGCCAGCTGCCCCGGCCTCGCGCCGGAAGTTGGTGGTGAAGCCCGCGTACCTGACCGGCAGCTGGTCCTCCTCCAGCCGCTCATCCGCGTGGATCGCGGCCAGCGCCACCTCGGAGGTGCCGGTCAGGTAGAGGTCGTCCTTCTCCAGCCGGTACAGGTTCGACTCCTCGGTCGGCAGGAACCCGGTCCCGTACATGGCTCGCTCACCGACCAGGATCGGCGGCAGCACCGGGAGGAAGCCTCGGCCGCTCAGCTTGCGGATGACGTACTGGTAGAGCGCCATCTCGGTCAGGGCGACATCGCCGATCCGGTAGGCGAACCGCGATCCGGACAGCCGCGCTCCCCTGGCCATGTCGATCCAGCCGCGGGCCGAGCCGAGCTCCAGATGATCCTTCGGCTCGAAACCGAATTCCGGGCGCTGGCCCCATTCCCTGACCAGCTGCGCGTCTTCCTCGTCCATGCCGTCTGCCGCGGTCGGGTCTGGCAGGTTCGGGATCCGACCGAGAATCTCTTCCCTGAGCTGGGCCGCCTGTGCCTGCTCCTGGCTGGCCGCCTCGATCCTGGCGGCAAGTTCCTGCAGCCGCGCCAGCTCATCAGGCCCTGGCTTGCCGCGGGAGGCATTCTTCTGCTCGGCTCGCAGCGTCTCGACTCGCTCAGTCTGCTCACGCCAGCTGGCGTCGGCGGCTAGCAGCTTGTCGAAGTCCCCGGCCGCGTCCCGCCGAGCGAGCGCAGCCCGAAAACCGTCTGGATCCTGTCGTGCCGCTTTGAGGTCAATCACCTTCGCGATTCTAGCCGCGCGCGCTGGTGCACGCCCGGCAACGGCATTCGCGGCCTACGGCGCACTGTCCTCAGTCGCCAGCCCCAGTCGGCAACGCCGATCACGGCCTATGGGCGCTCGCCTCGGCGGCAGTACGGCAGCGCCGATCGCGGCCTATGGTGCACTCGGCTCGGTCGCCAGTCCGCCCGGCTCGGTCGCCGAGCACGCCGCCGCCGTTTCGGCAGCGGGCACGGCCGTCGCAATCCGCCCGGCCGCGGGCTGATCGGCAGGCTGACTCCGCGCGGGCCTGGTCGCGAGAATCGAGCCGACCAGGATCGTCAGGAAGGCGGCGAGCATCACCGGCGTCACCCGCTCGCCGAGCACCAGGACGCCGAGCGTCACTGCGATCGCCGGGTTGAAGTACGTGATCACGCTTGCCCTGGCCGGTCCCACCTCAGCGATCAACCGGAAGAAGATGATGAACGCGACAGCGGTGCAGATCACGGCGAGACCAGCGATGGCGAGCAGCACACGTGCCGACGGAACCGCCGACGGCCAGTTCAGCGCTGCCAGCGGCGCGTAGACGACCGCGGCGAGGACAAGGCAGGCGGCCGTCATGCCCAGCGGCGGGACGCTGGTGAGCTTCCTGCTAGCGATCAGCGGCCCGGTCGCGTAACAGAACGCCACGATCAGGACCTCGCCGACCGACCTGGCCGCGCCAGGCGCGGCACCCGGCCCGAGCACGTTCGGCCCGGCGAGCATCGCGACTCCCCCGAGTCCGATCAGCAGGCCGACCCACCGGATCATGCTCAACCGGTCGCCAGTGCCGATCAGCAGGCTGAGCAGGGCCACGATGATCGGCACGGAGGCGATGAGCAAACCGGTCAGCGAGCTGCTGATGCCGCGCTCCGCTTCCGATAGCACGAACCACGGGATGATGATCTCCACGAATGCGAAGAGCAGCAGCCAGTGCCAGACCGGCCTGATCGTGGCGAGCTGCCGGCGCTGCAGGGCGATCGGCAGCAGCAGCACTGCTCCGACCGTGACTCGCGCTAGCACGAGCACCGGGACTGGAACCCCGCCCACCGCGATCTTGATAAGCAGGTACGGCACACCCCAGATCACGCTCATCGCCGCGAACATTGCCCAGCCCCGTCGGCTCACCTGCTCTCCCTCCAGCGTCCATCAAGTGGGAGTCGGCGGGCGCGCCGGTTATTCCGGATCTGGCCTGCGGATACGCTCACAGCATTGGCCCATGTCCGAGACGAGTCGCCGGAGGAGCCGTTGCGCAGCAGCCGGACTGGCACACGGCCGGGCAAGCCAACGGAGCCAGGCCAATCTGCCGAGCAAGTTCAGGCTGACGAACCAGACCGGCCGACCGCGGCAGGTCAGGCTGACGAGACAGGCCGGCCTGCCGCGCCGGATCGGTATGCAGGCCGCACCAGCGGGCCCGTGCTGACCGGCTGGTGGTCGGTAGCCGTGGCAGTCGCGGCCGGACTGGCGCTGGCGGCCGCCTTCCCGCCGGTCGGGGTCTGGCCGCTGGCGATGGCAGGCCCGGCGCTGCTGATCCTGGCGGTCTGGCGAAAGGGCCCGCAGGCGACCTTCGGCCTGGGACTGGCATGCGGCGGTGCGTTTTTCGTTCCGCTGCTTTCCTGGGTTGTCAATGTCGCCTGGTACGCGTGGGCCGCACTGGCCGGACTTGAAACGGTGATGTTCGGCGTGCTGACCCTTGGCCTCTGGCCGCTGCTGCGGTTGCGCGGCTGGCCGGCCGCCGTAGCCGGGTGGTGGGTCGCCCAAGAGGCGGTACGCGACCGGTTTCCGTGGGGCGGATTCCCGTGGGGACGACTGGCGATGAGCCAGGCCGATGCGCCGACGGCAGGCTGGGCGGCGATCGGCGGCCCGCCGCTGCTGACCTTGGCTCTCGCGCTGGCCGGGGGCTGCCTGGCCTTCCTGGTGATCACCGTCGTCGGCCAGCGCCGACCCGGCCAGCGCCGACCAGACCAGCGTCGGCCCGGCC
>Ga0209415_10005801_pt1 | contig 22105 bp, 23 predicted proteins | sample PeaSoiSIISIP2007_FD_187696 | JGI IMG/M metagenome (GOLD analysis project Ga0209415, IMG submission 187696) | Peat soil microbial communities from Weissenstadt, Germany - SII-SIP-2007 (SPAdes) (version 2) | ecosystem: Environmental > Terrestrial > Soil > Wetlands > Peat | place: Germany... | reverse complement strand
GGGAGCCGGTCAGGGCCGAGATGCTGCCCGCCGAGATCGGCTCGGACGCGCCCGCGGTGGTGCGCTGGGACAAAGGCGGCGAGATCATGAGCCTGCCGCTGCGCGACGCCCGCGAGGTCTTCGAGCGAGAATATCTGATCGCGCAGGTGACGCGCTTCGGCGGCAACATCTCGCGCACTGCCGCTTTCATCGGCATGGAGCGCTCGGCGCTCCATCGCAAGCTCAAGACACTGGGCCTCTTCAACGGCGAGCGGATCGTCAAGGTGGAGACGTGAGGCCGCGCGCTTTCGACCAGGTGAGGCGATGTCTCGCGTCGCTTACGTAAACGGCCGCTACCTCCCGCACCGGGAGGCCGCCGTCCACATCGAGGATCGGGGCTACCAATTCGCCGACGGGGTCTATGAGGTGATCGCGGTCGAGCGCGAGCGGCTGGTGGACGAGGGGCTGCATCTGAAGCGCCTCGAGCGCTCGCTCGCCGAGCTCGAGATCGCGGAGCCGATGCCCGAGGCGGCACTCAAGACCGTCATGCGCGAGGTCCTTCGCCGCAATCGGGTGCGCGACGGCATCATTTACATCCAGATGACCCGCGGCGTCGCACCGCGCGATCATGCTTTCCCGAGGGACGCACGGACCCAGGTGGTCATGACGGCGCGACCGGCGAAGCCCGCGAACCCCAAGACCGCCCGCGAAGGCGCGCGCGTCATCACCGTACCCGACCTGCGCTGGGCGCGGTGCGACATCAAATCGATCGCCCTGCTACCGAACATTCTCGGCAAGCAGCAGGCGCGCGAGGCCGGCGCATACGAGGCCTGGCAGGTCGATCGCGACGGCAACGTCACGGAAGGCACGTCGACCAACGCCTGGATCGTGACGGCAGCGGGCGAGGTGGTGACGCGCGCCGCGACCAACGCGATCCTGAACGGCGTCACGCGTCTCGGCGTGATCCGAGTGATCGAGCGGGCGGGCCTGCGGTTCGTCGAGCGACCCTTCAGCGTCGTGGAGGCAAAGCAGGCGCGCGAGGCGTTTCTCACCAGCACGACCTCCTATGTAACGCCCGTCGTCCGGATCGACGACAGCGTGGTGGGGGACGGCAAGCCTGGCGAGCTCGCGCGCGAGCTCGCCCAGTTCTATCGGCGCTACGTCGAGGCGGGCGGACAGGACGCCTGATGCAACGTCCGCGCGCGATCCTGTTCGACTGGGACAACACGCTGGTCGACAGCTGGTCGGTGATTCATGAGGCGCTGGTCGTCACCTTCGAAGCGATGGGGCATGTGCCTTGGACGCTCGAGGAGACGAAGCAGCGCGTGCGGCATTCCCTGCGCGATGCGTTTCCCCGGCTGTTCGGTCCCCGCTGGGAAGAGGCCCGCCGCCTCTACCTCGGCGCCTTCACGGCGATCCACCTGGATCGGCTGAGCGCGCTGGCGGGCGCCGAAGCGCTGCTGGGCGCGCTCACGGATGACGGTTATTACCTCGCCGTGGTCAGCAACAAGACCGGCGCGTTGCTTCGGCGCGAGGCGGAGCATCTCGGCTGGTCCCGGTATTTCCGGCAGGTCGTGGGCGCGGGCGATGCGAGCGCCGACAAGCCCCATCCCGCGGTCATCCACGCGGCCCTTTTGGGCAGCGGCATCGATCCCCCCGCAGCCTGGCTCGTCGGCGACACCACGCTCGATATCGAGTGCGCGGCGGCGGCGGGCTGCGTTCCGGTGCTGATCTCGGCCCTCGATGCGGTCCCGGAGGATATACCTAAAGTCCCGCCAGCACTGCGCTTTTCCGACTGCGCCTCGCTCCTTCGGGGCATTAGGGACTTGTGATTTTGCATCGGCGCCCAATCTTGTTATGAGTTGCCGGAGGCTGGGGGCCCCCCGGCCCAGGACGCGTGGCTGAGCCGAGGAGCGGCTCCAAGAAAAAAGGATCCAGCAATGTCCAGCGAGAAATCACAAAACGTCCAAGACGTGTTTCTGAACCACGTCCGCAAGAATAAAACTCCCGTCACGGTCTTCCTCGTCAATGGCGTCAAGCTGCAGGGCATCATTACCTGGTTCGACAATTTCTGCGTGCTGCTGCGGCGCGACGCACATTCGCAGCTGGTTTACAAGCATGCGATCTCGACCGTGATGCCGGCGCAGCCGGTGCAGCTCTTCGAGGCCGGCAAAGAGGGTGAAGAACCGTAATCGATGGCTTCCACGCCCGCGGGGCATGCCCCGTCGACCGGCCGGTCTCTCGTCATCCACCCCACGCTCAAGCGTCCCCCGCGGGAACTGCGGGACGCGCTGCGCACTCCCGAGGCGCGTCTCGAGGAGGCGGTGGCGCTCGCGGGCGCCATCGAGCTCGACGTCGCGCATGCGGCCCTTGTGCCGCTGGCGAAGCCCAAGCCCGCGACGCTGATCGGCAGCGGCACCGTCGAGGCTTTGGGCGCGATCGTGAAAGAGCGCGGGATCGGCGTTGCGGTGGTCGACGGCATCGTGAGCCCGGTCCAGCAGCGTAACCTGGAGAAGGCGTGGGGCTGCAAGGTCATCGACCGCACGGGGTTGATCCTCGAGATCTTCGGGGCACGGGCCCGCACGCACGAGGGTCGACTGCAGGTCGAGTTGGCCGCGCTCACCTATCAGCGCTCGCGGCTGGTACGGTCATGGACCCATCTCGAGCGGCAACGCGGCGGCTTCGGGTTCCTGGGCGGCCCCGGCGAGAGCCAGCTCGAGATCGACCGACGATTGATCGGCGAGCGGATCGCCAAGATCAAGAAGGAGCTCGAGGACACCAAACGGACACGCGCATTGCACCGCGGCGCCCGTAAGCGCGTGCCGTACCCGATCGTCGCCCTGGTGGGCTACACGAACGCCGGCAAGTCGACGCTGTTCAATCGTCTCACGCAGGCGGAGGTGCGCGCGGAGGATTTGCTGTTCGCGACCCTCGATCCAACGCTCCGACGCCTCGCGCTGCCGTCCGGACGTTTCGCGATCCTCTCCGATACGGTCGGATTCATCTCCGATCTGCCGCATCAGCTGGTCGCCGCCTTCCGCGCCACGCTGGAGGAGGTGACCGAGGCGGATCTGATCATCCATGTCCGCGACGTCCATCATCCCGATACCGAGGCGCAGCGCAGCGACGTCCTGGCCGTGCTGACCGAACTGGGGCTCGGCGCTCAGGTGGAGCACGGCCTGGTCGAAGCGCTCAACAAGATCGATCTTCTGGAGCCGACCGCCCGCACGGCGCTCCTCGGCCTGGCCCGGCGCAACGACGGCGCGGTGCCGATCTCCGCGGCGACCGGAGAAGGCTGCGGCCAGTTGCTTGCGCTTATCGACGAGCACGTCGATGGCGGGCGACGGCTGGTCGATCTCAACGTGCCGCTCTCCGACGGTGCCGCCATCGCCTGGCTCTACCGGAATGGCGACGTGGTGAGTCGTCGCGACGACGAGGAGCTCGCTTATCTCTCGGTGCGCCTGGACGACGCCGACCTCGGCCGGTTCCGCAGCCGCCAGATCCACCACTAGCCGATGCTACCCTCGATCGATCGGGTGAGCTCGCTGATCCGAGAGGTGGCGATGGCGGAGATCCTCCCGCGCTTCCAAAAACTGACCGCGGGCGACATCAGCGAGAAGAAGCCGGGCCAGCTCGTCACCACGGCAGACCTCGAGTCCGAGCGGATCCTGACCATGCAGCTTGCCGATCTGCTGCCGGGATCGGTCGTGGTGGGCGAGGAGGGCGTCGCGGCCGAGCCTGAGCGCCTGGGTTTGATCGACGGCGAGGGGCCGGTCTGGGTGGTCGATCCCGTCGACGGCACGCAGAACTTCGCGGACGGTAAGCCGGTCTTCGCGACCATGGTGGCGCTCCTGATCAAGAGGCGCGCGGCTGCGTCTTGGATCTACGTGCCGGTCACCGATCGCATGGCGAGCGCCGAGATCGGATCGGGCGCGTTCATCGAGGGCGAGCGTCTGCACACCGCGGAGGCGGTTGCGCTCTCGGGGATGCGCGGCCGGCTCAGCGGGCGCACGGCGAAGAACCTCGCCGGCAAGGTCGGCTCGATCTTCAATGAGCGGTGCGCGGCCTATGAATACCTCGCTGTCGCGCGGGGTGCCGCGCACTTCGCGCTGTTCCGGCGGCTCAATCCCTGGGACCACGCGCCCGGCGAGCTGCTGGTCCGCGAAGCCGGCGGGTTCTCCCAGCGCCTGGACGGTACGCCCTACCTCGCCAGCGAGATCGACGCCTCGCTGTTGCTGGCGCCGGATGCCGCCAGTTGGCAGGCGCTGCGGGCGCTCATCTTGGAACTCGCGCCCTGAGGGTTGCCAAGGTGCGGGCAGGCGGTAGCATATCGGTTTCCCGAAGGGAGAACGCGCGATGAAGCTGGCATTCCTGGGTCTCGGCGTGATGGGCTATCCGATGGCCGGTCATCTCAAGAAGAACGGCCACGAGGTCACGGTCTACAACCGCACCACCGCGAAGGCGAAAGCCTGGGCCAGCGAGCACGGCGGCAGCTTCAAGGAGACGCCGGCCGCCGCGGCCGAAGGCGCCGACATCGTCTTCATGTGCGTCGGCAACGACCACGACGTGCGCGAGGTCGCCACCTCGCCCAAGGGCGCGCTCGCCGGCATGAGAGCGGGCGCGATCCTCGCGGACCACACCACGGCCTCGGCCGAGATCGCGCGCGAGCTCTACGCCGCCGCGAAAGCGAAGGGCGTCGCGTTCCTGGACGCACCGGTCTCCGGCGGGCAGGCAGGCGCGCAGAACGGCAAGCTCACCATCATGGTCGGCGGCGACGCCGAGCCCTTCAAGAAGGTGGAGCCGGTAATGGCCCATTACGGCCGCGCCGTCACGCTGATGGGGCCGGCAGGAAGCGGCCAGCTCACCAAGATGGTCAACCAGATCTGCATTGCCGGCATCGTGCAGGGCCTCTCCGAAGGTCTCAATTTCGCGGTGCGCGCCGGGCTCGACGGCAAGAAGGTGATCGACGTCATCTCAAAGGGCGCCGCGCAATCCTGGCAGATGGAGAACCGCGGCACGACCATGCTCGAAGGCAAGTTCGATTTCGGCTTCGCGGTCGACTGGATGCGCAAGGACCTCGCGATCTGCTTCGCCGAGGCGCGGCGCAACGGCGCCTCGCTGCCGGTGAGCGCCGTGGTCGATCAGTTCTACGCGCGGGTTCAGGAACGCGGCGGCAAGCGGTGGGATACGTCATCGCTCATCCACCTGCTGCAGAAGGCGTAGGTAGGAGCTAAGAAGCTACTCGTCCGCCTTCACCCGCTGCCACTCCGCTTCCATCTCGTCCAAGCTCGCCTCCGCGACCGGCTTGCCGGCTGCGGCGAGGCGCTCCTCGACGCCTCGGAAGCGGCGCTCGAACTTGCGGTTGGCGTTGCGCAGCGCCTGCTCGGGATCGATGGCGAGCCGCCGGGCGAGGTTCACCACGGCGAACAGGAGATCGCCAAGCTCGTCGGCGATCCGCTCGGGCGTGCCGCCCTGGTCGAGCTCGGCCCGTAGCTCGCCGATCTCTTCGCCAATCTTGTCGAAGACCGGCGCCGTCGAGGGCCAGTCGAACCCGACGCGCGCCGCGCGCTTTTGCAGCTTCTCCGCGCGGGTGAGGGCAGGGAGCCCGAGTCCCACGCCATCGAGCGCGCTCGCCGCGCGGCCGTCGGCCGCTGCCTTGGCGCGGCGCTCCTCGGCCTTCTGCGCTTCCCAGGCGACGGTCTGCGCGGCGGAGCCCTCCACCTCGGCGTCCGCGAAGACGCGGGGATGCCGCCGGATCATCTTGTCCGCGATCCCGCGCGCGACATCGTTGAAGGCGAAATGACGCGCTTCCTCGGCCATGCGCGCGTGGAACACAACTTGCAAGAGGAGATCGCCGAGCTCGTCCTTGAGCGCCTCGGGCTCACCGCGCTCCGCGGCCTCGGCGACTTCGTAGGCTTCCTCGATGGTGTAGGGCGCGATGGTGGCGAAGCTTTGCTCGAGATCCCAGGGACAGCCGTGCTCGGGATCGCGCAGCCGCGCCATGATGTCGAGCAGGCGCGCCAAGTCAGGGGAGGCGGTCATGCCGTGAGAGGCCCTTCGTGGTTAATTTCGAGGCGTTGAGCCCGGCGCAAGGCTGATGCGCAATCCTCAATGCGGCCACAATTTGCTGGCGTCAATCGCGCCGCATTTTGATCGTGGATGAGAGATGAAAAGACTGTCAGAAAAATATGGCCGGGCGGCCATGGCCCTCCACTGGATGGTGGCGATCGTGCTGTCGGTCGCGCTGGTTCTGGCCTGGGTCCTGCCGAGGAGAACGGAGCCCGGTTACGACGCGATCCTCGAGCTGCACAAGGCGGTCGGCATGATGGTGCTGGTGCTGGTGCTGGTCGTGCCGCGGCTGTTGTGGCGGCTCGGGAACCCCGTAGCGTCGGCTGTCGGGCTGACCTCCCTGGAAGCGCGGCTCTCGGAGCTCACGCATTGGGCACTCTACGCCGTCATGCTGATCATTCCTTTGACGGGCTATCTCTTCTCCTCGGCGGAAGGGCAACACATCGATTTCTTCGGTCTGTTCACGACGACCTCGCCGCTACCGGCCGATCGCACGATTTCGCGTCCGCTGGAGTTCATACACAAGACCGGGCAATACGCGATCTACGGCTTTGTGGGCTTGCATGTCCTGGCGGCGCTCTATCATCATTTCGTGAAGCGCGACGGCGTGCTGCGGCGAATGCTGCCGCTGCGCGCCATGGGAGACGATTGAGAGACCGGACAGGAGGTGCCCATGACCGCGACCGAGCAGCACACTGGCGGGTGTCTCTGCGGCGCCGTCCGCTATCGCGTGACGGGACCGCCGCTCAGGGTCGGTCTCTGTCACTGCGGCCAATGCCGCCGGCAGACCGGCAGCGCGCTTCCGTCCTTCGTGACTTGGCCGCGCGACCGCCTTGAGGTCACCAAGGGCGAGCCCTCAGGCATCCGGCTCTCGGACGTCGCGACCCGGCAATTCTGCCGCGAATGCGGCTCGCCGCTGTTCTGGCGGCCCGATAAGGGCGACGAGATCACGGTGCTGCTGGGGAGCCTGGACGACGCCGAGGCGATGCCGAAGCCGAGCTACGAGCTCTGGACCGAGCGCCGCCTGCACTGGGTCCCGGAATTCGAGGGGATCAAGTCCTATCCGCGGGAGCCAAGGAGAGGGTGAGGGCACAGACGCTCGAGAACGGGCGCAAGAAGGACGAAAGTCGCATAATGTATATTATGGGAAATAATGCTCAGCGCCGCCAAACTCTGCAGCATTTGCGGCATTCAGAGCTCGACCGCCATCCCGTCATAGCCGGGCTCAACGCCGGCCGGCAGCTCGCGGCGGAGAGTTTCGTAGTCGAGCTGCACATCCATGTGCGTGAGGATCGCGCGCTTCGGCCTCACGCGCGCGATCCATTCGAGGGTGCGCGCGAGATGGGTATGGGTCGGATGCGGCGTCCGGCGATAGCAATCGACGATCCAGGTGTCGATGCCCTCGAGGGCACCAAAGGCCGCCTCGTCCAGCGCCACGGCGTCGGTTGAATACGCGAGACCACCGAACCGAAAACCCAGGCTGGTGGTGAATCCGTGGTTCTGCTCGAATGGCACCACCCTCGCCCGGCCCACCTCGAACGGGCCCTCGATCGCCGTTGGGATCAAGGACGGCTTGTAGAACATAGCCCCCGCGGCCGGGTCTGACGGCCGAAAGATGTAGCTGAACCGCTGCTTGAGCTCGGCCATCGTCTTCGGCGACGCATAGATCGGGACGGACTGGCCCATGGCGCGGTTGAGGGCGCGCACCTCGTCGATGCCATGACAGTGGTCCGCATGGGCGTGGGTGAACAGGATGGCGTCGAGGCGGTCCACGCCGGCGTCCAGCAGCTGGGCCCGCATGTCCGGCGAGGTGTCGACCAGGATCCGCGTGGCGCCGTGCTCGACCAGCACCGAGGCGCGCCGGCGCCGGTTCTTGGGGTTTCCGGGGTCGCACTCGCCCCAGTCGTTCCCGATCAGCGGCACGCCGCCCGACGGGCCGCAGCCGAGGATCGTGACCCTCATGACCCCAGCGGCGCCGACGGCTGGGCCTTGGTAAACAGCCGGTAGAAATTTGCCGTGGTGACTCGGGCTAATTCTTCGACTGCAAGGCCCTTTAGGCGCGCAACCTCAGTCGCCGTGTGAACAAGGAAAGCCGGCTCGTTCTGCTTCCCGCGCTTCGGTACCGGTGCGAGATAGGGTGAGTCCGTCTCCACGAGGATCCGGTCCAGCGGCAAGTCGCGCGCGATCTGCCGGAGCGGCTCGGCATTCTTGAAGGTAACGATCCCGGAAAGCGAGATCAAAAAGCCAAGTTCGATGGCTTTTTCAGCGAGTTCTCGCCCTGTGCTAAAGCAATGGATGACGCCGGTGAGGGGACCTTTGGTCGCTTCGTCCGCGAGGATTTCGGCAGTCTCCGGGTCGGCATCCCTTGTGTGCACGACCAACGGCAAGCCGCTGATCCGGGCAGCCTCGGCATGGGTCCGGAACACCGAGATCTGCCGATCCCGCGGACTGTGCTCGTAATAAAAATCGAGGCCGGCCTCGCCGATTCCGATTACCCGCGGATGCCGAGCCAGACCCGCGAGGGTCTCCGCGGACGTCTCGGGCTCGGCGGCGGCCTCGTGGGGGTGGATGCCGACGGAGCACCAGACATCGGGCTGGGCTTCCGCGATCGCCCTCACCTCCGGAAATTCGGTGATCTTCGTGCCGATGGTCAGCATCGCCCCGACGCCGGCCTGGCGCGCGCGCGCAATCACGGCTTCGCGCTCCGGCCCTTGCGGCACGTAATCGAGATGACAGTGACTGTCGACGAGGATCACGCTTTCTCCGCCTCGACGTAGCGGGGAAACACGCCTTCGGGCTTCGGGAGCTTCGTCCCCGGCTCCAGCGGCCTTGCCAGCGCCGCGAAATCGCGCGCGCCCGCAGGCAGCGCCAGCTGGTCGAGCAGCTTCCCGGCCGCGCTCGGCACGACGGGCTGCACCAGGAGCGCCAGATGTCGGATCGCTTCGGCCAGCACGTAGAGCACGGTGCCCATGCGCGTGACATCGGTCTTGCGGAGCGCCCACGGCGCCATCTCGTCGACGTACCGATCGGCCGACGCGACCATGTCCCAAAGGCCCTCGAGCGCGCGATGGAAGGCCTGATCCGCATAGGCCGCACGCTGCCGCGTCAGCAGCTCGCGCGCCGCCTTAAGCAGTGCCTCGTCCGCCGGCGTGAGTGCACCGGGCTTCGGCACGACCGCGTCGCAGTTCCGGTTGATCATCGACAGCACCCGCTGTGCCAGATTGCCCAACCCGTTCGCGAGGTCGCCGTTGATGCGGCTCACGATGGCGCGGCGGGAGAAGTCGCCGTCGCTGCCGAAGGGCAGCTCGCGCAGCACGAAATAGCGGACCGCGTCGACGCCGTAGTCGTCAACCAGCTGCTTCGGCGCCACGAAGTTGCCGAGCGACTTCGACATCTTCTGACCCTCGACGGTCCACCAGCCATGGGCGAAGACGCGCTTTGGCGGTTCCAGGCCGGCGGCCTTGAGGAAAGCCGGCCAATAGACCGTGTGGAAACGCACGATGTCCTTGCCGACCATGTGCAGGTCGGCGGGCCAGAAGGTCTTGTACTCCGCGCTCGCGGTGTCCGGATATCCGGCGGCGGTGATGTAATTCGTGAGCGCGTCGAGCCAGACGTACATGACGTGCTTGGGATCGCCGGGCACCGGCACGCCCCAGGTGAAGCTCGTACGCGAGATCGAGAGATCCCGAAGCCCGCTCTTGACGAAGCTCACGACCTCGTTCCGACGCGCCTCCGGCGCGATGAAGCCGGGATTGCGCTCGTAATGCTCCAGCAGCCAGTCCTGCCAGTCCGACAGCCGGAAGAAGTAGCTGGACTCCTCCACCCATTCGACCTCGGCGCCCGAGGGCGCTCGCTTCTTGCCGTCGGGACCGGTGGTGAGCTCGTCCTCGCCGTAGAACGCCTCGTCGCGTACGGCGTACCAGCCGGGATACTTGTCGAGATAGATATTGTCGCGGCCCTTCGGCGATTTGTTGGCCGCGATCGCGCGCCAGATCGCCTGCGAGGCCTCGATGTGCCGCGGCTCGGTCGTGCGGATGAACTCGTCGTTGCTGATGTTCATCAGCGCCGTCACGTCGCGGAAATTCTGCGAGACGCGGTCGCAGAAGGCCTGCGGATCAAGACCCGCGGCGCGCGCGGACTTGTCGACCTTCTGGCCGTGCTCGTCGGTGCCCGTCAGGAACTTGACCCGCCGCCCGTCGAGCCGCATGAACCGCGCCAGCGCGTCGCAGGCCACGGTCGTATAGGCGTGGCCGATATGCGGAACGTCGTTCACGTAATAGATCGGCGTGGTGAGGTAATAGGGCTCGCCGGACATCGGGACTCTCGGTCTCCTTCGGGAAAGCACCCGCGCGCGGGCTCGAGCCTCAGCGCGCGGCCTCTTCGAGCGCGAAAAAAGCGTTCAGCACGACCTGCTTGCGGTCGAGATTGATAGCGTCCGCTTGGGCGAAGAGGTGGCTGATCTTTTCCCATACCTCTACCCAGCGATCAAGGCCGCGGCCCGCGAGCAGCCTGGCGAGCGCGGCCTCCCGGCCCTCGCCGCCGGTGCCGGATTGCGCGGCTTTGGCGATGGCGCGCGCCAGGGTCGCCGGCATCAGCTCGGCGATCACTCGGAACGCATCGTCGCTGCCCCAGCGCGACACCGTGTCGGCGAAGGCATGGAGCTCGGCTCCGTCGAGGTCCGGCAACCGGCCCAGCAGTTCCAACAGGCGGCGGTGCAGCGCGAGACCACCCTCCTCCGCAAGCTCGATGGCGTGGCCGATGCTGCCTTCCGCGAGCTCGATCAGCGCGCTCCGATCGGACGGGGACATATCCGGCCGATAGCGTCCGAGTAGGTCCGCGACGACCGCGTCGGAGAGCGGCCGGAGCGCGAGCCGGCGGCAGCGCGATCGGATGGTCGGCAGCAGCCGGCCCGGGTTGTCGCTCACCAGGATCAGGATCGCGCGATCCGGCGGCTCCTCCAGGATCTTCAGGACGGCGTTCGCGGCATTCCGGTTCATCTCGTCGGCGGTATCGACGATGACGATGCGCCAGCCGCCTTCGGCGGGTGTCAAGCGCAGGAACGCGGCGATGGCGCGGGTGTCCTCGACCACGATCTCGGTCCGCTCGCGCTTGCGCTTGGGATCGATGCCGCGCTCGACCGTAAGGAGGTCCGCATGGCCATTGCTGGCGACCCGGCGAAACACCGGGTGCTCCGGCGGCATCGCCAAGGACGTCGGCAAGGCCGGCGCGAACAGGCCACCCGCTCCCGCCTCCCCTCCCTGGCTCAGCAGAAACCGCGCGAACCGGAACGCCAGCGTCGCCTTGCCGATGCCGCGCGGCCCCGTGATCAGCAACCCATGCGGCAGCCGTCCGGATGCGGAGGCTCTCAGCAGCTCCTGCTCGGCAGCCTCGTGACCGCCGAGGCCCGGGTTCTCCCGGGGCGCGGGCACCGCGACTTCGGCGGCCTCGCCGCGGTCGTCGTCCGCGTCGATATCATCGTCTTCAGCCATGGGACGAGTGTGCCGACTCCAGCGTCAGATGGCGACCCCGAGCCGGGCATGAATGGCATCGCGGATCGCCTGCTGGACCGCGGCGACCTCGGTCGTGGCGTCGATCAGCACGCAGCGCTGCGGCTCCGCCCGCGCGATTTCCTGAAAACCCCGGCGCAGCCGCTCGTGAAAGTCGTGTCCCATCTGCTCGAATCGGGTGGCGTTACCCGACCGCTTTCCGGTGCGAGAAAGTCCAATTTCGACAGAGAGATCCAGGATGAATGTAAGATCCGGCTTGAAGTCGCCAGCGATCAGCGAATGGAGGAACGCCAGCGCCTCGCGCGGCAAGCCGCGGCCGTAGCCCTGATAGGCCAGGGTCGAGTCGGCAAACCGGTCGCAAATCACCCAGTCGCCGCGATCGAGCGCCGGCCAGACGGTCTCCACCAGGTGATTGCGGCGCGCCGCCACCATGAGCAGCGCCTCGGTCTCCGCATCCCAGCGTTGCGGGGTGCCCTCGACCAGCAGCCGGCGAATTTCCTCCGCGCCCGGCGCGCCGCCGGGCTCGCGCGTGCGGATCGCCGCCTGCCCCGCTTGTCGGAGTCCTTCCACCAGGAGCCCGGCGTGGGTCGATTTGCCCGCGCCCTCGCCGCCTTCGAGCGTGATGAACCGGCCCCGGCTCAGCGCTTGCCCCAAACGAGATAGCCCGCGGCCACCGCGATCCGCTCGATCGGTCCGAGCTTCGCGACTGGCTGCAGGGCGACCAGCGGCACCTCGACGGGATCGACGCCATCGGCGGTGATGGTGAGCTTGCCGACGGTCTGGCCCTTGGCAATCGGCGCCTTGATGGCGCTGTCATAATGCACGGTTGCCTTCATGCTCCGGCGCGCGGCGCGCGGCAGGGTCACCACCACGTCCTTCTGGATGGTCACGGGCACCTTGGGTTCGGCACCGAGCCAGACCTCCGCCTGATCGACGGTGTCGCCCGCCTTTACCAGACGAAAATCGTTGAACTCACGGAACGCCCATTCGAGCAACCGCTCGCTCTCCTGCTGGCGCGCCTTGCCAGTGGGAAGGCCGCCCATCACCATGATAACGCGGCGTCCGTCGCGCACCGCCGAGGCGGTCAGGCTGTACCCGGCTTCGTCGGTGTGGCCGGTCTTCATGCCGTCGGCGCCCAGATCCTTGTAGAGGAGCGGATTGCGGTTGCCCTGTTTGATGCCGTTGTAGGTGAAGTCCTTCTCGGAATCGTAGTGATAGTACTCGGGGAAATCGACGATCAGACGCCGGGCCAGCAGCGCGAGGTCGCGCGCCGTCACGTATTCGTTCGGGTCCGGCAGGCCGCTCACGTTGGCGAAATGGCTATGGTCCAGGCCGAGCTCCTTGGCCTTCTCGTTCATCTGCTCGACGAAAGCTTCCTCGCTGCCCGCGAGGCCCTCGGCCAGCACGATGCAGGCGTCGTTGCCGGACTGGATGATCATGCCGCGCACGAGATCCTCGACCTTCACGCGGCCGGGATAGGGCACGAACATCTTCGAGCCCTGGGTGCGCCAAGCCTTCTCGCTCACCGGCAAGATGTCCTCGAGCGAGAGCCGGCCTTTCTTGAGCGCGTCGTAGACGAGGTAGGCGGTCATGATCTTGCTCATGGATGCCGGCGGCATCCTCTGATCCGCACCTTTGTCCAGCAGCAGCGCGCCGGTCTCGAAATCCACGACAATGGCGTTGCGCGCCTGCGTGTCGATGCCGGTGGCCGCGCCCGCCTGCGCAGCCCACCCGCAGAGCGCGAGAGCCGCGAGAGCCGATCGAACTGCGTATTTCATGCTACCCCATCCCACGCGCACGCCCTGTTTCTAGCCCGGTATTACGCCGGAATTGTGGAGCGTCGGCTCAATCCACCACGATCTTCGCGTCCGGCAATCCGTTGGCGAGCACTCGCGTGAGGATCCTGTCCGCCTCGTCGACGCTCGCGATCGGTCCGAGCCGCACTCGGAAGAGGTTGTTGCCGTTGACGCGGACCGCAGTGATCTGCGCGCTGCCGAGGCCGGCGATCCGCTGGCGCACGCGATTGGCATTATCCATCTGCGCAAAAGCGCCGGCCTGGATATAGATCTGCGCGTTCGGCCTGGCGGCGCCCATCGTGACCTTCCCGGTCAGCGGCGGGTCGACGAGGACGGGATCCGGAGCAGGCCCCGCCTTCACCGGAATGATGCTGGCGGTCTGCGATGGCGGCGCGGCCCGCGTACCAGGCAGAGGCGCCAGCGGCTGCGCATCGACGGCGGTACGCGGCGCCGCTTGCGCGACCTCGATCGGCCCGCCCGGTACCTCCTCGCTGCCATTGCGCCGAGCCACCGCCTGGGCCTGCATGGTCTCGGCTTGCAGCACGCGCACCCGCACCTTCGCCGTGCCGTTTCGCTCGAACCCGAGGAGCTCCGCCGCCTTGCGCGAGACATCAATGATTCTAGCGCCCGCGAAGGGCCCGCGGTCGTTGACGCGCAGCTCCAGCGAGCGGCCGTTCTCCAGATTGGTCACCTGCACGATGCTCGGCATCGGAAGCGTGTGATGCGCGGCCGTAAGGCTATTCAAATCGAAGATCTCGCCGTTGGCGGTATCGTGCCCATGAAACTGCTCGCCGTACCAGGAGGCGATGCCGGTCTCGTCGTAATTCAAGTCTTGCTTGGGGTAATACCAGATCCCATCAACTTGGTACGGCTTGCCGACCTTGTAGAGCCCACGCCCCGAGCCTGCCGCGCCCGCGGTCGGCTGGACCTTCTCCGACGTGCCGCACGCCGCCACGATGGCCAGTCCGGCCGCGGCGGCCAGAGCCAGCAAACGTCTTGCATTTATCACGATCTAGTGGCTCCCTCCGCGCGGGCGCCCGCTATTACTGGCAAGATACCGTCATTCGAATCCATCGGCAAGGTAGCCGACGGCGGCTGCGAAATAGCTCGAATTGTTCCACTTGAGCGTGGCGCGGAAGTTCGAGAACGCCAGCAGCGCCGGCCCCGTTGGGCCATCCGGCAGGATCAACGATGCCTCCCGCTCGCGGGTGACGAGGTCGCGGCCGTCGAGCGCGCGGATGCCGAGCCGCTGCCATTCCGCCAGCGGCTTGCGATTGTTGAGCCCGGCTAGGCTCGCGTCGAAACCGGCCGGCAGAAAGACGCGGCGGCCCCAGCTCTCGTCGCCGTGCCAGCCCGAGCGCGCGAGGTAATTGGCGATGGAGGCAAAGATATCCTCGTGGCGGTGCCAGATGTCGCGCCGCCCGTCGTCGTTGTAGCTGACCGCGAACTGCAGGTAGCTCGACGGCATGAACTGGCATTGGCCCATGGCGCCGGCCCACGAGCCCAGCATGTCCTCCGGGCGGATCCAGCCTTGGTCGACGATCTTGATCGCCGCCATCAGCTCCTTGCGGAAATAGGCGCTGCGCCGGCCGTCATAAGCGAGCGTGGCGAGGGCGGAGATCTCGGGAAAATCGCCGCTGCCTTTCCCGTAATTGCTCTCGATCCCCCAGAGCGCCACGATGAAGCGGGGCTGCACCGCGTATCGGCGCGAGACCTGCTCCAAAAGCCCGCGGTGGTCCTGCAGGTTCTGATGCCCCTGCTGAACCCGCTGCGGCGACACCACGAGATCGATGTATTGCTCGAAGGTGAGCGTGGTCTCGGGTTGATGCCGATCGAGCTCGAGCACGCGGTCGATCTGATGCGCGCCCGCCAGCGCCTGGGTCACGGACTGCGGGCGTATGCCTTGCGCGATCGCTTCCTGCCGCACGCCCCCGAGCCAGGTGGCAAAGTCGACCTCCGCGGCGCGCCCCGCCCCCGTCTGCGACACCAGCGCAAGCCATGCGCCCAGCATGAAGATCGGGGCTTTCGTAAGACGTGACATGCGACCACCGAGCCATCCCAGCGGCGGGCGAGCCATTCGCCGGCCGCGGCGGCATCTCATGCCATGCGGCGCGGAGTCCCCGCAACAGGATTGGCAAGTCTTGGGCTATTCGGCCGGTGGCAGAAGCAGCGCGAGGCACCCCGCCCGGTCGAGGTGCCGACACCCGAGCCCGACCGCCAGGTTCAATGCGGCGAGCCCGGGCAGGATCATCACGCCCGCGCAGAGAAGCACCGCAGCGATGGCGGTGCGCAGTTTCCTCGAGCGGACGCCCGCTCGCCGCCAAACCGCGGACGCATGCAGGACGGTGCCGGGCGCCCGGGATTGCCTTGAATCATGCAACGGCCTCCCCCCGGTCGCTCAGATCGCCAGAGTGGCGAGCAGAGCCAAGCCCACCAACCCCGCCGCAACCCACGCCGCTCCGATGTCGCTATTGGAGGCCGCCGTGCGGTGGTCGTCGATCGGGGCATAGATGGTCGCGCGGAGCGCGGCGCGCGCCCGGCGGCTCTTGAGGATCGAGGTCGGGGAGACCAGAGTGCCCGCCGTCAGTGTGAGTGTCATGAAACCCTCCATCACTCTCGCCGATACCGGCGATGCCCGCCGGCTTGCGGCTCAATTGGCCCCGGCACGCCCGGTTCCAAGTGACCGCTGTCACAGTAGGGAGGAAATCGCGGGCGCCCTGTGAACCCCGTCACAGCCCCGGATGGCCGCCGATCCGCTAGAAGCGGTTCTGCTGCCGCCGCGCATGAAGTTGCGGTAGAAAGAGACCGGCAGCGGCTCCGGGCCCGGTCCGCCGTCAGCGGGGTGGGCCCCGAAAATTGTTTGCGGCGAGGTTCATGATGACCCGTTATCCCCCCGAAGCTCTTCGCGCCCTGCTCGCGCGGCACATGCTGTTCCGCGACGCATCGCCCGCCCTGCTCGACGGCCTGGTGAAATTCGCGACCGTCCGGCACTTCCAGCCCAACGACGAGATTTTCGCCAAAGGCGATCCCGGCAACGCGCTCTGCGGCGTACTGATGGGCCGGGTGTGCATCTACACCGTGTCCTCCGAGGGCGAGGAAGCCATCCTCAACATCCTCGAGCCCGGCGAGATGTTTGGCGAGATCGCGCTCCTCGACGGCGGCCCCCGGACGGCGAGCGCGCGCGCCATGAAGGCGGTCGACTTGCTCCAGATCCATCGCGACCACTTCGTGCCGTTCCTGCACGACCATCCCGAGCTCGGCGTAGCCATCTTGCCGGTGCTGTGCGGCCGGATCCGCATGAACGTCGAGTTCATCGAGGACACCGTGTTCCTGCACCTGCCCGCGCGGCTCGCCAAGCGCCTGCTCAGCCTGGCCGAGGTACACGGCAAGCCGGATCCGCGGGGCGTGCGGATCGCTTTCAAGCTGTCTCAGCAGGACCTCGCCCACATGATCGGCGCCACGCGCGAGCGCGTGAACAAGGAGCTCGGTATTTGGCGCGAGCGCGGCCTGATCGCCGTCGAAGACGGCATGATCGTGATCTGCCGGCCCGAGAGCCTGAGGGCGCTGGTGGCGGAGGAGACGGGCTGAGGCATGGATACCCACGCGAGTTTCTCTCCCGCGAGCCTCGCGATCGAGGATGGCGGCGGGATGGTGGCGGTGACGTGGGCAGACGGGCGCATGAGCCGCTTCCCCGCCCTCTGGCTCGCGGACAATCGACCCGAGACCCGCCGCGGCGCCGAAGGTCAGAGGCTGTTGGATGCGGTCGAGCTGCCGGAGCATGTCGTCGTCCGCGTCGCTCACATCCTCGCCACCGGCATCGAGGTCGCGTTCGCGTGCTTCGAGCGTCCGTCGCTGTTCGATCCGGCCTGGCTGCGCCGGCACGCGCTCGACCCCGCGTCCCGCGCGGAGCGGCGGCGCGCCCCGCAACTCTGGGACGCCGCCTTGGCGAGCCATCCGCTTCCCGCGGCCGATTACGCCGCGGTGGCGCGTGACAAGGCGGCGCTCTTAGGCTGGCTTCGCCACGTGGACCGTCTCGGCTTCGCGCTGCTCCATGGCGTCCCCGCGACGCCCGGAGCCGTTTGCGACGTGGTCGGCTTGTTCGGATACGTCCGCGAAACCAACTACGGACGCCTCTTCGACGTCGTCTCGGTGGAGGAGCCGCAGAATCTCGCCTTCACCGCGATGGCGCTCGGCAACCACACCGACAATCCCTACCGCGATCCCGTGCCGCAACTGCAGCTCCTGCATTGTCTCGAGGCCGCCGGCGAGGGCGGCGAGTCCATCGTGGTCGACGGGTTCGCGGTCGCCGAGCGATTGCGCGGAGAGGCGCCCGAGGCCTTCGATCTCCTCGCAACGACGAAAGTACCCTTCCGCTACGCCGAGCCGGGCACGGTCGACCTGCGCCACACAGCGCCGCTCATCGAGCTCGACGTCGACGGCGAACTGCGCACGATCCGCTACAACAGCCGCTCGATCGGGCCGATCGATCTCGATCCCGATGCGCTGCCGGCTTTCTACGCGGCTCATCGCAAGTTCGGCCGGCTGCTCCACGATCCCGCGATGACCGTCGGCTTCCGCTTGCGGCCCGGCGATCTCTTCATCGTCGATAACCGGAGGGTGCTCCATGGCCGGCGCGGGTTCGACGGCGGCCGGCGGCATCTGCAAGGTGCCTATGCCGACGCGGACTCCCTGATGTCCAAGCTCCGCGTTCTCGAGCGCGAGACATGAGCGGCAAGACCGTCTTCGACGAAATTGCAGGTCTGTTCGCCACCTACGGCGGCGAGACCTATGGGGAAGGCGTGACCATCGCCGAGCACAGCCTGCAGACAGCCGCGCTCGCCCGAGTCGAAGGAGCCGACGAAACCCTGTGTCTGGCGGCGCTGCTGCACGACGTCGGGCACTTCCTCGAGGAGCGCGACGATCGCTTCGGATACCATAAGCACGACCGCTCCGGCGGCGACTGGCTCGCCGCCCGCTTTCCTCCGGCGGTCAGCGAGCCCGTGCGACTGCACGTCGCCGCCAAGCGATATCTCTGCGCGGCCGAGCCCGGCTATTTCGCCGTTCTCTCCGAAGCGTCGCGGCATTCGCTGGCCAAGCAGGGTGGCCCGATGAGTGCCGGGGATGCGGCGGCCTTCGCGGGCCGTCCGCACGCCGCCGAGGCCGTTCGGCTACGGCGCTGGGATGACCGCGGCAAGGTCGCGGGCCTTGAGGTGCCGCAGCTCGAGACCTACCGGGCGACGGTCGCGCGATTGGCGCTTTGAGGGCGGCGGGCCTCTTCGCTCAGTGCGCGGTCGGATATGATGGCTCGGGCGTCAGCGCACTATATCTGCGGACGGGTGGCCGAGCGGTTGAAGGCACCGGTCTTGAAAACCGGCAGGTCCGCAAGGGCCTCGTGGGTTCGAATCCCACCCCGTCCGCCAGCTCCGCTCCCGCCAACAGTCGCCATCCTTCGGAAAGTAGCGCCGGGCCGTCGCGGGGCCGCACACGATCATAGAGCGGTGTGCACGGGGCGCGTGGAAGCCGAAGACGCCAGGCCAGATGTGTGGACAGTCAGCAAATGGGCGCGTCCGGCATCGGCAGTGCGATCCCGCGCCGATATCTCCATGCCATCGCCAACCCGGAGATCGCCCATGCGGCGGAGGTGTTCGAGAACGCGTGCATGACCGCGAGCGCGAAATGCGGCCGCTCCTCTGTCGCTAAGCGCCTAGCTGATGGATCACATCATCGAAACCAATCTCCAAATGAAGCCGTCTACCGCAGCAATCCGCGTGCGTGCGAGCGAGTTGAAAAAGGGCCTGGCAGTATTGTTCTCGGGCACATCTCACGAACCGCAGTATTTGCGGTCGTAAGGCGCGTGCTGGACGGCACGATCCGAGTCGCCGTGATAAGGGGCGGGGTGCCGGGTTCTGCATTTGTCCTAGTTTTGTCATGGATGCCCACCGTTTATGCTTTCACAACGCGGTTTCAGCCATTATGGTTAGCATGGCGCATCTTCGGGGGTTCCGATCATGGCAGGTAGGCTAGGCCTTTCAGCGGGGTGGGTTTTTGGTGCGGCGATTACGCTTGCGGCGGCACCGAGCTTCGCCCAGGTCAGCGATCCCAGCGGGCACGGTGCGGTCACCGTGGACGCCGGCAGCTACAATCAAGCGCCCCGCATCGAGGTCGGTACAGCCAGCTGGTATGGCGGCCCAAGCGTGCGCGGCAAGAATACGGCCAGTGGCGAGCGCTTCAACGAGAAGGCGCTGACCGCGGCCCACCCCACCCTGCCCTTCGAGACGCGCGTGCGCGTGGTCAATCTCAATACCGGCCAGAGCGTGGTCGTGCGGATCAACGACCGCAACGCCACCTACACGCAGCGCGTGATCGATCTGTCCCGCAAGGCCGGCGAGCTGATCGGCCTGCACAACGCGGGCATCGGCGTGGTCGCAATCGTTCCGGAATTCCCGCCGCAGCCGGCGCCAACCACTTTGGCGACCCAGCCGACGATGCCGACGGTTAGGCCGCTCTTGGAGCGGACGGCGACAGATCCCTTACAGCCCGACTTGCTGGAGCGGCGCCGGCCCTCCTAGGGCTTTCACCGACGCGATGATCCTGACGCCGATCCTTCCGGAGCGGCTGCCGGAGGTGCTTCGGCAATTCCGCGACAGCTTGGCCGACGCGCTCGCCCGGCGGGTATTCGAGGCCATTGCCGCGACCTCGCCCGAGTGCGCCGCGGCCGCGATCGCCAACCAGCATCGGAGGCAGGCACTTGCGCTGGCGCGCGAGCTCGGCATGGGAGTCGCCGACCGACCGCTCAATCCCGGTCTTAGCTGGGACGGCCAGCGGTTGTACGCGGAGACCGAGGCCTTCGTGCTGGTGCACGAGGTCGCGCATTTTCAGCTGGCGTCGCCCGTCCGCCGCCGTGTCATCGATTTCGGTCTGGGCGCTGGCCCCGACACGGTCGACCGTGCCGCGGCTGACCGCGTCGCAATGCTGACGCAGATCGCTGGAGATCGCGAGGAGGCGATGGTCTCCTTGCTCGGTATCCTCTGGGAAGTCGCACTCGGGCATCCCGCACTCGCGTCCTTCCTCGACCAGAATTGGCTCGAGAACGCGGGTACGGGGCGCGCCGCCGCACACTTCACCGCGGTCGTGCGACGCCTCCGGGACGGCGGATTCATGGACGAGGCGGGCGAACCGACCCGGCACCTCCGCCAGGAGCCCGACGAGGATCTCGAGCTCCGCGCCGCCTAATCCATCGGCTCAGTGCGATTCCCGCGCCACGAGCGCGCCGCTCTTGCCCACGAGGAAATCGAGATCGGCGCCCTGATGCGCCTGCAAGACATGGTCGATGTAGAGCCGCGCATAGCCGCGGTCGTAGCTGCTCTGCGGCGGCTTCCAGGCGGCACGCCGGCGCTGGAGCTCGGCCTCGGGCACGTCGAGATGCAGGCTGCGCTTCTCCACGTCGAGCTCGATGGAATCGCCGTTCTGCACCAGCGCCAGCGTGCCGCCGGCCGCGGCCTCGGGCGAGATGTGCAGCACCACGGTGCCGTAGGCAGTGCCGCTCATGCGTGCATCGGAGATGCGCACCATATCGGTGATGCCCTTCTTCAGCACCTTCGCGGGAAGCGGCATGTTGCCGACCTCGGGGAAGCCCGGATAGCCCTTGGGCCCTGCCCCCTTCATCACCATCACCATGGTCTCGTCGGCATCCACGGTGTCGATGCGCGCGTGGAAATCCTCGATGTTCTCGAACACCAGAGCTCTGCCGCGATGCTTAATGAGCGCCGGCGTCGCCGCCGAAGGCTTGATCACGGCGCCGTCGGGGCAGAGGTTCCCACGTAGCACGGCGATGCCGGCCTTCTCCTGGAGCGGCTGCTTGAAGGCCGCGACCACCTCGCGGTCGTAGCAGGGCGCATCGTGCGTGTTCTCGCCCATGGTCTTGCCGTTGACGGTGAGCGCGTCCTGGTGAATGAGCGTGCCGAGCTCGCGGATCACCGCGGGCAGGCCGCCGGCATAATAGAGATCCTCCATCAGGAAACGGCCCGACGGCATCAGATTGACCAGCAGCGGGATGTCGTGGCCGAGCCGGTCGAAGTCGGCGAGCTCGAGCTTGGTGCCGACGCGCCCCGCCAGCGCCAGCAAGTGCACCACCGCGTTGGTCGAGCCGCCGATCGCGGCGTTGACGCGGATCGCGTTCTCGAACGCCTTGCGGATCAGAACCTTCGACATCTTCAGGTCTTCGCGCACCATCTCGACGATCCGACGGCCGGCCATGTGCGCGAGCACGTAGCGGCGTGAGTCGACGGCGGGGATTGCGGCGTTACCGGGCATTCCCATGCCGAGCGCTTCCACCATGCTGGCCATCGTCGAGGCCGTGCCCATGGTCATGCAATGGCCAGCGGAGCGCGACATGCAGGATTCCGCATCCATGAAATCCGCGAGCGACATCTTGCCGGCGCGCACGTCCTCGCTGAACGACCACACGTTGGTGCCGGAGCCGATGTCCTGCCCGCGGAACTTGCCGTTCAGCATGGGCCCGCCGGAGACGCCGATCGTCGGCAGGTCGCAACTCGCCGAGCCCATGAGCAAGGCCGGCGTGGTCTTGTCGCAGCCCATCAGCAGCACGACGCCGTCGATCGGATTGGCGCGGATCGACTCCTCGACGTCCATGCTGACGAGGTTGCGGAACAGCATCGTGGTGGGCCGCATCAGCGTCTCGCCGAGGCTCATCACCGGGAATTCCAGCGGGAAGCCGCCGGCCTCGTAGACGCC
>Ga0209415_10005800_pt1 | contig 22105 bp, 19 predicted proteins | sample PeaSoiSIISIP2007_FD_187696 | JGI IMG/M metagenome (GOLD analysis project Ga0209415, IMG submission 187696) | Peat soil microbial communities from Weissenstadt, Germany - SII-SIP-2007 (SPAdes) (version 2) | ecosystem: Environmental > Terrestrial > Soil > Wetlands > Peat | place: Germany... | reverse complement strand
GCCTCCAACGGATCTCAACAGAGTGAACAGCTTTCTGAACCTGCGCGTGGCCGACATCCGGGCTTGTTACCAGCAATCGCGCGCTATGGGAGCTGGTTTCCTCACTGAGCCACTGGCCAATCCTGACGGCTGGGAATGGCGTGCTACATGCGTGACCCCGACGGATACATCATCGAGGTCGGCCACTACACCCAATTGGCACTCGATCGTTTCAAGGACGATCTGAGTTGAGTCGAACGGCCCAACGCGTGGCTCGGGAATGCCGTCGACATTGTCCCCGTGTAGATGGGGGTTTCGTCTGCGGTGCGTGCGTCGATGACCTACCTGGTCAATTCGAGTGCGTAGGCTTGCGGGCTCTGTTCGAATGCCTGTTTGCAGCGGGGACAACAGAAATAAACCGTCTGCCCGTCAAATTGCGTTGTGTTTTTCGCGCGAGCGACATCCACCATCATTCCGCATACGGGATCTTTCGCCTCCGACTTCGCGATCGGCGCGGCTGCGGGCGCCGGTTGCGTTTCGCTGCGTCCCTTCTGGACGATCTCGGCTAGCACGCTGACCGCGATTTCCTCGGGCGATACCGCACCGATCGGGAGACCGGCCGGCGCGATCACGCGAGCCAAGCGTTCTTTTGAAATTCCCTTTTCCCGCAGATAGTCGAGAATTTTTTCGGCTTTGGTTTTGCTCGCCACGAAGGCGAGGTACGGCACGTCCACGGCCAGCGCCTGCTCCAGCGCTTCCTCGTCGCACTCGCCTTGCGTGGAGACGACCACGAATGTCCGTGGCGTGATTCGGATCCGGCTGAGATCCAATTGGTCGTGAAGGACGGTGGGTTCGGAAAAATTCTCGCGGCTCACGTCCGGAGCCAAAACGGCGACCGAATATCCGGCCGCCGCGCCGAGCTTCGCAAGAGTCTGCGCGACTTGGGAACGCCCGAGAATTACGATCTGCGGCTTGGGCAGAACCGGCTCGATGTAAATATCCAAGGCTCCTCCACTGTGGCACGTCATGGCGTATTCCAGAACGCCGTCTTGCGCGACGGGGTTCGGCGACGGGCTGATTCGAACCAGTCTCGGCTTCGAATCGCGGATCGCGGCCAGGGCTTCCTTGATCACTGTAGGCTGGGCACAGCCACCGCCGATCCAGCCCCAGATTCGGCCGGCGGAATCGATGATGGCTTTATCGCCCGGCTTGCCGGAGATGGGAGCCTCAAACCGGACCACCATCGCGATGGCGAAGGATTCCCCGCGCGATCGCAGGTCGGCGGCTTTTTCCAAGAATTCGTCAAACATACTTCACGTCCTCAAGTGATTCTCCAGATCTAGCAGACTCCCAAGCGAATGCGCCGGAGCGAATACATCTACATGCGGCAGCGCCGCTGCCATGCCGCGCGTGAGTGGCTTGTAATTTTCGAGTCCCATGAGCGGATTCAACCAGATCACCTTACGAACACGGTCCTTCACACTGCGCAGCTCCCCGGCAAGCATTTCGGGATTTCCGGTGTCCCAGCCATCGCTCAAAATGATGAAGGCCGTATCGCGCGACAGCAACCTCGCGTGCCGCGCGTTAAATTCCTGAAGCGATCCGCCGATCCTGGTGCCGCCCGACCAATCGGCGGAACATCCGGTCAGCGCTTTCATCGCGTCGGCCAGCTTTCGCGATCGCAGCATTGTCCCGACGTTTACCAGCCGAGTACTAAAGACAAAAGTATCGGCGCGCTTGAAATGCCGATGCAGCGCGTGGGCGAATCGCAGTAGAAACATGCTGTACAGGCTCATGGAGCCGCTGACATCCAGCAGAATCACGAGGCGCGCCGGCTGAGTTTTGCGGTCTTTGTAGCGCAGCTTGATGGGATCGCCGCCGCGGCTGATGTTGGCGCGAATGGTGCGTCTCAGATCCACGCCGCCCCGATACTCGGCGATCTTGCGGCGACGAGAGAGTCTCCAGCTCATCTGCTTCAGCAGCCTCTCGGCGAGCCGATCGAGCGCGGGCTGGTCGGTCTGCGGGATTTCGGAAAAATCGACGTTCTTGAGACGCGCATAAGGCGAGGCACCGGCGATTTCGGCCGCATCCCGGTCGGTTGGACGAGCGACGCCGTTGGGTTCGCCGGTCAAGACCCAGAAGCCGCGCGGCTCTTTTGCGGTCCTGCCTGGAATTAGCCTCTGATCCAGAGGAGGGCCGCTCCAGAAAACGTCGAACAACCGGTCGAACGAATCCCATTCTTCTTTCGACGAACATATCGCCGCCCGCAGCGCCCATCTCACGGCATCGGGGCCGACCGCGCGAACCGCTTCCACGGATGCAACGGACTCCGTTACACCCGCCGAAAATCCGTTGGCTCTCAAGAATCGGCAGAAGCGGATGACGTCGGATTCGGTCACCGTGCGACTCTCGACAGGATCCTGTCGATCCCCTCGGTCTGGATTTTCGCCGCATCGTCAACCGATTTGGCAATGCATCCGAGCGCAGCCTGGGCGGCTTCCGCGTCCAGTCGCGTCTTGCCGAGCGCGCCCAGCGAGTGAACACAATCCAGCGTCTCGGCCACGCCCGGGGGCTTCGAAAGGTTCAGGCTTCGAACCTCCTGGACGAAACCGACCACTTGAGCGCACAACTCAGGGCCAACGTCGCGCGCGCGAAGCCGGACGATTTCCATTTCCTTTTCGAAGTCCGGATAGTCGATCCAGTGATACAGACAACGGCGCTTGAGAGCGTCGCTCAATTCCCTGGTCCGATTCGAAGTGAGAATCACGTGTGGTCGATGGCGGGCGCGAATGGTGCCCAACTCCGGAATGGTGATCTGGAAGTCGGAAAGCAGCTCCAGCAGAAACGCTTCAAAAGCTTCGTCGGCGCGGTCGATTTCGTCGATCAACAGGACCGGCGAAGCGCTTTCGGCGCGAATCGCACGCAGCAGCGGCCGCTCTAATAAAAAAGCGGGCGAGAAAATTTCTTCTTCTGTCTTTTCGTGGATTTTGATCGCCAGGAGCTGCTTCTGATAGTTCCACTCGTAAACGGCGGAATTGAGATCCAGCCCTTCATAGCACTGCAGCCGGATCAGCTCGGCATCGAGAAACGACGCCAGGACTTTCGCGACTTCGGTTTTGCCCACCCCGGCGTGCCCTTCGATCAACAACGGCTTACCAAGACGGATTACCAGGTACACCGCAGTCGCCAGCGCCCGATCCAGCACGTATCCCGATGCGTCGAAGCCGCGGACCACGGCGTCGATGTCGCGCACATCCTCAGGATTCGTTGGAGCCTCCCAGAACGCGGCGAATGGAGTGACCGATTGCCGACCCCACCACGCGAGCGGCGCTCACCGGCGCGACCGGACCTTCGGGTTCGGCTTCGGGATTCTTTAGTTTCTGCTGGAATCGTTCGACGAACTGTTTGAAGATCACGTCCGCAACGTCGGTCATCATGCGCGCGCCGAACTGGGCCAGAATCCCTACCACGTTGACTTCGGAAACCGTGGAGACGCGCGTGCCGCCACTGTCGAGCGCCTGAAGCGCCCCGGTCATTTTCATCGACGCGCCGCCTTTGCCGCGCACATCCTGGCCTTTTCCGTCGAGCTCGATGGTGTGCGCCTGCGGGTCAAGCTGGACGATTTTCACTTCGCCCTTGAATTCGGTCAAGCTCGGCCCGACTTTGACGCTGATGGCGCCTTTGAAGGTGCGGTCATCGACGGCCTCAGTGATTTTCGCACCGGGAACGCAACTGACCACATTTCTCGGGTCGCTCAGCAAGGCCCAAACCTTGTCGATCGGCTCCGGGACCTCGAAGGTCTTTTCAATGCGTACTGCCATATTACGTAATTCCTTTTTCCTGAAGAATCTGCCACACCTTCCACGGTGTGATCGGCATATCGATGTGGCGGACGCCCAAGTGCGACAGAGCATCCACCACCGCGTTGACGAACGCCGCGGGTGACCCCACGTTGGGCGATTCGCCCACGCCTTTCGCGCCGATAGGATGATGCGGGGAGGGAGTGCAGGTCTTGCCCGTTTCCCAATTGGGGGTTTCGACGGCGGTGGGCAGCAGGTAATCCATGAAGTTGCCTCCCTGGACGTTCCCGCTTTCATCGTAGCTGATGAGCTGCATGAAGGCGATCGCGAGGCCCTCCGTCAGGCCCCCGTGGATCTGCCCTTCGACGATCATGGGGTTGATGATGTTCCCGCAATCGTCGACGGCGATGAAGCGGCGCACCTTGACCTCGCCGGTTCCCTTGTCAATGTCCACCACGCAGATGTAAGTGCCAAAGGGGAAGGTCAGATTGGGCGGATCGTAGTAATGCACGGCTTCGAGACCGGCTTCCATGCCGTCGGGCAAGTTAGTGTACGCGGCGAAGGCGATCTCCTGAATGGTTTTCGCTTTCGATGGCGCGCCTTTGACGAAGAACTTGCCGGGCTCCCATTCCAGATCTTCCTCGCTGACTTCCAGAAGATGGGCCGCGATTTTTCTTGCCTTGTCGCGAATTTTTCGGGAAGCCATCGCGGTCGCGCCGCCGGCGACCGGCGTGCTGCGGCTTGCGTAGGTGCCCAGACCATACGGCGCGGTATCGGTATCGCCTTCCTCCAGGATGATATCCTGCTGGGGAATTCCCAACTCCTGTGCGATGATCTGCGGGAACGTCGTTTCGTGACCCTGGCCTTGCGATTTGGTTCCCAGGCGCGCGATCGCTTTGCCGGTCGGGTGAATACGAATCTCGCAACTGTCGAACATCTTGATGCCGACAATATCGAAGGTGTGAGCGGGACCGGCGCCGACGATCTCGGTGAAGCTCGAGATGCCGATGCCCATGAGTTCGCCCTTCTTACGTTTCTCGGCCTGTTCCTTGCGCAGGTCCTCGTATCCGGCCATCTTCAGCGCCAGATTCATCGCGGCCGGATAATCGCCACTGTCGTAAGTCCAGCCGAGCGGGCAGAGATACGGGAACTTGTCTGAAGGAATGAAATTCTTCAGGCGCAGCTCGGCCGGGTCCATTTTCAAGTCGTAGGCGAGCACGTCCATGGCACGCTCGATCAGGTACGCGGCTTCCGTGACGCGAAAGGAGCACCGATAGGCGATTCCGCCCGGCGCCTTGTTGGTATAAACGCCATCCACTTCGCAGAACGCTTTTGGAAAATCGTAGGAACCGGTGCAGATGCTGAACAGTCCCGCGGGAAATTTCGAGGGTTGCGCCGCCGCGTTGAAGGCTCCGTGATCGGCCAGCGTTTTGACGCGCAGAGCTTTCACGGTTCCATCGCGATCGGCTGAGATTTCCGCGGTCATGTGATAGTCCCGCGCGAAACCGGTCGATTGCAGATTTTCCGATCGTGATTCAATCCACTTCACCGGCTTTCCGAGCTTCAATGACGCGACCACCGCGCATACGTAGCCGGGATAGATTGGGACCTTGTTGCCGAATCCTCCGCCGATATCGGGCGAGATGACGCGGATGTTCTGTTCGGGAATTCCGCCCACCAGGGCGAAAAGCGTCCGATGCGCATGCGGCGCCTGGGAGGTCAACCAGATGGTCAGCTTCCCGGTCACCGGGTTGAAATCGGCAACGCAGCCGCAGGTTTCAAGCGGGGCCGGATGGCAGCGTTGAAACACCGCATCGACCTTGGCGGTTACCGCACCGGCCTGAATCGCCTTTTGCGTCTCCTGCCGGTCGCCGACTTCCCAATGAAAAATGTGATTGGTCTTTTCCTCGCGATCCTCGCGCAGGATGGGAGCGCCCGGGTCGAGAGCCTTGTGCGGGTCGACCAGCACCGGAAGCTCTTCGTAGTCCACCTCGACCAGTTCCGCCATGTCGGCCGCGGCATACTGTTCGGTGGCCACGCAAAACGCGACTTCCTGCGCCTGAAACAAAACCTTTCCCGTAGCCAGCACCATTTGCTTGTCGTGGAACAGGGTGGGCATCCACGCGAGGCCCGCGGCGGCAAGATCCGCGCCGGTGATCACGGCAAGCGCCCCCGGCACCTTCATCGCGTTTTCGATGTTGATGCTCTTCAGCCGCGCGTGGCCGTACGGACTGCGAACCACGTGACCGAAGACCATCCCTGGCAGATGCACGTCATCGACGTAATTGCCTTTCCCCTGAATGAATCGTGCGTCTTCCTTGCGTTTGACCGCATGGCCCATGCCGCCGATTTCGGGTGATGTCGGAAAAATCATGCCGCTGCTCCCTTCTGCTGCATCTTGGTGGCCGCATACCGGATCGCTTTCACGATGTTTTGATAACCGGTGCAACGGCACAAGTTACCGGAAATTCCCCAACGGATCTCTTCCTCTGTAGGGTTGGGATTCTTTTCGAGCAGCGCCAGGGCGGACATCATCATGCCGGGAGTGCAGAATCCGCATTGGAGGCCGTGTTCCTGATGAAAGCCTTCCTGGATGGGATGCAGCTTGCCGTCGTGCGTCAACCCTTCGACAGTCTGTATCTTCCGTCCGTCAGCCTGCACCGCGAAAAAGGTGCAGGATTTGATCGGCCGTCCGTCGAGCAGCACGGTGCACGCGCCGCAACTGGTGGTGTCGCATCCCAGGTGCGTGCCGGTTTGCCCGGCCACGTCGCGGATGAAGTGGATCAGCAGCAATCTCGGATCGACGTCGGCTTCCTTCGTACCGCCGTTCAATTGGATGTGAACGTGATGTGTTTTCGCCATCGTGGTCTCCTATTGGCCGGCTCTTTCCGCGGCACGAGCGAGTGCCCGCTTGGTAAATTCCTTCACCAGACCCTTCTTGTATTCCGCCGGACCGCGCAGGTCGGAACTGGGTTGCGATTCATCGGCGGCAAGTTGCGCGGCCTGGGCGATGGTCTGCGCGTCCAGCTTCTTCCCCCGCAGGAACAGTTCGGCTTTGCCGGCTTTGATGGGAGTGGGACCGACGTTGGTCAGGCCGATTCCAACTTTGGTGCACACGCCGGCCGCGTCGAGCGTCACCTGAGCGGCAACGGCGGCGGTCGCGAAATCGCCGACCTTGCGCTCCAACTTGAAGTACGCGCCCCCGCTTCGCGCCGCGGGAATGGGAATGCGAATCTCGGTCAGGATCTCATCGTGTTCGAGCGCTGTGGAGAAGATCGACAGAAAGAAATTCTCAATCGGGATGATTCGCGGACCGTTGGCGCCCGTGGCGATTATTTCGGCTCCGAGCGCGAGCATGGTGGCTCCATGATCGTTGGCTGGATCGCCGTGCGCCAGGTTTCCACCGATGGTGGCGAGATTTCGCACTTGCGGATCGGCGATCACCCTGCCGGTATCGTGGATCATCGGATACTTCGAGCGGATCAGGTCTGAATTCTCGAGATCCGCTTCGCGCGTCAATCCGCCGATTTTCAAAAAGCCGCCGGCCTCGCGAATGTAGCTGAGATCGGGAATGTGGTTAATGTCGATCAGCCAGGCGGGCCGCGCAATGCGAAGCTTCATCATCGGGATCAGACTCTGACCGCCGCTGAGGATCTTGGCGTCGTCGCCGTGCTGTTGGAGAAGAGAGACCGCGTCGGCGATCGACGTCGGCCTGAGGTATTCGAACACGGGAGGAATCATCGGGGAATCCCTGATTACACCGGTTTACCGGCGTGCACACAGATAATATAATCAAGGCGGCAGGCGATGTCTATAGAGTTTCTCCAGAAATCGAACGATCTTGCGGCGGCGAACAAAAAGTTTGCCGTCGCTACCGTGGTTCGCGTGGAAGGATCCAGCTCGGCGCGGCCGGGATCCAAGGCCATCATCGATGCAGAAGGAAACCTGATCGCGGGCTGGGTTGGCGGCGGCTGTGCAGAGGGCACGGTGCGCCGCGAGGCGATTCAATGCATTGAGCGTGGTCGTCCGCAGTTCATCACCCTCGACATGACGGACGAAATTCTCGGTGTCGGGATGCCTTGCGGGGGAATCATGGATGTCTACATCGAGCCAGTGCTGCCCAAGCCTGAGCTGCTAATCGTCGGCCATGGACGCATCGCCGAAACCATCGCCGCGCTGGCGCGGATCGTGAATTTCTCGGTGACCGTGGACGATCCTTCCGCCGACCGCAGGTCGTTCCCCGACGCGGATCGTCTGCTGACCGACGATCTCGACTTGAGCGCGGCCGGCATGGATCGGCGAACGTTCGTTGTGATCGCGACGCAGCACAAGGGCGACCATTTCTGGCTCCAGAAGGCGATTGAAGCGGAGGCTGCCTACATCGCGCTGATATCCAGCCATCATCGCGCGTCGCTGGTGCTGGATTATGTGGTCGCGAATGGCGTTGCGCCGGAAAAATTGAGTCGAGTGTGGGCGCCCGCGGGTCTCGATCTCGGGGCGGCCACGCCGGAAGAGATCGCGCTGAGCATCGTCAGCCAGATGGTGGCGGTGCTGCGCGGGGGCAGCGGCGAGCCGCTCAAGCTGAAACCCTCCGCCGCGTCCGAAGAAGAGCGCTCGAAGATTATTACGGAGTGCGACGCGCCCGGCGTCGTTCCGCGATAATCTCCGCCATAATGCTGAGCGCGATTTCGTCGGGACCCTCGGCTCCAATCTCGATTCCCGCGGGAGCGTGCAATCGCGCAAGTTTCTGCGGATCGGCTCCCTTGCTCTTGAGGTTCCCGATAATCTCCTGCGCTCTTCTGCGATTCGCGACCAGCGCGACGTAAGCCGCGCCGTGATCCAGCGCCTGTTCGATGGCTTCTTCGTCGAACCGGCCGCGGCTGGCGATCACGACGTACTTCTCGCCTTGCAAGCGGGAAAAATCCAGCACGCGCAAAATGCGGTCCGCGCCAGGAGCCTGGCTGATGGTCAGGAACGGATCGACAACAGTAACCGTGAATTTCATCATCCGGCCCAGGTTCACCAATGCTTTCCCGACCTCTTCCTGGCCTACCACCACCAACTGCGGCTCATTTGCGACGTCGCGGCCTGCGAGATCCGCCGATTCGAGCAGCGCCGATCCCCATTCTCCACGCGCATGAGCCTGCTGAAGTTTTTCAAAGTCGACCGGGGTGTCGATGTCCAGCAGCACGCCGATGTCGTCAACCGGGGCTTTAAGAATGTTTTCGGTGTGGCCGCCGAAGATCGCGCGGCAGCCGATGTCCCCTGCAAGGCCCAGCAGTTCCGGAAACACAGAGCGGTCGAGAAGGACCGGATTCCCACGGAAGCCTTGATACACCGGGATCACAATCTGCGGCTTCTGTTTCCGGTACACGGAAATGAGCTGGTCGATGGTTCCAGGCTGGACGAACGGCTGATCCGCCAGCACCACTAGCGCTGCGTCCGCGTGCTGCGAAACCTGTGCGATGCCGGTTCGGACCGACGTTCCCATTCCTTCGCGATATGCTTCATTGACGATGACTTTGACGCCATCGAGCGGAATCTGCGCTCGAATGGCGTCCGCGGAAAAGCCGAGCACCAGAACGATTTCGTCGACCTGGGATTCCCGCAGATTCTTCAGGACGTTTTCGATCAGCGTCATGCCACCGAGCGGAAGCAGTTGCTTGACGCTTCCCATGCGGGAGGACATTCCCGCGGCAAGAATGACGGCCGAAATATTGGAGTCCCCTGGCATGATCGAATTCTATATCAACCGTGGCCGGTGCCAGGCCGGCCGTCGTCGATGAGATGAGCCTGTCAGTTCCATTGGCCGGGAACAGTCCTTACAGAGCAAGTTCCTCGACAGCTTTGTTCGCCTTTGGCACGGCGTTGGCAACCAACAGGGGTATATTCATCTCCTCGACTCGAACAGTCTGCACATCCACGATGCCGATGAAACCCAGGATTTGACGCAGGTAAGGCTCGACGCTTTTCTGGAGGATAGAGGTCGGTGAGCCGTGCGGCGAGCGTATCGGCGACCGATCGACTCGCCGAGTCCCTCCTCGGGCTCACTTCAATCATAAGGATTTGCTTCATGGCCGTATCTCTTGATCTTCTCGGGACTCCGGTTTTTAGTGAGAGCGTGGCGTCAATGCGTTCCAAGCCGCGAGAGAGTCCATGTAGTCTCTCCAATGCGAAATCTTCCGGTTTTCAATCCTTATGATTTAGCAAAACCGATTGTTGTACTTTACGCCTGTCGCGAGGACGGTCCCATGGACCTCGTATTCGATGACGGCGACACGGCCGTTGTCTGCCTTGTGGGTAATCAACTTGTCGGCAGATTGAAGCTCGATGTTGTTGCCATACCCCCTGAATTTGGCCATCAGATCGGTGCGCCCCTGGATAATGCGTGGCCAACCGGGGAAGTCGTGATCCTGGGCGCCTGCTGCCGGCGAGGCGCGCCGCCCGCATTCGGCCGACACCGCGCTGCGAGGTGACTAAATGTTTTGAGGATCTGGACGAGACTCGCATGAGTCGCGCAGTGTCTCAGATGAAGCACGACGCGCTGATGCGCCCCTCTTTTGACCCATATGGAGCGCTTTGGGAAGCTCAGCCGACAGAACCAATTACCCAGCATTATCGGTTGGCACGAGCGCGGCATGTTTTTCGAATCTCGTTGTCAGCCTCCACGTTAGCTTCGGTGTAAAGTGTACCCTCGACGACCTAACGCGCCGGTTCGGACGGCGTCTAAACTAGATCATGCTCGACGCACTCTTGCAGGACCTGCGCTACGCGTTTCGAACCCTGCGCTCCAGCCCTGGATTCGCGGCGGTTGCGATTTTGTCACTGGGGTTAGGAATCGGCGCGAACACAGCAATCTTCAGCTTGATCGACGCGGTGATGTTGAAGTATCTGCCGGTGAACCATCCCGAAGAGCTTGTAGAGGTGAGTTTCCAGCGCGCCAGTTTCTCGAATCCGCTGTGGGAAGCCTTGCGTGAACGCGAGAACGTTTTTTCTGGTGTGGCTGCCTGGGGGCTGGCGCGCTTCAACTTGAATTATTCCGGCGAAGCGCGGTATGCGCCGGGCATGTACGCAAGCGGCGGCTACTTTACGACGCTCGGCGTGCAAGCGGCTGCTGGGCGCACATTTACGAAGGACGACGACCGGCGCGGATGCCGCACGACCGCGGTTCTCGGTTACGATTTCTGGCAGAAAGAGTACGCCGGGCGCGCCGACGCGCTGGGTTCGGAACATTTCTCTCGACGGGCATCCTTTTGAGATTATCGGCGTGGCTCAGGCGGGATTCTTCGGGATGCAGGTGGGCAGCGCGGCGGACGTTTTCATTCCTCTGTGCGCGGAGCCCGTAATTCGAGGCGAGTCGTCGGCTCTGGACAAACGCGGCAACTGGTGGCTGATTGTAATCGGAAGGCCGAAGCCGGGGCTGGATCCACGAAGCGTGACGGCCGGACTCCAGACGATCTCGCCGGAAGTGTTCGGAGCGGCGGTTCCGAAAGAATATGGTCCGGAAGATCAGCGCGAGTTTCTAGGGCGCAAGTTTGTCACGACGCCGGTAGGGAGCGGCGTGTCGTATGTCCGCACCCAGTACCGGCAGGCGCTGTGGGTGTTGATGGGGATGGTCGGAGTCGTACTGCTGATCGCTTGCGCGAACATCGCCAATCTGCTGCTGGCACGCGCGGCGCTGCGGCAAAGGGAAATCGCGATCCGCATGGCGATCGGAGCGGGGCGCGTGCAGCTGATTCGTCAGTTTCTTACCGAAAGCCTCCTGTTATCGTTCGCGGGCGCGGCGCTGGGCGCGCTGTTTGCGCAATGGGGCAGCCGCATGCTGCTGGGATTTCTACCCACTTTCGGCAGCCGCGTGTTTCTGGATCTGACCGTCGACCTGCGGGTTTTGGGGTTCACCACCGGAGTCGCGCTGGCGACCGGGTTGCTTTTCGGATTGGCCCCGGCGTGGCGCGGAACGCGTGCCCAGCCGCAGACGGCGGTGAAGGCCAACGCGCGCGGAGTAGCGGAGGGTCGCACGCGCTTTCATTCGAGCAGGGTGCTGGTGATTCTACAAGTCGCATTGTCGCTGGTGCTGGTGGCAGGCGCGGGTCTGATGCTCCGAACCTTTGGAAAACTGGCGTCAGTGGACGCGGGATTTGAGCGCGAACATGTTTTGCTGGTGAAAACGGACCTACGCCACGCGCGCTATCCGGCCGAGCGGCTTCCGGCAGTCTTCGAAGCGATGCGCGAGCGCCTGAAGGCTTTGCCCGGCGTGCTCTCCGCCAGCTTTTCGGACATCACACCGGTCAGCGGAAGCTCGTCGCAGATGGTTATCGACGTGGAGGGATTCGTCGCCAAGTCTCGACTCGATTCGAACGTGTGGACCAATCGCATCGGCCGTGGGTTTTTTGAAACCCTCAGTACCCCGCTGATCCAGGGACGCGATTTCGACGAGCATGACGTGAGCAGCGCACCCAAGGTCGCGATCGTGAATCAGGCGTTGGCGCGGAAGTTCTTCGGCAATGCGAATCCGGTGGGGCGTTATTTCCGCACCAATCTGTTCAAACCGGGACCGCCCGTCCAGATTGTCGGGTTGGTGCAAGACGCGAAATATAGCAGCCTGCGGCAGGAAGCTCCGCCGACTTACTACACTCCGTTCGCACAAGAGGAGCATTACTATCCTTTCTCGACTTTCGAGATTCGCGGGATCGGCGACGTAGCGAACATGGTTCCCGCTGTGAAGTCCGCGTTGGCGGAAGTAAATCCGGACATGACGCTCGAGTTTCGGACCCTGGCGGTGCAGGTGGCGGAATCGCTGAACCGTGAGCGGCTTCTGGCGACGCTTTCCGGATTTTTCGGGGCCCTGGCACTGCTGCTGGCGACGGTCGGACTGTACGGCGTCATGTCGTATAGCGTTGCCCGGCGGACCAATGAAATCGGCATCCGGATGGCGCTGGGCGCCGAGCAGGGACGCGTGTTACGGATGGTGCTCGAAGAAGTATCGTTGTTGATCGCGATCGGCCTACTCGCCGGAGGCGCGGCCGCGCTGGCCACCACTCGCTTCATGTCCAGTTTGCTCTACGGCGTGACGCCGACAGATCCGGTCACGCTAGCGCTCGCCGCGGGAGTGTTGACTTCGGTCGCGGCGATCGCCGGGTATATACCGGCGAGGAGAGCTTCCAGGGTCGATCCAATGGTAGCCCTTCGCGAAGAGTAGCAACAGTGACGCAGCGCGAGTAATCTACGTTGACTCGTTATGGGACATTATCGACGTCTGCCTGGCGCGTTACTTCAGCGGAATGCGCGTTAAGCGTCAAGTAGGGATCCATTTCGTCGGACGGCGATGACGGTCCTCCCCCGCGGAGGCGCCATCTAGTTCAGTTTCATGTATTCTGTTCTGGCTTGCTTCAGCAGATGTGCATCCGAATCGGCATCTTTCCAGAGCGTTAGGAAATCCTGATAAGCAGTTCTTGCCTTCGTCCCGTCACCCGCCGCCGCGAGCGCGCGGCCCAGTTGCACGAGTGCCGACGCGCGCACCGGATCGGCGAAAACGATTCCGGGGTGGTCGAGGACTTTCTGGAACTCCGCGACAGCCTCACCGTAACGGCGTGCGCCCAAGTAAGCCTGGCCGCGTACATAAGGAACATAGAGATTTCCGAAGTAGCCGAAACCGCTACAGGGGACAGCTAGATCGTAAGGCGCGGCAGTCTGCAATTGCTCGAGAGCGGCACTTGAATCGCCACGATTGATAGCTGCCAGCGCGCGATGGACGGGAACGTAAGTGAACTTGACGCACGTGTCCTCCGGGAAGCGCTTTTCCAGATCGTTCGCAAGCGGCTGCGATGCCCCCAAATCTCCAATCAAGGCCAACGCGAAGGCAGCGCCATACTCCGGATCGCGGCTTTTCGAGAGCTCCAGTGCAGCCTTGGCTCTCTGTCGCGTTTCGGAAGGATTTCCGAAGAACGCCTCCCGTACGGCCGCGCCGGCTTCATACATAGCCCCCCTTTCCGGCTGGTGTGCTTGCCTTTCCATATTGACGGCACGGCGCGTCATCGCTCTAGCTTGCTGTAAGTGACCAGCGTAGGCCAGAACAAATGCCTCTGTGTTGGTCATCCAATCCGCCGATTCCGGGTTGTCCCTTCCCCGAGCCGCGGCGCGTTCCATTCCCGGCCGGTCATTCTTATAAAACGCGAGCAGGTACGGCAAGATGATAAGGTCGGGAAAGTTTAGCTGGCGCTCGGCAGCCTGTTGCACCGTTTTCTCCGCATCCGCATAACGTTCCAGGAATAGATAGGCCCAGGCCAGATTCGTCGGACCTGGGGGAAAGCCGGGGTTCATCTCGACCGCCCGTTTCGCAGCCTCGGCTGACTTTTCAAATTTGCCAAGATTCTGATCAATCGCTGACTGCAACGTGTAGGCGTCCAGGTCGCGAGGATAAGTCGCGCTCCACAGCTCAGCAGTGCGCTCCCCTTCTTCCAGGTTTCCGGTGAACTGTTGATGGTAATTAACGGTGATAAAGAAACGTTCCGTATCGCTGGCGCGGTCACGAAGTTCGTAGGCTCTGCGGATATTCTCCGCCGCAAGGGCGGGCTGCATGCTATCCCCATAAACGCGCGCTAGGAATGCGTGCGCGATCGCGAATTTGGGATCGATTTGAATGGCGCGCTGAAGAAGTGGAATTGCGCCCGCATTGTTTTCCGTGATGGCTACCTTAAAGGCGTCGCAGTACAGCTTCCAGGCCTCGAGCGAGGGCGTAGTGGCCTCGATCAGCGGAGTCGAATGATCTTTGATTGTGGCGAGGGATTCGCCTGCCTTAGTTCTGAATTTCCGGGCGACTTGGCTTAACGAGTTCAGCACCTCGTCCTTCCTGGCGGACTGAACCTGTTCATTAAAGAGCACGTTTCCGGTGCGGCAATTAGTAACGCGCAATCCCAAGACGTACTGGCTGTCGAGCCTGGAAATCGACCCCTCCACCACGGCCGCGCTGAACGTTCGTTGGCAGATCGCCCGCGCGACCTCTCCGATTACCGGAGTGTTTTCCGGGCGGTCCATCAGGTGAAGGGTCCCGCGTATGCGCTCGTCCGGGATGAGGCTCAGGAACGGCGATTGCCCCAGTTCCACCGCCAAGCCCTGGCGGAGCGTTTCGTCAAAGTCCGCATCGCCCGTTTTATTCGTGAAATCCGCGACCACAATCGTGTCTTTGTCGGTGAGTTTGGGCGCGCGGCGACTGTAGAGATAACCCGCGACGCCCAATCCGGCGATTGCGACCGCGATCAGCGCGGCTCCCCATCGCTTCGAAACTCCCGTTCCGCGCCGCGCATCTGTGATCAGCCGCGTGGAGTCTATCTGCCGCTTCAAGCGTTCGAGATCGGCTCGAATTTCCGAAGCATGCTGGTATCGCACTGCGCGGTCCTTTTCAAGGGACTTTCTGATGATGCGCTCGAGTTCAGGGGGCAAATTCGCGTTCAGTTGAAGGGGCGACACCGGTGCGCGATTGAGAATGGAATCAAATACGCTCCCCTGCGTTTCGCCTTCAAAGGGCAATTTGCCGGTGGCCATTTCATAAAGGACGATACCGAACGAAAATAAATCCGTGCGAGGGTCCAGGCGCTCGCCTCGGATCTGTTCCGGGGACATGTGCGATACAGTTCCCAGCACGTTGCCGGCACCCGTCAACTGCTCGCTGATCGTGCGGGTGGGCAATGCCGTCAGATCAACGTTCGACGGATATTGGGCGGAGCCGACTTTCGCCAATCCAAAATCGAGGATTTTGGCGTGCCCTCGCGCCGTGACAAACAGGTTCGCGGGCTTGATGTCACGATGGGTGATTTCGGCGGAATGCGCCGCCTCCAAACCGTCCGCGATCTCGATGGCGAGCGCCAGCAAGGTGTCAATCGGGATCGGCTTTCCCAGAATCTGATGTTTCAGCGTGGTTCCACCAAGAAACTCCATGACGATGAACGATCGTTCGTCATGTCGCTCGACCTCGTGGATCGTGCAAATGTTCGGATGGTTCAGAGATGAAGCCGCGCGGGCTTCCCGGCGAAATCGCTCGATCGCATGAGGATCTCGGGCCAATGCTTCCGGCAGGAACTTCAGAGCCACAGAGCGGCCTAACTCGAGGTCCTCAGCCTTGTAGACCACGCCCATTCCGCCCCCACCGAGTTTTCCAATGATGCGGTAATGGGAAACGAGTGTGCCCGGGCTGAACTGCCCGTCTTCCCGGGCATCAGCACTCTGGTCGCGAACAGCGGCTTGCGCCGCCATTTCGATCGCCGGTTTCTCGAGAAATCCCTCCGCCTTGTGTTCCAGCGTCAACAAAGAGCGCGCTTCACGTTCCAGACGTTCGTTGCCGGCACACGCTTCCCGAAGAAAGGCGTCGCGCTCCTCCGGCGGCCGTTGCAATGTTGCGTGCAGCAGGTTATCGAGTTGTTTCCACTGTTCCGAATCCATCGCTCGTCCCACCGCCAAGTTCGCGATAAAGCCAGAACTTGGCGATGCTCCAGTCGCGTCGCACTGTGGCCGGCGACACTTTGAGCACTTCGGCCGTCTCCTCAACACTGAGTCCGCCAAAGAAACGCATCTCGATGATTTGGACCTTACGCGAGTCGAGACGGGCCAGCGCATTCAGGGCATCATCGAGCGCGACAAAATCCACGCCTGGGTCGCTTGTGCGGTCGGCGCTCAGGACGGCGGCATCGTCGAGAACGACGTGCTGTACGCCGGCCCCGCGCTTTACGTTATGGCTTCGGGCATGGTCGACCAGTATTCGCCGCATCACCTGTGCCGCAACCGCGAAGAAATGCGCGCGATCCTGCCATTTCATGCGCTTGTAGTTCACCAGACGCATGTAGGCTTCATTCACCAGCGCAGTCGTCTGCAACGTGTGCCCTGGGCGCTCACGGTCCATGTAGCGGTGAGCCAGGTGGCGAAGCTCTTCATAAACAATAGGCGTTAAGCCGTTGAGCGCGCTCTCGTCTCCATCGCTCCAGGCGCGGAGGAGCCTGCTTATCTCGCTTTTATTTAGCTCGCCAGCCATCCCCGCTTTGTCCGTTCCGCTGATTATACCGCCGGGCCAGGCCCGGGAAATTTTCCGCGACCCTCCGTTAGCAAAATCGGCGGGATTCTCCGCCTAGTTGGATGGAGGAACAAATGAAGAAAATCCGGACTTTGATCGTCGCGGCCACTTTGCTCGCGGCGCTTGCTACGGCGCAGCCACAACGGCGCTATACAGTCATTGACCTCGGCACCTTGGGAGGTACATACAGCTTCGGCTTCGGCATCAACATTGAGGGCGATGTGGTGGGTGCTGCCGCCACGCCGGCTCAGACCGATGGGTTCGGCGCAACCGCCAGCCTGTGGAGCATGCAGAAGAGTAAGATCGGCGTGACCAACCTGGGCGTCTTGGGTCCCCCACACTTTCCATCCTGTCCCACGTGCAACAGCGGCGGGGCTTCTATCGATGCGTTTGGCGAAGTGGCAATGGGTTCCGAGATTGCCACTTTGGATCCGAACGGCGAAGATTTTGGTCAGTTCGATCCCGCCAATCCGACTCACCGCATAACACGCGGGGTTATTTGGAGGAACGGAGTAATGACGGCGCTTCCCAGCCTGCCGGGTGGCAATAACACGAATGTTTTTTGGATGAACAACCTGGGCCAGGTGAGCGGTTTTGCGGAGAATGGCACTTTTGATTTGAGCTGCTCACAAGGAACGCCGTTTCAGAAGCAACGTTTTCAACCCGTAATCTGGAGAACAAACGGCCAGATCCAGAGGGTTCTCTCTCCGCTTACCGCGAAAGGAGACACTGTCGCATTCGCCTTCACGATCAACGACTTGGGCGAGACCGTTGGTGCTTCGGGTCTGTGTGGGACCACCGGCTTGCCCCCGGCAGCCATCAGCAGCAGCAGCGCGACCCACGCGGTCCTCTGGGAGCTCGATGGCTCAGTGACTGACCTAGGCAGCCTGGGAGGCGCGCAGAATATCGCCAGCAGCATCAACAATCTGGGCGAAGTTGTCGGGACCGCGCAATCGCCCAAGGATGGTACGGTCCATACGTTTCGCTGGACCCGCCGGACCGGGATACTGGACTACGGCGCGTTTCCAGGAGCGGTCGCAACCGTCGCGGGCTGCTGCCATACCATCAATGACACCGGCGAGATCGTTGGGTTCACCGTCGAACCGACGAATCCGTACTTCGGGCGCGCGATTATTTGGCAAGGCACCCAGCCCAAGGACCTCAACGCGTTCGTCCGCGACGCAGGGCCGTTTGTGCAACTTACCGGCGCTTTCTCGATCAACGACTTCGGGGAGATTGTCTGCCAGGGCATCACCTCCGCGGGAGAATTGCACGCCTGCCTGGCAGTCCCGGACATCGGCCCGACAGCCGACGAAAATGTTTCGACGTTCGCGTGGCCATTTGGCAGCTATGTGCCTCTCACCAATGGCGCCCGCGAGTGGCTTCGTCGCCGGTCCGGGATGCCTTGGTGATGAACCCTAGCCGGCTGCGGCTGCGTCACTCCGCACCGATATCCGGGTGTTAGGGCGGGGATGGAGCCGGCGAACCCTCGCCGGGGTTCTGGAAGGCTCCGGCTCGTCTGACACACTGCAAGTGCATCTACGCATTGCAATGGCGGCCACTAGCTCCTCGCGGGTGTGGCCGCTATTGGAGTTCGGATTGGGCCTCCGCGCCCCTTTTTCGGCGCTCCCATGGTGCCCGCACCGCATGCTAACACGGTGATTTTGGCAGGCAACAATGGACCATAGCGAACCCATCAACTGATGCAGCGCTCTCAAATCCCCGTTGCCGAAATGTCGCCAAATCGGACATCTGAACGGCGTGGTAGAAAGCCCGCTGTGACCAATTATCGCCTTCTATTCCGGAGTACCTTGCGACTGCTTTGCTTGGCGTTCGGCGGCAAGCTGAAACTCCATGATCTGAACCCGCCTTCGGTTGATAGCGTCGGCTAGATCCCGCGGTGGAGGCGGAGGTAACGGCGGCAGATCTGCATAAGGGTCCTTATAGTCGGGTCCGTGAAGCTCTCGCTGTCTCCAGGATCTTATCCCAAATCGCTTCAACGGCGGCTCGCTCCTGCTCCTCCGGCACGCGCGCGGCTTCTAATCGGCGTATTCGGTTAAGCATCGATCTCATGGCCGGCATAGTCAGTCCGAATCAGGTGGCATTTGTTCGCTTGGCCGGGAGTTCGGGTCTTCGTTCCTCTTGAAGAGCCATCGTCGCCAGTAATCCAACCACTCCTCCGAGTGCGGAACGAGACCCGTCGAATCGGTCAGCAGAGCTTCGAGTCTCACGAGCCGGCGTTGAAGGTTCGTCATTTCGTAGCTGGCGTTCTTCCACCAGCAAACCCCTGCCGATCTTAAGGACCCTCGATCGGGAACCTCTCGATCCACGCTTCCAACTGTTCGTTGGTAAAGCCGTCGCGGCTGCCATCCAGTTCGACAATTTGCGTCAGGAGCCCATTTCGGGAAAGCGTACGCCTGCATCTGGAGGTCTCCAGATTCAGCTCTTTCCCACATTGGCTGACCACCAGAGTCATCGGCGCAATTCTAGTTCCGCCATACTGCTTCTCCAACTCAGCAACCGGCTCTCTACGTTTCGCTTCATGTTTACGCTCCGCAAATGCAACCTGGGGTCAATTCTTTCGCCAACCCGGCTTCGCTTCGTCCGTGTTCCGCTCCAGTTCCGCCAAGCGTGCCTCAATGTCTTCGATTTCGATCGCCTTGGTTGTGTGGTCCACGATGCTGTCCGCAGCGCGAACTCTAGTCGCCGGCGGCGTCGCCTGATCCAGCATGACTTTGCCCAGAGTCGTAACCGCCGCGCTGGATAAATGATGCAGCCGCGCGATGGATTGACCGAAGTCCACTCTCTTAGCGGCACGGTAGGCGGCATTGAACGCCGGCTCTTTCAGCCAGCGGTATAGTGTTCGAACGGGCGTATTGCAAGCCCGTGCGGCATCTTCAACACTCCGAGTCGAGAGTAAAGCAACAATGGCCTGCTCCTGTTTACGCGTCAGTTTTTTGGAAAAGTCTGCCATTTCATGCCAAATTGTGCCATTCAGGACTCAACGGGACGCCCGTCCCTCGCTTCGACGAATCGGATAACAAGGACCGGGTTATTCTCATCATCGATTTCTTTGTCCGACGGCGCCTGAGACTCGCTCCCCGATCTTTCGAACCGGACGATGATGCGTGGCCGGCCCTTCGGAGCTACGAGGCGTTCGAGCCGGGAAACGCGTCTGGCGAAATTCATCTGGTGACCCCGCTGTAAGCTGCTGCCAGATCATCGCCACACATTCGCCAAGCATCGCGATTTACAGATTTGGCTTGCCTTTCGCGGCAACCAGAGGGATTCATGTGATCGCCGCGGTAGTCACCGCGCAAGGAGACAACATGACATCGATTGCAGAAACCACCCAAACGGCGCCGGCCAGCGAAGCTGCTGAGCAGAAAGCCGCAAAAAAGGCCGGCGTTGGCGCACGTCGCGCCCACGTCGCGCCGCAGAAGCCCAAGTCGGGCAAGAAGGCCGCCCCGGCCAAGAAAACGCCCAAAGCGCGCAAGGGCGAAAAGAAGGGGGATTCTGTCCGCGGCGGCAGCAAGACCGCCAAGGTGCTCGAACTGCTGAAGCGGCCGGGCGGCGTCACGTCCAAGGAACTGATGAAAGCCACGGGCTGGCAGCCGCATTCGGTCCGAGGGTTCCTGTCCGGGACCGTGGGAAAGAAGATGGGCTTGGCCGTTGTTTCCACGAAGGGCGAAGACGGAGAGCGCAGCTATTCCGTGAAAGCCTAAAGCAGTCGCTTCCCGTTCAGATCGCGCCGCCGGATTCAAACCCGGCGGCGTTTTTCGTCTTGCAAGATGCGGAGTTCCGCCGACCAATCGGACAGCGCCAGACACAGCCCGGCGACGTCGGGATGCCCGGACATCAGTTCCGCTTCGATGGCCGCGATTTCCCGGCGGCACCGCTGGATTCACGCCTCCTCCTTCCGTTCACGCGCGATCTCCTCGTATGTGCGCCCGTCGCCGTCGAGCGTGGCGCGTTTATTGGTGAGAGATTGCCAGCGTTGCACCACGACGTCCACATACTTCGGGTCCAACTCGATGCCGTAGCAGACGCGCTCATTCAGTTCCGCGGCAGCGAGCGTCGTGCCGCTACCCAGGAACGGGTCGTAGACAAGTTCCCCTCGTCGTAGATGATTTAGGATCGGGCGCCGCATGAGCTCCACCGGCTTTTGCGTTGGATGATCGTACTTGTCCTCATCGGCGCCGCCCATGATGAACTTCGGTGAGGGCGAGTCCCAGATCGTGGAGTTCTCGCCGGCCTTGCCGAACCATGGGGCGTTCTTCTTCCGCACAAACCAGCAGGGTTCGTGTTGAAACCAATACAGCGTCCTCGTTAGGACGGTTCTGCCCTTGTTCCAGATAATCTGCTGGTGATGAAGGAACCCGATGCGCAGCAATCCGTCGAGCACTTCTCGTGTGAATTTCGAAGCGTGCCAAACATACGCGACCTCGAGACTTGGCACGAGTTCGAATGCTTCCGACCAGTCCGCCCTCGTATCACCGGAGATCGTGGTTTCGGTGTGACCGCGCGTACGTCTCTTCATGTAGCTCGGCTCGGCCGGGCCGCAACCATTCAGGCCAGCGCGATCGCGCCACTCGGAGTCCAGTTCGATCCCGTAAGGCGGGTCGGTGACCATCAGTCGCGGCTTGCGCTCGCCGAGAAGTCGCGAGACCGCTTCGGCGCTGGTCGCGTCTGCGCAGAGAACACGGTGCGGCCCCAGCAACCAGAGATCGCCGAGCCGCGAGACTGGAGATTCCGGCCGCGGCGGAGTGGCATTCGCTTTCTCGTCGTCTTCGAGCGCGAGCAGGCCATCTATCTTGCCCGGGTCGAAGCCCGTGAGACTCAGATCGAAGTCCGACTCCTGGATCTCTTGCAGTTCCAGCGCCAAGAGCTCCTCGTCCCAATCGGCCCAGGTGACCGAGCGGTTCACCATTAGCCGGAAGGCTTTGACCTGCGCCGGTGTCCATTCATCGCAGAGGATCACTGGGATCTCGGTGATGCCGAGCTTTCGCGCAGCTTTCAGGCGCAGATGCCCATCGACTATTTCGCCGTCGCTCCGGACCAGACAGGGAATCTTCAGCCCGAACTCGCGGATCGACGCGCACATGCGATCCACGGCCGCGTCGTTCTTCCTTGGATTGCGAGGATACTCACGCAGCCGTTCGATCGGCCAAAGCTCGATTCGATGAGCCGCGCTCAAGTTGACGGGTGCTTCGGGCATTTGCCCCTGGATACCAGTTGCCGCGATCAGTCGTCAACAGAAAACGTC
>Ga0209415_10005798_pt1 | contig 22111 bp, 21 predicted proteins | sample PeaSoiSIISIP2007_FD_187696 | JGI IMG/M metagenome (GOLD analysis project Ga0209415, IMG submission 187696) | Peat soil microbial communities from Weissenstadt, Germany - SII-SIP-2007 (SPAdes) (version 2) | ecosystem: Environmental > Terrestrial > Soil > Wetlands > Peat | place: Germany... | reverse complement strand
AGGTTGATGCGGTGATCGGTGACGCGCCCCTGCGGGAAATTGTAGGTGCGGATGCGCTGCGAACGGTCGCCCGATCCGACCTGGCTCTTGCGGTCCGCCGCACGTGCCGCGTGCAGAATCTCGCGTTCGCGTTCGTACAGCTTGGCGCGCAGCACCTTCATCGCGCGCGCCTTGTTCTTGTGCTGGCTCTTCTCGTCCTGGCACTGCACGACGATGTTGGTGGGCAGGTGCGTGATGCGCACCGCGGATTCGGTCTTGTTGACGTGCTGGCCGCCGGCACCCTGCGCGCGGAACACGTCGATGCGCAGATCCTTGTCTTCGATCTTGACGTCGACCTCCTCCGCCTCGGGCAGCACCGCCACCGTGGCCGCCGAAGTGTGGACGCGACCGCTCGCCTCGGTGACCGGCACGCGTTGCACGCGATGCACGCCCGACTCGAATTTGAGTCGCGCGAACGCGCCCACGCCGTTGATCGAGGCCACCGCCTCCTTGATGCCGCCGAGCCCGGTCTCGCTTACGTCGAGCGTCTCGAAGCGCCAACCCTTGCGCGCGGCGTAGCGTTCGTACATGCGGAACAGCATGGCCGCGAACAGGGCCGCCTCCTCGCCGCCGGTTCCGGCGCGCACCTCGAGGATGACGTTGCGCGCATCGGCCTCGTCCTTGGGCAGCAGCATGAGCTGCACCGCGCGCTCGGCCGCGGGCAGGCGTTCCTTGAGGCGGCGGTATTCCTCGTCGGCGAAGGCGCGCATCTCGGTGTCGGTGGCCGGATCGTCGCGCAGCTGCGCCGCCTCCTCGATCCCGTTCTGGAGGGCGCGAAGATGCTTGATCGCGTCGACCACCGGATCGAGTTCGGCCATCTCCTTGGATAATTTGACGATGCTGGTCGCGTCGATGCCCGCCCCCGAAAGTCTGGCGGAGATTTCGGCGTGGCGGCTGAGCACCCGGTCGAGGGCGGGTTCGAGATTCATCGACTCAGCGGAAGCGGGCCAGCCGCTCCTCCAACGACGCGAGCGGCAGCTCCTCTTGAGTCCCGGCGTCGAGGTCGCGCACCGCCACGGCGCCGCGCGCGCGTTCCTCTTCGCCCAGGATCACGAGGGCGCGGGCGTTGCTCTTGCGTGCCCGCTCGAGCGCATTCTTGATTTTGCCACTCGGGTCGATCTCGACCGCGTGGCCGGCGGTGCGCAGCCGCTCCGCCTGCACCAGCCCGTCCGCCGCATCGCCGGGCGTGACTATCAGAATGAGGCGGGTCGCTGAAATCGCCTTGTCGGCCAGCGCGGCCAGCCGCTCGACGCCGGCCGCCCAGCCGATGCCGGCGGTCGGCGGACCGCCCATATCCTTGATCAGCCCGTCATAGCGTCCGCCGGCGAGCACCGTGCCCTGCGCGCCCAGCGCCGTCGTCGTGAACTCGAACACGGTGTGGCAATAATAGTCGAGGCCGCGCACCAGCTTGGGATTGATCGCGAAGGGAATCCCGAGCGCGGCCAGCCCCTGCTCGACCTGCGCGAAGAACGCGCGTCCCTCGACGATATGGTCGCCCGCTTCGGGCGCGTCGGCGAGGATGGCGCGGTCGCCTTCGTCCTTGGAATCGAGAATGCGCAGCGGATTGCGCGCGAGCCGGGCCTGGCTGTCGGCGGAAAGTCGCTCGGCATGCGCTTCGAGATAGGTGCGCAGGCGTTCGGTATAGGCGGCGCGGTCCACGGCCGAGCCAAGCGTGTTGAGCTCGAGCACGATCCTGTCGCGCACGCCAAGCTCGCCCAGCAGACGCCAGGCCATGGCGATCAATTCGATATCCGCCTGCGGTTTGTCCGAGCCGATGATTTCGACGTCGATCTGGTGGAACTGGCGCAGCCTTCCCTTCTGCGGCCGTTCGTGGCGGAACATCGGTCCGCGGTAGAACAGCTTGATCGGGCGCGGCAGCGATTGGCCGCCGTTGATGAAGGCGCGCGCGATCCCGGCCGTGGCCTCGGGCCGCAGGGTCAGCGAATCGCCCGAGCGATCGGTGAAGGTGTACATCTCCTTGGTGACCACGTCCGAGGTCTCGCCCAGCGTGCGAGCGAACACTTCGGTGAATTCGAAGATGGGCGTGACGATTTCGCCGAAACCGTAAAGCTGGGCGATGCGCCACGCGGTGTCTTCCACCCAGCGATGACGGCGCGCGTCGTCGGGCCAAAGGTCGCGCGTGCCGCGAACCGGCTGCAGGATCGGCACCGAGGTCGCTACTGCGCGGCCGCTGGCGCCGCGGCCTCTTTCGCCTTAGCGGCCTCGATCTCGGCGGCCCGCTTCTCCACCAGTTCGACGATGTGCTCGATCATTGCCGCCTCGTCGATCTTGTGGTCGGGCTTGCCGGCGACATACATCATGTGCGCGCCGCTGCCGCCGCCGGTGAGACCGAGATCGGTCTCGCGCGCCTCGCCCGGCCCGTTGACCACGCAGCCGATGATCGAGAGCGAGACCGGCGTCGGGATGTGCGCCAGACGCCGTTCCAGGATCTCCACCGTCTTGATCACGTTGAAGCCCTGGCGCGCGCAGGACGGGCACGAGACGATGCGCACGCCGCGATGGCGCAGATCGAGCGACTTGAGCATCTCGAAGCCGACGCGCACCTCCTCGACCGGATCGGCCGACAGCGAGACGCGGATCGTGTCGCCGATGCCGGACCACAGCAGCATGCCCATGCCGATCGAGGATTTCACCGTGCCGCCGATCATGCCCCCCGCTTCGGTGATGCCGAGATGCAGCGGGTGGTCGCAGACTTCGGCGAGCTCCTGGTAGGCGGCCACGGCCAGGAACACGTCGGACGCCTTGACGCTGATCTTGAATTCGCGGAAATCGTGATCCTCGAGGATGCGCGCGTGGTTGAGCGCGCTTTCCACCATCGCCGCCGGGCAGGGCTCGCCGTAGCGCTCGAGCAGCTCGCGCTCGAGCGAGCCGGCGTTCACGCCGATGCGCATCGAGCAGCCGTGATCCTTGGCCGCCTTGACCACCTCGCGCACCCGTTCGGCCGAGCCGATATTGCCCGGATTGATGCGCAGGCAGGCGGCGCCGGATTCGGCCGCCTCGATCGCGCGTTTGTAGTGGAAATGGATGTCGGCCACGATCGGCACGCTCACCTGGCGCACGATCTCCTTGAGCGCGAGCGACGATTCTTGGTCCGGGCAAGAGACGCGAACGATGTCCGCGCCTGCCTGCTCGCAAGCGCGGATCTGCGCCACCGTGGCCGCCACGTCGTGGGTCAGGGTGTTGGTCATGGTCTGGACGGTGATCGGCGCGCCGCCGCCCACCGGCACGCGACCGACGAAAATCTGCCGGCTCTTGCGGCGGTGGATGTCGCGATAAGGTCTGACGCTCATGGCACGGTCTGAACGGAATATTGGGTCGCGGTGGTTATAGCTCAACCCCGCTTAGGACGCCACGGCCGCGCCTAATCGGCGGCCGAACCGCCCGCGGCCGCGGGTTGAGCTCCGCCGAGCTTGGCCGGGTCGAGCGGCACGTCGTGGCGAACCATGCCGGCTTTGCCCAGGGGGGGCAGCGGGTTGCCGTCGAGCAGCAAGGTCAGCGCTCCGGCATTGCCCATGGTCACGGTTAGGCCGGGCTGGGGCGGCACCGGGAACGTATCTCCCCGATGCATCAGCCGCGCGGCGACGATTGCGCCGGCCGCGTCGTGGATCTCCACCCAGCAATCGTCGGTGGCGCGCAGGACGACGCGCGACGGCGCGGCGATGTCGGGCGCGCGCGGCACGGCGACCTGGGTCGCCTGAGGAGGCGCGGCGGCGGCCGGGGCGGGGGTGGCGTCGGCGATCGCCTGCGGCTTGGCCCCGTCGGTCGCGGTGGCGGTCGATTGCGGGGCGGGCGGAACGTCGGCTGGGGCAGGGGCGGAGGGCGCGGATGCGGAAGTCGGGTTCGGGGCCGCCGCAGGTTGCGGCGGCGCGGTACTGGGCGGGGGCGCCGTGGCGGGAACGCTCGCGGCGGATTGCGGGGGGGCGGCCGGCGGCGGCTGCGGGGCCTGCGCCGTCGCCTCCGCAACCTTGGGCGGCGCCGGAGCCGGGTTCGCCGCCGCGGCCTGGGTGGTCGCGGGCTGGACCGGCGCAACCGCCTGGCTCGCCTGGGCGTCGGATCCCGACGAGCGATCCTCGCCGCCGGGGGCGTGGATCAGGGCGGCTAGACGGTCGGGCAGGTCGGACACCGATTCGGCGCTGCCGCTGTGGCGCCACTGGTAGAAGTACCAGATGCCATAGACGATCGCCGCCAGAATGATGACCACGCCGATCAGCAGGGCGGCCGGGAAGCCCCCATCGGAAACCGGTTCGGGGAATTTCAGGTCGGTGCGCGCCGCCGTGAGGCCGCTCTCCTCGCGGAAGCGGCGCACGATCTCGACCGCGTCGAGACCGAGAAACTCGGCGTAGCTGCGCACGAAACCCACGCCGTAGGGCCCGCCGGGAAGATCCTTGTGGTTGCCTTCCTCGATCGCCACCAGATAGGGCTGGCGGATGCGCAAGGCGCGGGCGACGGCGTCGAGGGTCTGGCCGCGCTGCTCGCGCGCTTCGCGCAACAGCGTTCCGGTTCCGCTCCGGGGAGTCGTCCGGAGCGGAGGTGTGTCGTCGTGCTGTTCGCCTTCGGCCACCCTGACACCATCCCCATCCGCCGGTACCGTTCCCGCATCGCCGGCGCCGGTCGGCTCACGCCTGCGATTGCGCGCCTTTCTTAGCAAAGAAGCCATCGGCGGCGCAACCGGAGGCGGGTCTTCGGCGGAATTATCCGACACTGAGCGAACTCCTCGTCAATTCGGTCAGATGACCACGCCATGGTCGACGGCAAAGGCGCGCAGGCGGTCGCGCAGCGAATGATCGTGCAGGCCGAACAGCCCGGCCATGAATTCCTCGAGCGCTGGCAGGTGCAGGCTGCGCACCATGGCCTTCACCGGGCCGACCGAAGGCGCCGACATGGAGAGCGTGCGCACGCCCGCGCCCAGGAGCGCCATCGCTTCGAGCGGCCTTCCGGCCATTTCGCCGCACACCGACACCGGCTTGCCGGCCGCCTGGCAGCGCTCCGCGATCCAGCGCAGGAAGCTCAGCATGCCGGGCGCCAGCGTGTCGTAACGGTCGGCGATGCGCGGATTACCGCGGTCGGCGGCGAACATGAACTGCATCAGGTCGTTGCTGCCGACCGACACGAAATCGACCCGCGTCAGTAACGCATCCATCTGCCAGGCGAGCGCCGGGACTTCGAGCATGGTGCCGACCCGCACCCGGGCCGGCAGCGCGCCACCGAGTTCGCGCTGGCGCGCCAATTCGAGATCGAGCACGGCGCGCGCCTGTTCGAATTCGGCCACCTCCGCGACCATCGGAAACATCACGTCGAGATCGCGCCCCGCCGACGCCGCGACCAGGGCGCGCAGCTGCTGGCGCAGCACCGCCGGCCGGTCGAGGGTGATGCGGATCGAACGCCACCCCAGCGCCGGATTGTCCTCGCCGCCGCTCTGCCAGTAGGGCAGCAGCTTGTCGGAACCGACATCAAGCGTGCGGAACAGCACCGGCTTGCCCGCCGCATGATCGAGAACGCGGCCGTAAAGCGCGGCCTGTGCCGCCACGTCGGGCAGTTGCGGCCGCGCCATGAACGGGATTTCGGTGCGATACAGGCCGATGCCGTCCGCCCCGGTGGCGTCGAGCTGGGGCAGGTCGAGCAACAGGCCGGCGTTGAGCATCAGGCGAACCTCGGTGCCGCACAGTGTCACCGCGGGCTGGTCGCGCATGGCCGCATAGGCGGCCCGCTTGTCGGCGCGCGCGCGCAGGCTGGCGGCAACCATCTCCTGCAGATCGTCCGAGGGGCGCACCAGAACCTGGGCGTTGTCGCCATCGACGATCACAAGGTCGTAGGGCTCGATCTTGCCCAAGGCGCCCGCGACCCGTCCGACCACCGGAATATCGAGCGCGCGCGCCACGATGGCGACGTGCATGGTCGGCGAGCCATCCTCGAGCACCAGCCCGCGCAAGCGGCGGCGGTCATAGTCGAGCAGTTCGGTCGGTCCCAGGGTGCGGGCGATCAGCACCGCATTCTCGGGCAGCTCGCGCCGGGCTCCCGAGGCGTCGCCGCCGTCGCTGACCAGATGCTTGAGCAGGCGGTTGGCGAGGTCTTCGAGGTCCTGCAGGCGCTCGCGCAAATAGGAGTCGGTGACCTGGCTCATGCGCACGCGCGTGTCCTCGTGCACCTTCTGCACCGCCGCCTCGGCGGTCAGCCCGGAGCGGATCGCCTCGCCGATGCGGCCGATCCAGCCGGCATCGTCGGCGAACATGCGGAACGTCTCCAGCACCTCGCGATGCTCGCCGCCCGGGGCGAAGTCCTGCGATTCGAGCATCGCGTCGAGTTCGCTGCGCAGACGCGTCAGACCCTGGCTCAGCCGCTCGGTCTCGGCGCCGGGGTTCTCGGCCACCAGGCGGTGCACGACGATGCTCGGCTCGTGCATCACCGCCTGGCCGATGCCGACCCCGGCGTTGAGGCGCACGCCCTCGATGCGCACCGGCAGAAGCGCGTTGCCGTCGACCGGCGCCAGTTCCGCCTTGTCGATCAGCTCCCCCGAGGAGACCAGCTCGGCCAGCACCATGGCCACCGTCTCCAGCGTCTCCAGTTCCTCTTCGGTGTAATGGCGCTGGCTCTTGTTCTGCACCACCAGCACGCCGACCACGCGGCCGCCGCGCACGATCGGGACGCCGACCAGGGAATGGTAGATTTCCTCGCCGGTCTCCGGGCGGTAGGCGAACATCGGATGGCTCTGGGCGTCGGCTAGCGCCAGCGGTCGCGCGTGCGCCGCGATGTCGCCGACCAGACCCTCGCCGACGCGCAGCCGCGTCTTGTGCACCGCCGTCTTGAGCAGGCCCTCGGTGGCGAACAGTTCCAGCACCTCGCCCGCGCGCAGCACGTAGCAGGAGCAGACCTCGGCGACCATGTCGACGGCGATCAGCTTGACCACCCGGTCGAGACGGTCCTGGGCGGTGCCGCCGCCCGCCATGACGTCGCGCAGGCGGCCCAGCAGCCGACGCGAGACGGGAAGGGCACCGGTGGCCTTCATTGCGGCGGCCCGGTCATGGCAGGGCCGCCTCGGGGGCGTGGCGCGCGGTCAGCGCCGCTTCGGCCTGGGCGACCAGTTCCGCGACGATCTCGGCGGTAGTCTGCTCGCGCGTCACCATGCCGACGCTCTGGCCGGCCATCAGCGAACCGTTCTCGACGTCGCCTTCGATCACGGCGCGGCGCAGGGCGCCGGCCCAGAAATGCTCGATCTCCAGTTGGGCCGCCTTCTGGTCCAACTCGCCGCGCTCGAACCGGCCGATCACCTCGCGCTGGAACGCCGTGAAGCGCTTGGTGCCGGCGTTGACCAGGGCGCGCACCGGGATCACCGGGAAATTGGCGTCGACCTGCGTCGTGGGCACCGCGTCGCGCGCGCTGGCGTGGATGAAGACCTTCTTGAACTTGGGGTGCGCGATGCATTCGCGCGCGCAGACGAAGCGCGTGCCGAGCTGCACGCCCGACGCGCCCATCTCGAGATAGGAGGCGATCGCCTCGCCGCGGCCGATGCCGCCGGCGACGAACACCGGCACGTCGCGGATTTCGGGCAGGATCTCCTGGGCGAGCACGCCGGTGGCCACCGGGCCGATATGGCCGCCGGCCTCGGTGCCCTCGATGACGATGGCGTCGGCGCCGGAGCGGATCAGTTTCTTGGCGACCGCGACCGTGGGCGCGAAGCACATCAGCTTGGCGCCGCCATCCTTGACGCGGGCCATCGCCGCGCCCGGCGGCAGCCCGCCCGCCAGCACCACGTGTCCGACCTGCAGCCGCGTGCAGGCGTCGATCAGCTCGCCGAGTTGCGGGTGCATGGTGATCAGATTCACGCCGAACGGGCGTGCCGTCATGGTCTGGGTGGCCTCGATCTCGGCGGCCAGCTGCTCCGGACCGAGCGAGCCGCAGGCGATCACGCCGAACCCGCCGGCGTTGGAGATGGCGGCGACCAGATGACGTTCCGAGATCCAGCTCATCGCGCCGCCCATGATGGCGTACTCGACGCCGAGCAGCTCGCGACCCCGCCGCCACAGCCCGTCGAGTCGCGTCGCGGTCATGGCCCGCGCCCCCCGCCGTCCTAGGCCGCGTCCAGGCCGTAGGCGGTGTGCAGCGCGCGTACCGCCAGCTCGGTGTATTCCTCGGCGATCAGCACGCTCACCTTGATCTCGGAGGTCGAGATCACCTGGATGTTGATCGCCTTGTCGGCCAAGGTGCGGAACATGAGCTGGGCCACGCCGACGTGACTGCGCATGCCCACGCCGATCACCGACACCTTGACCACGTCGGCGTCGGGAACCAGGCGCTGATATCCAAGTTCGCCCTTCTTGCCCTCGAGCAGGGCCACCGCCCGGTCGAGGTCGGCCTTGCCGACCGTGAAGGTGATGTCGGTGTTGCGTCCGTCGGCGGCGACGTTCTGCACGATCATGTCGACATTGACGTTGGCGTCGGCCAGGGGCCCGAAGACGCCCGCCGCCACGCCGGGCCGGTCGTCGACCCCCACCAGGGTGATCTTGGCCTCGTCGCGGCTGAAGGCGATGCCGCTCACCAGTTCCTTTTCCACGATCTCGTCCTCGTCGCAAAGCAGGGTGCCGGAAACTTCGGCGAAGCTCGACAGAACCTGCACCCGCACGCGGTGCTTCATCGCCATCTCGACCGAGCGCGTCTGCAATACCTTGGCGCCTAGCGAGGCCAGCTCCAACATCTCCTCGTAGGTAATCTTATCCAGCTTGCGGGCCTTGGCAACGATACGCGGATCGGCGGTGTAGACGCCATCGACATCGGTGTAGATGTCGCAGCGATCGGCGTGCAAGGCCGCCGCCAACGCCACGGCGCTGGTATCCGAGCCGCCGCGTCCCAGCGTGGTCACCCGGTTGTCAAGGCCGATGCCCTGGAACCCGGCCACCACCGCCACTTCGCCCGACTCCATGCGGCGCAGCAACTCGCGCGTGTCGATCTCCTCGATGCGCGCCTTGCCGTGGGCGGCGTCGGTGCGCACCGGCACCTGCCAACCCGTCCACGAGCGCGCCTTGACCCCGACCTGCTGCAGTGCGATGGCCAGCAACCCGATCGTCACCTGCTCGCCGGTGGCGACCACCGTGTCGTACTCGCGCGGATCGTGCAGCGGGGCGATCTGCCGGCACCACGACACCAGCTGGTCGGTGACGCCCGACATGGCCGAAACCACCACCGCCACCCGGTCGCCGGCATCGACGGCCTGCTGGACCCGCCGGGCGACGGTCTTGATGCGTTCGGTGTCGGCGACCGAGGTGCCGCCGAATTTCATGACGATACGAGCCATCCCGATCCCCGGAAAAATCGAGCCGGTCAAATCGGTTGCCGGCCGCGATGGGCGCGTATACATACTCTAGCCGCCGCATGGGGGCAAGGAACCGCCGATGGCAGCCGCCGGCACCGCCGCACCCGACGAAATCGCCCGATTCGAGCAGCTTGCCGCCACCTGGTGGGACGAGTTGGGGCCGATGCGGCCGCTGCACTGGGTGAACCCCGTAAGGCTCGAATTCCTGCGCGACCATCTCGCGACCCACTTCGACCGCGAGCCGCGCGCCGCGCGGCCTTTCGCCGGTCTTACGCTGCTCGACGTCGGCTGCGGCGGGGGGCTCTTGTGCGAGCCGATGACCAGACTGGGTTTCGCCGTGACCGGCATCGACGCGGCGGCGAACAACGTCGAAGTGGCGCAGGGCCATGCGGCGGCCATGGGGCTCGCCATCGACTATCGCTGCGTCGCGCCCGAGGCGCTGGTCGGCGCGTTCGACGCGGTCCTGGCGATGGAGGTGGTCGAGCACGTCGCCGACGTGCCCGCCTTCATGGCCGCCATGGCCGCGCTCACCAAGCCGGGCGGCGCCTTCTTCGCCTCGACGCTCAACCGCACGCTCAAATCGCTGGCGCTGGCCAAGGTCGGCGCCGAGTACGTGCTGCGCTGGCTGCCGCGCGGCACGCACGATTGGCGCAAATTCCTGCGCCCCTCCGAGCTCGCGGCGGCAATGCGCGCCGCCGGCATCGATCCGGTCGCCTACGAGGGGCTGCGCTACGATGCGGTTCACGACCGCTGGCGGCGGGGCCGCGCGCTCGACGTCAATTACATGGTGTACGGGGTACGGCGCTAGCCGGCGTGCCGCTCTTTGGCGGGTCCGGGACATCAGGGAGAAGCGTGGATGAAGTATCGTCAGCTCGGCCGCACCGGCCTGTTCGTTTCCGAGATCTGCTTCGGCACAATGACTTTTGGCGGCAAGGGGTTCTGGACCGCCATCGGCACGCTCGACCAGGCGGCGGTGACCGGATTGGTCAAGACGGCGCTCGACGCGGGGATCAACTTCTTCGACACGGCGAACGTCTATTCCGAAGGCGAGTCCGAGCGTCTGTTCGGCCAGGCGATCAAGGATCTCGGGGTTCCGCGCGCCGACCTGGTGATCGCGACCAAGGTACGCGGGCGGATGGGCCCGGGACCCAATGCGGTCGGACTTTCGCGCTTCCACATCATGGCGGCGGTCGAAGACAGTTTGCGCAGGTTGGGCATCGACCACATCGATCTTTACCAGATCCACGGCGCCGATCCGGTCACCCCGCTCGACGAGACGCTGCGCGCGCTCGACGATCTGGTGCGGGCGGGCAAGGTGCGCTACCTCGGCTGCTCGAACCTGATGGCCTGGCAGATCATGAAGGCGCTCGGCCTGTCCGAGGCCAATAAATGGGCCCGCTTCGAGTCGGTCCAGGCCTACTATTCCATCGCCGGACGCGATCTCGAGCGCGAGATCGTGCCGCTGATCGAAGCCGAGCGGGTCGGGCTGATGGTGTGGAGCCCGCTCGCCGGCGGGCTGCTTTCGGGCAAGTTCAAGCGCGAGGGCAGCAGACCCAACGATGCGCGCCGCACTTCCTTCGACTTCCCGCCGGTGGACCGCGATCGCGCCTTCGCGGTCGTCGACGCGGTGCGGCCGATCGCCGCGGCGCGTGGCGTCTCGGTGGCGCGGATCGCGCTGGCCTGGCTGCTGTCGCGCAAATGCGTGACCAGCATCATCATCGGCGCCAAGACCGAGGAGCAGGCCGCGGACAACATCGCCGCGTCCGATCTTGTGCTCGCCCCCGACGAGATCGCCGCCATCGATGCGGCGAGCGCGCTCAAGCCGGAATATCCGGGCTGGATGGTGGCCTTCCAGGCCGGCGGGCGGATTCCCGGCGAGGCGCCGCGCGCGGCCCCGCCCACGCCACCGCCAGCGCAGGCGCAGCGGCGGTAGCGCCTGACGAACGCCTCAGTTGCGGTCCTGAACCACCAGTGCGTTCAGGCTCGGCGCGCCCAGCGCGGTTCTGACGAGTTGGGCGCAGATCTTCCCACCCACGTCGCAGATCGCGACCTTCTGCACGTCCGAGGACTGTGCCTGCGCCCGCCCGACGCCCGCATTCTGCGCCGCCAAGACGCAAAGCGCGCCGGCGATAACGGTCAAAACGGCTCTGGTATAGCGGTCCATGGCGATCGTCCCCTCGTCGTTGCAACAGGTGAGATTCGCGCCGCCGCCGGCGGACCGCAGCGCCATCCGATCGCCGACCCGGGCCTAGCCGTCCACCGTCGCCGGCGCCAGCCGCCCGCCCTGGCGGATGGGCGCGATACGCTTGGCCAGCCCGGTCGCGTCGTCGGTCTCGACGAACACCGCGCACAGCGTGCCTTCGCCCTCGGCCGGGGAGAGCCGCTCGCCGGGCATCTTCCTGACGAAGCGCTGGGTGGCCACGTCCTTCTTCATGCCGATCACGGAATCATAGTCGCCGCACATGCCGGCATCGGTCTGGTAGGCGGTGCCGCCGGGGAAGATCTGCGCGTCGGCGGTGGGGACGTGGCAATGGGTGCCCACCACCAGCGAGGCGCGGCCGTCCGACAGGTGCGCCAGCGCCATCTTCTCGCTGCTCGCCTCGCAATGGACGTCGACGATCACCGCGTCGGCGCCGCCGCCCAGCCGGTGCCGGCCGAGCTCGGCGTCGAGCGCCCGGAACGGGTCGTCGAGCGCGTCCATGTAGAGCCGGCCCATCACCTGGGTCACCATCACCTTCTTGCCGCGCGGCGTCGGGAACAGGCCCACGCCGCGGCCGGGCGTGCCGGGCGGATAGTTGAGCGGGCGCAGCAGCCGCGGTTCGCCCTCGATATAGGGAATGATCTCGCGCTGGTCCCAGGCGTGGTTGCCGAGCGTGATCACGTCGATGCCGGCGGCGAAGAAGTCCGCGCAGATGGCGGGCGTGATGCCGAATCCGTGCGCCGCGTTCTCGCCGTTGGCCACGACGAAATCGAGCGCGAAGGCCTTGCGCAGCGCGGGAACGCGGCTGGTCACCGCGTCGCGGCCGGCGCGGCCCATCACGTCACCGCAGAACAGAAATCTCACAGAACGAAGGACCGCGCTGGGGGGGAAGGTGGAGCGGAGCCGCCTTGGCCGGTGGTCCGTACGATCCCTCCGAAGCCTGCTTGTGCAGGTGGGCACCATGTACCGAGACCACGGTCCCGGCAGAGACAGTTCCCGGGAGTATCACTATTGGCCCCGAGGATTGTTGCGACCTGTCGCACCAGGCAGCCGCCGCTCCGCCAATCAATCTAGGCGTTCTCCAGCCGCTCGGCAATGGCATCGAGCCGCAGGGCGAGACGCTCGATGCCCCCCGCGATGGCGGCATCGGCCGGCTCGATTGCCTGGCGTTCGCGCTCCAGCGCGCTCTTCGCGTCGGCCAGCTCGTCGGCGATCAGCAGCGCCGCCATGAACATCAGCCGCGGCTCGCCCACCGCGCCGACGCTTTTCAAGAGATCGTTGGCACGCCGGTCGATCTCGGCGGCCAGCATCTTCACCCGATCCTCCTGACCGGGATCGCAGCCGATCTCGTAGGTGCGGCCGACCACGGTGACGGTGACGGTGGCGGCCATCCGGCTCAGCCTCCGAGCACGGCGCGCAGCCGCTCGCGCACGCCGCCCAGGCGTTCCTCGACCGAGCGGGCGGCCTTCGCCAGGCGCTCGTATTCGGCGCGCGCGCCGACCAGATCCTCGCTCAGCGCCTGCTCGTTCTTGCGGCCCAGGATGGCGCGGTCAAGCCGCGTCAGCGCGCGCTCGATGCGATCGAGCGCGGCGCGGCTCTTGGCAAGGCGGTCGGCGGCTTCGGCCAAGCGATACTCCCTTGTGGCGAGTGTAGGGAGGCGCAAGGCGCGGGTCAACGCGGCGGAATGCCTGGCCCGGTCCCTCAGCACTGGCATCGCGCTCTCAAGCGCGCTAAACAGTGCCTATCCTTCCCGCGCCCGATGGAGACCTCGTGCAGGCCGCCGTCATCGTCTTTCCCGGCTCGAACTGCGACCGCGACGTGGCGCTGGCGTTGGCGGCAAGCATGGGCCGGCCGCCGCTCATGGTCTGGCACCGCGAAACCGAGCTGCCCAAGGTCGATCTGGCCGTGCTGCCGGGCGGCTTCTCCTATGGCGACTATCTGCGCTGCGGCGCCATGGCCGCGCATTCGCCGGTGATGCGCGCGGTGGTCGCGCGTGCCAAGGCGGGCATGGCGGTGCTCGGCATCTGCAACGGTTTCCAGATGCTGGTCGAGACCGAATTGCTGCCGGGCGCGCTGTTGCGCAACGCCGGGCTGCGATTCGTCTGCCGCGACGTGCATCTGCGCGTCGAAACCTCGGAAAGCCCGTTCGCGCGCGGCTACAACGCGGGCAGCTTAGTCCGCTTTCCGGTCGCCCACGGCGAGGGCAACTACTTCGCCGACCAGGCCACGCTCGATCGGCTCGAAGGCGAAGGCCGGGTCGCCTTCCGCTATGTCGGCCCCGATGGCGAGACATCCGACACCGCCAATCCCAACGGCTCGGCCCGCAACATCGCCGGGGTCTACAGCGCCGACCGGCGTGTGCTCGGCCTGATGCCCCATCCCGAGCGGCTGGCCGATCCATTGCTGGGCGGCGTCGACGGGCGGGCGATGTTCGACGGGCTGGTGGAGGCGCTGGGGTGACGCACCTGGAAGCGCCCGTCACCGCCGAAGTCGCCCGCGCCCACGGCCTGTCCGAAGCCGAGTTCGCGCAGGTGCGCGCCATCCTCAAGCGCGACCCCAACCTCACCGAGCTGGGCATCTTCTCGGTCATGTGGTCGGAGCACTGCTCTTACAAGAGCTCGAAGAAGTGGCTGCGCACCCTGCCCACCACGGCACCCTGGGTGATCTGCGGTCCGGGCGAGAACGCCGGGGTGATCGATATCGGCGAAGGGCTGGCCTGCATCTTCAAGATGGAGAGCCACAACCATCCCAGCTTCATCGAACCGCACCAGGGCGCGGCGACCGGGGTGGGCGGCATCCTGCGCGACGTGTTCACCATGGGCGCGCGCCCGGTCGCCAACATGAACGCGCTGCGATTCGGCGAGCCCGCGCATCCGCGCACGCGCGCGCTGGTCGCGGGCGTGGTCGGCGGCATCGGCGGCTACGGCAACTGCGTCGGCGTGCCCACCGTGGGCGGCGAGACCAATTTCCACGCCGGCTACAACGGCAACATTCTTGTGAACGCGATGACCGTGGGCATCGCGCGCTCCGACCGCATCTTCTATTCGAAGGCGGCCGGCGTGGGGAACCCGGTCGTCTATGTCGGCTCGAAGACCGGCCGCGACGGCATCCACGGCGCCACCATGGCCTCGGCCGAGTTCTCGGCCGAGACCGAGGACAAGCGCCCCACCGTGCAGATCGGCGATCCGTTCACCGAGAAGCTGCTGATCGAGGCCTGCCTCGAACTGATGGCGACCGACGCCATCGTCGCGATCCAGGACATGGGCGCGGCCGGGCTGACCTCGTCCTCGTTCGAAATGGCCTCGAAGGGCGGGCTGGGAGTCGAACTCGATCTCGACACGGTGCCGACCCGTGAGACCGGCATGAGCGCCTACGAGATCATGCTGTCCGAATCCCAGGAGCGGATGCTGCTGGTGCTGCGCCCGGACCGCGAAGCCCAAGCGCGCGCGATCTTCGCCAAGTGGGAATTGGATTGCGCCACTGTAGGAAGGCTCACCGACACCGGCCGCATGGTGCTGCTGCACAAGGGCCGCACGGTCGCCGATTTGCCGATCGATCCGCTGGCCAAGGCCAGCCCCGAATACGACCGGCCCTGGGTGTCCGCGCCGAAGCGCCCGGTGATCGATCCTGCGCAGGTCGCCGCCGCGCCGCCGCTCGCCGCGCTGAAGCGCCTGCTCGCCTGCCCCGACCTCGCCTCGAAGCGCTGGATCTGGGAACAGTACGATCACATGGTGCTTTGCGACACCGTCGGCCGGCCGGGAGGCGACGCCGCGGTGGTGCGCGTGCACGGGACCAGGCGCGCGCTGGCGATCACCACCGACGTCACGCCGCGCTACTGCGCCGCCGATCCGAAAGAGGGCGGGCGCCAGGCGGTGGCCGAGGCCTATCGCAACCTGTGCGCGGTCGGCGCGCGGCCGCTGGCGGTCACCGACAATCTCAATTTCGGCAACCCCGAAAAGCCCGAGATCATGGGCCAGCTGGTCGAGGCGATCGCCGGCATGGGCGAGGCCTGCCGCGCGCTCGATTTCCCGGTCGTGTCGGGCAATGTTTCGCTCTACAACGAGACCGACGGCCGCGCCATCCCGCCCACGCCGGGCATCGGCGGCGTCGGGCTGATCGAGGACTCGGCGAAGCTGACCAGCCTCGCGTTCAAGCGCGCGGGCGCAAGCATCATCCTGCTCGGCGAGACGCGCGGCTGGCTCGGCGCCTCGCTCTATCTGCGCGAGATCGCCGGGCGCGAGGAGGGCGCGCCGCCGCCGGTTGCCTTGCACCGAGAACGCCGCGCGGGCGAGCTGGTGCGCGCGCTGATCTCCGCCGGCCAGGTCGACGCGGTGCACGATATCTCCGACGGCGGGCTGCTGGTGGCGCTCGCGGAAATGGCGCTGGCCGGTGGCATCGGCGCGACGATCGAGCCATGGGGCAAGCTTGCCGCGCATGCCTGGTGCTTCGGCGAGGATCAGGGACGCTATCTGGTGACGGCGCCCTCGGCCGCCGAAGCGGGCGCGGTGCTCGAGGCGGCGCGCGCTGCCGAAGTGGCGGCGCGGGTGATCGGCACCGGCGGCGGGACCGACTTGACTCTGGCAGGCCAAGGTTCCATGTCCCTGGCCGAGTTGCGCGAGGCGCATGAATCCTGGCTGCCGGCCTATATGGCCGAAGCGGCCGGGACTTGATCGGAGAATTCCGCCTTGGCTATGCAAGCCGCCGAGATCGAGGCCTTCATCAAGGAGGCGCTGCCCGACGCCGAGATCGAGATCAAGGACCTGGCCGGCGACGGCAACCACTATTCCGCGCGGGTGATTTCGTCGGCCTTCAAAGGACTGAGCCGGGTACGCCAGCATCAGCTGGTCTACGCCGCGCTGAAGGGCCGCATGGGCGGCGTGCTGCATGCGCTCGCTCTCGAAACGGCCGCGCCCGACGACGCGGCCAAACCGTGATCCCGGGCCAACCGTGACCCTCACCGAGCGGCAGCGCGCCCTCCTGGCCGCGCTGGGCGCCTATTTCCTGTGGGGCATGTCTCCGCTCTACTTTATCGCCATCGCCAGCGTGCCGACGGGCGAGGTCGTCGCCAACCGCATCGCCTGGAGCACCGTCCTGGTGCTCGGCATTGTGTTCCTGCGCGGTCAAGGACCGGCGCTGCGGCGCGCCCTGGGCAACCGGCGGCACTTCTGGGGCCTGGTCGGTTCCTCGATCTGCGTCACCATCAATTGGAGTTTCTACGCCTGGGCGATACCGCACGGCCACGCGCTCGACGCCGGATTCGGTTATCTGGTCAATCCGCTGGTGACGGTCCTGCTCGGTTTCGTCGTGCTGCGCGAAAACCTGTCGGCTGCGCGATGGATCGCGATCCTGCTGGCGGGGCTCGGCGTCGGGGTGCTGGCCTACGGCCAAGGCGGCGTGCCGTGGGTCGTCCTTGTTCTGCCGGCGACGTTCGGTCTTTACGGCCTGCTGCGCAAAGTCCTCGCGGTCGACGCCATGGTCGGGTTGGCGGTCGAGGTAGTGCTGGTGGTGCCCTTCGCCGCGATCTATCTGGCCACCCGGCCGGGAGGCGGCGCGCTCTTGGGCGAGGGGGTGGGCATGACGGGCATGATGCTGCTCTCCGCGGCGATCACGGCGGTGCCCCTGTTCCTGTTCTCCTATGGGGCGCGGCGGCTGCCGATGGCGACCATGGGGGTGCTGCAGTATGTGTCGCCGACCCTCCAGCTCTTTCTTGCCGCGACCTTCTTCGGCGAGGCCTTCACCTGGGCCGATGCCGCGGCATTCGGGCTGATCTGGACCGGCATCGCGGTCTATGCCGTGCCGGCCCGCAAAGCCGTTGACAACGGATCGGCCCGGGGCCATATCGCCCCACAGGCCACCGGCGGGGTGGCCCCGACCACTGTCACAACCGAGGTTCCATGAGCGCCAATTCCGTCTTCGATCGCATCCAACAGGAAGTCGCCGACAACCCGGTGGTGCTCTACATGAAGGGCACGCCGATGTTCCCGCAATGCGGCTTTTCGGCGGCGGTGGTGCAGATACTCTCGGACCTGGGTGTGAAATTCAAAGGCGTCGACGTCCTGATCGATCCGAGCCTGCGCGAAGGGATCAAGGAATTCACCAACTGGCCGACCATCCCCCAGCTCTATGTGAAGGGCGAGTTCCTGGGCGGCTGCGACATCGTGCGCGAGATGGCCGCCAGCGGCGAACTGTTGCCGCTGCTCAAGGAAAAAGGCGTGCTGGCCTAGGCCGGCGAGCACCGAAGGCCACCTCACCCGCTCGCTTCGCGCTCGCACCCTCTCCCCCCCGACCGGCGGAGAGGGTTTTTATTTCCTCTCCGCCCCATTGGGGCGGAGAGGGCAGGGTGAGGTGGGGGAGGTTTCGCTCAGCGCGAGTAGAACTCGACCACCAGATGGGGATCCATCTGCACCGGATAGGGCACGTCGCCCAGCTTGGGCGCGCGCACAAAGGTGCCCTTCATCTCCTTGTGGTCGACCTGCAGATAGTCGGGCACGTCGCGCTCGGTGGACTGCGCCGCCTCGAGCACGAGGGCCATGTCGCGCGACTTGTCCTTGAGCGCGATGGTGTCGTTGTCGTCTACCCGGTACGAGCCGATGTTCACCCGCTTGCCGTTCACCCGCACGTGGCCGTGGTTGACGAGCTGACGCGCGGCAAAGGGCGTGGGCGCGAACTTCATGCGGTAGACCACCGCGTCGAGCCGGCGCTCCAAGAGCTCGACCAAATTCTCCGAGGTGTCGCCGCGGCGGCGCACGGCTTCGTCGTACAGGCGGCGGAACTGGCGCTCGCCGATATTGGCGTAGTAGCCCTTCAGCCGCTGCTTGGCCATCAGCTGCGTGCCGTAGTCCGACGGCTTCTTGCGGCGCTGGCCGTGCTGGCCGGGGGGGTGCTCGCGGTTCTTGTTGAGGGGGCTTTTGGCTCGGCCCCAGAGATTGGCTCCGAGCCGGCGGTTGATCTTGTACTTCGATTCGGCGCGCTTGGTCATGGCAGGCGTTTGCCTTCCGTTGTTGCTAATGTCCCGATAGTCCATCCGGACCAAGGCGTTATGGAACGGTGGCGGGGCGCGGAGTGGTTACCGTCCCGCGTTCTCGGGAATGAAGGCGCGGATTATGCCCAGGAAGCGCGCGGAGTCAAGGAAAGGGGCCGGTTAGGGGGCGTCACGCCTCGCGTAGCTTCTCACCGGCGTGACGCTCGATCGCCTCGACCACCCAGGACGGGACCGGAGCCGACTTGCCGGTCTTGAGATCGACATGGACATAGACCAGCTCCACCGAAGCGCGCAGCGCGTCGCGGTCCGTGCCGTGGATTTCGATGGTCATGGCGATGCTGGTGCGGCCGATACGGGTGGCGCGCACGCAGAGATCGACCTCCTCGTCGAGGCGGATCGGCGCCTTGTACTCGACGCTCGCCTTGGCCGTGTGGAATTCGGGCGTGCCCGGGCCGGGCACGATGGGAATCCCGAGGACCCGGAAATACTCGGCGATGGCCAGATCGGCATAGTCGAGATAGCGCGCGTTGAACACCACGGCCTGCGCGTCGACCTCGGAATAGCGCACCCGCAGTCGGTGAACGAACTTGAAATCCGCGCGCGCCATCCTCTGTTCCCCGTACCTGTTCGCCCTAGTCCTTCGCCGCGCCGCCCTTCTTTCCCCGCCACGTCACCAGCTCGTGGACGATGCCGTGCAGCGTGCGCACCTCCTGCAACGTGAGGTTGGCGCGCGCGAACATGTTGCGGATGTTGCGCACCATACCCGGCCGCTTTTCGGCCACGCGGAAGAAGCCGCACTCGTCGAGCTCGCGCTCAAGATGTTCGTAGAAACCGAGCAACGCTTCCTTGGTGGCGGGCGGCGCCTCGCCCTTGGTCAGCGCACGCTCGGACAGGGCGGGCGAAGCGGCCTGGAACCATTCATAGGCGATCAGCAGCACCGACTGCGCGAGATTGAGCGAGGCGAAGTCGGGATTGAGCGGGGCCATCACCACCGTATCGGCCAGCGCCACGTCGTCGTTTTCGAGACCGGTGCGCTCGGGGCCGAACAGCACGCCGGTCGCCAGTCCGGCGGCCGCCTCGGCGCGCATCCTCTCGGCAGCCTGGCACGGCGTGGCCACCGGCTTCACCATGAAGCGGTTGCGCCCGGTGGTGGCGTAGACGCGCTCGAGGTCGGCGATCGCCGCCGCAGTGGTCGGGAACACGCGCGCTTCGTTGAGCAGCGCGTCGGCGCCGCTCGAGGCGGCAATCGCCTTGGCCGAGAGCCAGTCCTGGCGCGGCGCCACCAGGCGCAGGTCGGAGAGCGCGCAGTTGAGCATGGCGCGCGCACTCGTGCCGATGTTCTCGGAAAGCTGGGGGCGGACCAGGATGATCGCCGGCGCCCGGCCGGCCGCGGACGAGGCCGGTCTCAATTTTCGGCGCCACCGCGCAGCAGCAGATAGGTGATGCTGTCGTGCAGCGCGTTGTAGGAGGCGTCGATCACGTTGGTCGAGACGCCCACGGTCGACCAGCGCCCATTGTGCTTGTCGGCGCTCTCGATGATGACGCGCGTCACCGCCCCGGTGCCCGACTGCGGATCGAGGATGCGCACCTTGTAGTCGACCAGGTGCAGGTCGGCGAGCTGCGGGTAGCGTGGCGTGAGCACCTTGCGCAGGGCGGCGTCGAGCGCGCTCACCGGCCCGTTGCCCTCGGCCACGCCCATCACCGTCTCGCCGTCGATCTGCGCCTTGATGGTCGCCTCGGAAAGCGTGATCAATTCGCCCTTGGCGTTCCAGCGGCGCTCGTCGAGCACGCGGAACGAGAGCAGGCGGAAGAATTCGGGCACGTCGCCCAGCGCGCGCCGCGCCAGCAGCTCGAAGCTCGCCTCTGCGCCGTCATAGGCATAGCCGTTGAACTCGCGCAGCTTCACCTCGTCGACCAGGCGCGCGAGCTTGGGATCGGAGGAGGCGATCTCGATGCCGACATCGCGCAATTGGGCGAGCAGGTTGGCGCGCCCCGCCTGGTCCGACACGACGATGCGGCGCCGGTTGCCCACCAGCTCGGGGGCGATGTGTTCGTAGCTCTTCGGGTCCTTCTCGACCGCGGAAACGTGCAGCCCGCCCTTGTGCGCGAAGGCGGCCTCGCCGACATAGGGCGCGTGCCGGTCGGGCGCGCGATTGAGCCGCTCGTCGAGCGCGTGCGAGACATGGGTCAGCCGCGTCAGGTCCGAAGGCGAGATGCCGGTGGCGAAGCCCATCTTGAGGATCAGGTTGGGGATCACGGTGATCAGGTTGGCGTTGCCGCAGCGCTCGCCCAGTCCGTTGAGCGAGCCCTGCACCTGGCGCGCGCCGGCGCGCACCGCGGCGAGCGAATTGGCGACCGCGTTGCCGGTGTCGTTGTGGCAGTGGATGGCGAGCCCTTCGCCGGGGATGGTCTTCGCCACCTCGGCCACCGCGCCCTCGATCTCGTGCGGCAGCGTGCCGCCGTTGGTGTCGCACAGCACGATCCAGCGCGCCCCCGCGCCGTGCGCCGCGCGCAGGCAATCGAGCGCATAGCCCTGGTTGGCGCGCCAGCCGTCGAAGAAATGCTCGGCGTCGAACATAACCTCGCCGGCGTGCTTGGCCGCGTGCGCCATCGAGTCGGCGATCATCTTCAGGTTCTCGTCGAGCGCGACCCCGAGCGCGATCTCGACATGGAAGTCCCAGGTCTTGCCCACCAGCGTCACCACCGGGCAGCCGGCGGCCAGCACCGCCGTCAGCGCCGGGTCGTTGGCCGCCGAGCGTCCCGAGCGCCGCGTCATGCCGAAGGCGGCGAGCTTGGCGCGCGCCAGTTTGGGGGCGGCGGCGAAAAAGGCATCGTCGGTCGGGTTGGCGCCCGGGAAGCCGGCCTCGACATAGTCGATTCCCAGCCGGTCGAGCTCGTGCGCGATCGCGCGCTTGTCGTCGGCGCTGAAGTCGACGCCCTGGGTCTGCGCCCCGTCGCGCAGCGTGGTGTCGTACAGGTAGATGCGTTCGCCGCTCATTCGATCCCACCGCGAAGGGTGGGAGAATGCCTCAAGGCACCCGGCCGCTCAAGGCGGAAGCCGGCTTCAGGCGCGGATTTCCTGGCGCTGGAAGGTCACGTAGGTGATCGCGAACAGCACGATCACCGTGGCGATCAGGGCGGTGAGCTGCGGCCAGATCAGCAGCAGGCTTTGCTCGAAGCGCAGCGGCATGCCCTGGATCGAGCCGATGATATCGGACATGAACACCGGTCCCAGCGCCCGGGTCGAAGGCGAGAGCAGCCCCAGCATCGTTTCCGTGAACAGGGTGTTGGGCGAGAGCCGCGACAGGCCGAGCTGCAACTGGATCTGCGCCAGGGTCGGCTGGCCGGTGGCGATCGATTCGGCCGTGGCGGTCAGAGCCTGCGAGACGAAGCTCACCAGGATCGGCCACAGGAACGTCAGCAGCAACCACAGGCCGAACGAACAGACGGCCGAGTTGATCGGCGAGCGCGTCAGCACGGAGAACAGCATCGCCACGGCCAGCCACACGCCGCCATAGGCGATCGCGGCGACCAGGAAGCCGATCGCGCGGGCGACTTCCTCGCC
>Ga0209415_10005797_pt1 | contig 22122 bp, 22 predicted proteins | sample PeaSoiSIISIP2007_FD_187696 | JGI IMG/M metagenome (GOLD analysis project Ga0209415, IMG submission 187696) | Peat soil microbial communities from Weissenstadt, Germany - SII-SIP-2007 (SPAdes) (version 2) | ecosystem: Environmental > Terrestrial > Soil > Wetlands > Peat | place: Germany... | reverse complement strand
CGAGCCACTTAGTGCGAAACGGTGGTGCGATCGCCCGTTCGCCCCCTACGGCGCCGCGATGCGCGCCACGAAAAGGGACGCGCCCACGATCCCCATCCCCACGGAGACGCGCCGTACCCACCGTGCCTCGAATGCGTCGTACCGCCTCAGAAGAGCGAGCGCCGGCAGCGCCACGGCGATGAACGCCAGCTGCCCGATCTCGACGCCGACGTTGAACCCGAGCAGCACCGGGACCAGCCGCTCGCGCGACAGCGTGAGCTCACGCAGCGCCCCCGCGAACCCGAAGCCGTGGACCAGACCGAAGACGAACGTGATCCGCCACCGGTGCGACGGGCGCGCGCGAAACGCGTTCTCGAACGCAACATAGGCGATCGACGCGGCGATCAGCGGCTCGACCAGCCGCGGGCTCGGCGCGTAGACACCCAGGGCCGCCAGCGCCAGCGTGATCGAATGGGCCGCTGTGAACGCTGTGACCGCCGCGACCACCCCGCGCAGCTCGCGCGCCCCGAGCAGAAGCGCTGCAAGGAAAAGGAGGTGGTCCCATCCTGTCAGGATATGCACGACGCCCAGCTTGATTGCACCGGCCAGCGTCGATCCGAGCGTTCCCTCCCGCCCGGCCGCCGCCGTCCTGGCTGCCGGCCCTACATCCAGAGACGCGGACCGATCATCCCCGGAGACCAGCTTCTGCACCGACGCCGCCCCCGCCGTGATGCGCAGCACGTCCCGGTGCCCGGCCGGAAGCTGCCCCAGGAGCGACAGCTCGACGTCGAGGACCCCCGGCGGCTCCGGGCATGCGAAGACCATCGAGAGACCGAAGCCATCGTTCTCCGTGTCGCCGCCGCCTTCCAGCGTCCCGGGGCACGTGACCCCGTTCGCGCGGACACGAACGCCCGTGCGGACCAGCTCCCCGAACACCGCCGCTGACGCCTCGACCTCGGAGGGCGAGATCACCCCGTCGTGGTCGCGATCCATCCGGCCGAGCGCCACGGCGTCCGCCTTCGAGAACGCGATGAGCGCGCGCACGGTGCCGCCCTTCTCGACGGTGAAGTCACTCTGCGACATCCCGACGACGTGCGCGCCCGCGACCCCCGACCAGAGAACCCACACCGCGACCGCCGCGGCCGCGAAGAACGCTCGGGACATCCCGCTCCTCGCCCTCACCCCGGCGTCCACCGCGGATGCGCGGAGAAGAGGCCGTCCACGAAGCCCACGCGGTAACAGAGATAAGCGCCGAGCGCGATGCTCAGCAGGCCGGTCGCGCGCGCCATCGTCCGGTCGAGCGTGGCGAAGCGCGCAGTCGCCGCGGCGAGCGGCACCGCCATCGCCCACGTCAGCAGCATCATCCCCCCGACCGTCCCCACTCCGAAGACCGCCAGGTACCCGACGGCACTCGCCATGTCGCGGATCGTCGTCAGCACGAGGAGCGCGATGGCCGCCGAGCCGGCGAGGCCGTGGACAACTCCCACGACGAGCGGGCGCAGCACGCGACCGCCCCGCCGGGACGCCGCGGGCTTCGCCGCGTGCTCGATGCCGTGCAGCGCATCCCCCACGTTCAGTACGCCGAGCAAGATCAGCATGAGCGCCACCGCCATCTCCATCCCCAGGCCGACGTGAGGCGGGATGACGAAGCGGAACGCCAGGAGCGCGCCCCCCACGAGCAGCAGCGTCGCGGAGTGCCCCAGCCCCCAGAGCGCTCCGACGACCGCCGCCGCCCGCGCCGAGCGCTCGCGTCCCACGAACGTGCTGACAGCCACCACGTGATCCGCGTCGGTCGCGTGGCGCATCCCCAGAAAGAAGCTGAGGGCGAGGATCGAGAGCAATGACATGCGACTCGCAGCGGAGTAAATCAGATGCCAAACGTGAACGCGCCGGCCGCCCTCGACCTTACCCGCGGAACCGGCGGCGCGCGAAGCCGCTCGACCGTGAGCCCCGACGGCGGCCTCGGGCGGCCGTTCCTCAAGTGGGCCGGAGGCAAGCGACAGCTCCTCCCCGCGCTGCTCGAGCGCGCGCCCGCGAACCCCCCCCGCTACTTCGAGCCGTTCGTCGGCGGCGGCGCCCTGTTCTTCGCGATGCGCCCCCGCCGCGCGGTCCTCGCCGACGTCAACGCCCGCCTCATCCGGACGTACCAGGGGGTGCGCGACGACGTCGAGGAGGTCATCCGCCTGCTTCGCAGCTACCCGCACGAGGCCAAGTTCTTCTACCGCCTTCGCGCGACGGACATCGACTCGGCGCCGGACGCCGAGGTCGCGGCCTGGTTCATCTACCTCAACAAGACGGGGTACAACGGCCTCTACCGGGTGAACCGCGCCAATCGGTTCAACGTGCCGTTCGGTCGCTACGCGAGCCCGAACATCTGCGACGAGCCCACGCTGCGCGCCTGCTCCGAGGCGCTCGCCGGCGCCAAGCTGGTCGTGGCCGACTTCGAGTCTGCCGTGAAGGACGCCCGACGGGGCGATTTCGTCTACTTCGACCCACCGTACGCGCCCCTCTCGGCCACCTCGTCGTTCACGTCCTACACGTCGGCCGGTTTCGGCCTGGAGCAGCAGACCCGCCTGCGGGACACGGCGACGCAGCTCAAGAACCGGGGCGTCCGCGTCCTGCTCTCGAACTCGTCGGCGCCGTCCGTGCGCGAGCTCTACGCGACCGGATTCCGCGTCGTCCAGGTATCGGCGACGCGGTCCGTCAACAGCAAGGCGAGCGCCCGCGGCGCCATCGTCGAGCTCCTCGTCGAGTGAGCAGGATCGCCAGCGCGATAGAGCTCCCGATCGGGCCGCTGCCCGCCGCCGCCTCTCGCGCCGACGAGCACGAGCATCCCGAGGAGCCGGCCGGCCCGGCTGGCGGCTCGCTCTTCGACGAGCTCCCGTCGCCGCTCGGGATCGTCGCGGCACCGTCGCTCACTCCGCCGCCCCCGCCGCTGCTCCCCGATCCGATCGACGCGCCGCCCTCGCTGCCTCCGCCGCCGTCGCCTCCGGTGACTCCGGCCTCGGGCGAGGGCGCCCCGCCGCCGTCGGGAGGAGTCGCGCCGTACTGGAACGCGCCGATGTCGTAGCCCGATGCCGGCCGCGGCGCGCCGAGGTAGTCGTGCGCCACCGCGGCGAGCGTCGCGCCCGTGCCGATCGCGGGAGAGCCCTTGGTGAGCTCGAGGTTCGTCGCGGGGGGCGCGGTCCACGCGCCCGCGAAGGACGGGTCGGCGAGGACGTCGCCCGCCCCCTGGCCCGACGCCGACGCCCACCCGGCGTGGTCCGTGGCGTTGGCGCCCGAGCCCCACAGAAACGCCTGGGCGAGCGCGGGCGCGTACCAGAGGTTGTGATCGAGCGTGATCCCCGTCGTCGAGTTTGCCTGGAGCAGGTAGCTCGGCGTCATCGTCGATTGAACGACGACGATGTTGTTCTCGATCGTCGTCCCCGCGTGGGCGCCCGTGTCCCACTTGATGGCCCCGAGGTTGTTGACCAGCGTGTTGTTCGAGATGACGTCGTTGATAAGTCCGCTGCCGGAGGGGAAGTCGCCCTTCCAGAACTGGATGCCCCATTCGTTGCCGACGATGACGTTGTTGATGATCGTGTTGTACGAGTTCACGGGCGCCGGCAGGTCGCTGTACGTCTCGTCGGAGAGCTCGATCCCCACGAGGTTGTTGTCGCCCGGCGTGGACTCGTAGATGAGGTTCCCGTCGATGACCGAGTGGGAGATGCTGTCGAGGTATAGGTTGACCGAGTAGTTGTCGTGGATGACGTTGTGGAGGTACTGGCAGTTCGTCGAGTCGTCGTAGATCGTGATGCCCTCGTGAGCGGTGCAGCCATAGAGCTCGCTGTTCTCGACGATCGTCCCCGCCGACCGCCGCCCCCCGACGCCACCCTGCAGCTTGCTCCCGGACACGAGGCCGTCGTTCGCGTAGTAGAAGGTGACCGCGTTGCCGCTGATCCCGGTGGTCGTGCAGCCTACCACCTGGCCGCCGTCCGCCTGGTAGATCTCGATGCCGTCGCCGGCGCTGTTCTGGATCGTCAGCCCCTGGAACGTCATGTCCGGCGTCCCGGCCTGGAGGACGAACTGCGTCGAAGCCGAGCCGCTCGTGCCGTCGATCACTGGCGTCGCGCCGGCCAAGGCGCGGATGGTCGTCCGGCCGCTGCTCCCGGGCAGCATCCAGAAGTTCACGGTCTCGTCGTACGTGCCGCTGGCGATCCACACCGTGTCCCCCCGCTGGAGGCCCATGAGCACCGCGTTGATCGTCTTGAATGGCGTGGCCATCGACCCGTTGCCTCCGGCCGCGGCGGAAGCATCGACGTACCAGTCGGCGGCGAACGCCGTGCTGGGCGCGAGGACGCCGAGCGCCGCGAGCGCCGCAATTGGTGGTACGGCGCGGAGGAGCCGCATCAGTACGATTCTATCCGTCCCTCGCCGTTGACACGCAAGCTCCTGTGGCGGTGGGCGCCGGTGAACCGCTCTACCTCCCGCACCCACGGCGAATCGGGGGCTCGGTTGACGATGACCTCCGCCGCGCCCCGCGCCTCGGCCGACCGCCCCTGGTCGGCGAGCGCGTGAATCAGGACCGACGCGCGTCGCGCCGCGTCGTCGTCGACGGTCGCTGACACGAGCGCGCTCGAACCCGCCGGAACAGCTGGCCCGAGCGAGGTGACCTTCGCGGAGGTCACCGTCGCCGGCGTCACGGGGCACGCGCCGACGCTCGGGTCCGCCGCGTAGAGGTTCTGCATCGGCACCTTCATCGACGGCCAGGTCTGGTCCGACTCGTACGACCACGCCCACGCCCCGCTGTATCCGTTCGAGTAGAGGTACGTGTACGTGTCGTCCTGCGAGACGCCGTCGGTCGTCGCCGCGAAGAACTCGCCCATCACGACGATCTTGTCGAGGCCCCAGTACGACGCCGGGTGCAGGAAGCACGAGTTCTGGGTGCCGTTCGACGTGTAGTAGTGGACCTCGTAGAAATCGAGGATCCCGTTCTCCATCCCGCCGGCGGCGCGCAGGGCCGAGTCGGAGTAGTCGTTCGTGTTGCCGTTGACTGTCGAGCAGTACTGGAACTCCTGCGAGCCGTTCGTCACGAGCGCGGACGGATCGGCCGAGTGAATGGCCGCCGCGAGCCAGTTCACCGTCTTCTGGATGGCGCTCTCGGGGACCTCCGAGCCGCCGTTCCCCTGCGTCCACCCGGAGGGCGTCATCCCTTCTGGCTCGTTGAAGATCTCGTACGAGTAAAGGCCAGGATGGCCCTTTATCGCCGTCACGAGCGGCGTCAGGTAGTTCTGCACGTACGACGTGCGAATCGCATCCTCGGTGAGCAGGTTCTGGTTCTGGGTGCGCAGCGCGGCCGTGATGCCCTCGCCCCCTTGCAGCATGTCGAACGACCACAAGCTGATGTTGATCGCCACGCCCGCCGCGTGCGCCGCGTCGAGGATGCTCGTGACCCCGTCGATGTGCGACTGCGGAATGGACTGGACCATGCCGTTCGACATGTACCCGGGGGTCACCGTGCCGTTCGTGTGAAACCACCAGCGAACGACGCGGCCGCCCGCCGCGTACGTGTTCTGGAAGATCGTGGTGAACGTCGTGATGTCCGGATTCGGGACATCCGAGGCGAAGTTCACCCACGGGACGTTGAGGCCGCTCGCGAAGGGGCACGCGACCCCCGCCTTCACGCCCGATTCCGCCGCCGCGTCGCCGGAGCTCGAGCCGCCCGCCCCGTCCGTGCCCGAGGAGGATCCCGGGGACCCCGAGCCTCCGGAGCCTCCGCTGCCTCCGGAGCTGGACGAGTCGATGTCATCGGCCGAGTCGGGTGCGATCGACGAGTCGAGGCCGGACCCCGAGCTCGACCCGGATGACGCCCCGCCGCCATTGCCGTGAGCGCCGCTCGAGGATGATCCCCCACACGCCCCGGAGGCCGACAGGAGGCAGAGGACAGCCGTTCCGAGAGCCGCGCGCATGAACCACAGTCGCCCGCCATGCCACGATCGGCTCATGCCTTCCTCCCCACCGCGTGGATCCTACCGGTCATCTCCCGCGGATCCTATGATGGCGGTGCCATCGTGACGCCCCTCGAGACCCTCGCCGCGTGGATGGAGCAGGCGCGCGCCGCCGGCACCCGTGAGCCCGAGGCGATGGCGCTCGCGACGGTCGGCGCGGGCGGGCGGCCTTCGGTCCGGTTCGTCCTTTGCCGAGGCGTCGACGACGAGGGTGTAGTTTTCTTCACGAGCTACGACAGCCGCAAGGGCCGCGAGCTCGCGACATTTCCCCACGCGGCGGCGGTGTTCTACTGGGAGACGACGCGCCGTCAGCTGCGCATCGAGGGCGACGTGTCGGTCCTCCCCGCCGCCGCCTCCGACGCGTACTTCCGCACGCGGGCCCGCGGCAGTCAGCTGAGCGCGAGCGTGTCTCCGCAGAGTGCTCCCATCGACAGCCTCGACGATCTCAGGGAGCGCAGGCGGCGCCTCGACGAGTCGCTGGACGGAGGGCCCGTTCCCCGCCCCGCGAGCTGGGGCGGCTACCGGCTCCGCGCGGGCAGCGTCGAGCTCTGGACGAGCGGAGAGGACCGCCTGCACGACCGCATCCGGTACGAGCGTCGCGGCGACGTGTGGGTCCCTCAGCGTCTCGCGCCGTAGGTTGGCCTCAAGTGCACATTGTTTGACCCGCTGCGTGCTTGGCGGCGTGGGAGCGGGTGGTACATCCGAGCCCGCTGCAGCGCTGGCCAGCGGGCGGCGTGTCGGTGTAGACGTGCGCCCGGCCGGCGCGAGCGTGTTCGTTTGAACGAGGGACTCATGCACAAGACTTCTGTTTGCTTCCTTGGGTCAGTCTCACTTTCCCTGGTGTGCCTGGGCACGTCCTTGTCGATCGCGCTCCTCATCGGATGCGGGAGCAGCAACTCGACGCCACCGGCCGACGCCGGGGCGGGGAGCGACGTCGTCGTCACCTCGGACGTCGGAGTCCCGATGCCGCCTGGGTGCACGGCCATGGTGCCCGAGGAGAGCTGCGACAAGACCCGGCGGCCGTTCGTCTTCGTCCACGGCACGTACGGATCGGGCGACAACTTCGAGAACGTCGCATCGCTGCTCACGAGCAACGGGTACTGCGCGGACCACATCGTGGCGGTCGAGTACAACTCGCTCGGCGACCAGCCCGGCGCCGACTGCACGGGCCCCAATATGCCCCAGGGCTGCGGGAAGATCGATGCGGTCGTCAACGCGATCCTCGCGAAATTCACCGACGACGCGGGCGTCCCGCTGTTCACTCAGGTGGACCTCGCCGGCCACTCGCAGGGGACCGAGCACTGCGGCGTCTACCTCGGCACGGGCGGGGTCGGAGCTCACGCGGACAAGGTCGCCCATTATTTCAATTTCTCGGGCGTCCCCAACGTCGGCAGCGTTCCGACCCTCAGCCTCTCGTCCCAGCACGACCTCGATCTCTGCCCGCATCATGCCACCGGCACATCGTATTGCGGCTTCGCCGAGACGGCAGATGGTGGCACCGCGCCTGCCGCGCCGCTCACACAGTTGGCGGGCACGGGTACTCTCCTGTGTTCCGTGGCGGCGGACGGGGGAACGGCCGGGGGAGAGACCGGCGACGCGGGAGCCGACGACGGGGGATCCGGCTGCACCATGACCCAGTACACGTTCGCCAACCAGGACCACTTCGCGGTCGCGGCATCAAAGGGCACGTTCATCCAGGTCTACAAGTTCCTCAACAACGGCCAGGAGCCCCAGTACACCGACGTCCAGTGCGGGGACGATCCCGTCACGATCGAGGGCCTCGGGGAGACGTTCGCCGACAACACGCCCGTCACCGGGAAGATCGAGATTCGCGAGGTGACCACGGCGCGGGCGCTCGGGCCGCCGGACCAGACCATCATGCCGGACGCGATCGGACTGGACGGCGGCGCGATGAGCGGACACTTCATGACGACGGTGAAGCGCAACGTGTTTTACGAGTTCGCGGGCTACGCCGCCGACGGAACCCTCCTCGGGTACCAGTACTTCACCCCCTTCAAGCGCACCAACCGCCTCGTTCGCCTCCTCGCCCCGGCGAGCGGCAACGACGGCAGTGGCATCGGCGCGGGCATCGCCTCCATGACGACTGACCTGGCGACGTCGACTCCGAAGGCCTCCACGGTCATCGCGCGCTGGTACGGCGGCGCCTTCCGGATGGATCTCGGGGCAAGCTTGCAGGCAAACGGCAGCGAGACGCTCTCCGCTCAGGCCGCGGGAGCGCCCATGACAATGGGGAACTTGATCGGCGGGACGGTCGGTCTCTTCCTGGAGGACCACAACGGCAACACCACGTCGAGCCTCGGGCTCATCACCAGCGCGCCGTTCATCGCGTTCACGGACGTCTACATGCAGGCGACGACGCCGGCCTTCATTCCGATGACCTTCACGGCGGGGTCGGAGGATACGGACAAAGTCTCGGTGCCTGTGGTGCTCTCGAACTGGCCGTCGCAGGTGAAGGGAGACGGAGGGACGCCGCAGAAGTTGCTCCTGAGCGTCATCTTCCAGTGACCTCTCCGCTTCTGCGGGCGTTACTTCGGCGTGACCTTGATCACCTCGCCGCCGTCTGAGCCGCCGGCGTCGTCGACCCAGTAGAGGCTCGTCGCGTCCACAGCGAGAGCCAGCAGCTCGCCCCGGCTCGACGCGAGCGCCAGCGGTGCTCCGCCCGAGAGCGGCACTCTCCACGCGTCGGCGTAGCTCGTGAAGTACACGTTCGCGTCGTCGGCCACGACGGCCCCGACGGGGGCGCCTGCCGCCGTGGAGAGCGTGGCCGCGGGGCCACCGGTTACCGGCGCCTGCATGAGGAGGTACCCGGAGGCGAGATAAAGAACGCCGGCGTGGATCGCCAGGGCTGTCACGTCCGCGGCCGAGGTCACGGTCGCCTTGGCGCCGCCCCCGAGGGGCACGCTCTCGACGACGCCGGCGCTCGGGTCGGCCCAGTAGACGTTCGTTTCGTCGACGACGGGCGCGGTGCAGCTCTTCTGGCAGGACGCGAGGACCGTCGTCGGCCCGCCTCCGATCGGCACTTTGCGTACTGCGAGGTCCGAGCTCGTCCAATAGACGCTCGCCGCGTCGATCGCGAGGCCGATCGGAGCCGCGCCGCCCGAGGCGAGGGTCGTCGCCGATCCGCCGGAGAGGGGAAGGCTCGCGATGACGCCGGCATCGAGGCCCGCCACGAAGAGGCTCGACGCGCCGACAGCCAGGCTCGCCGGGCATCCGGAACCGGACGCCAGAGTCGCGGGTGAGCCGCCGTCGATCCCCACGCCGAGGACCGATCCGCCGCCGTCGCCTTCCGCGCAGCCCGTGAAGTAGACGCCCGTCGAGCTCACGGCGATCGCGGTGGGCGAGGAGAGTTGCGCGAGCGTCACGAGGCAACGGCCCAAGGCGCAGACCCCGCTGCACCCCGCGGCGGGGCACCCGAGGTCCTCGTCGCCAGCGTCCTCCGACGCGCCGGCGTCGCTCCTCGTGGCGCTGGCTCCGTCGGCCGCGTCGGGGATTCCGAGACCATGCGTTGCCGCGCTCGAGCACGCGAGGAGGCAGGCGGCACCCGCCGCGATCCTCCTGCCGTACGAGACCATCGCGCGCCCGGGCCCATGCTACGCGCGGGCGCTGGCACACGGAAAGGCAAGGACGACGCGTGTTCCCCGGGGGCCGTCCTCCTCCGTCTTCCTGTCCTCCACGGAGAGGCGCCCGTGGTGCTTCTTGACGACGTCGTCGACGAGCGGAAGCGACAGACCGAGCCCGGACCGCTGGGGCGGCGTCTCGAAGCGGCGAGGGACGGGACCCCCGAAGCCGGGGCCGTCGTCCAGCACCGTGACGGATACCTCGCCGTCCACGAGGCGCGTGTCGACGTGGACGGCGGCCCGGGCAAATCGGATCGCGTTGCCCACGACCTCGGCGATCGCCGTGCGCACCCACGCCGGCTCGGCGAGCACGGGGCACTCCTCGTCGCCGGCCGTGACCTCGACGCGCACGCTTCGGCGCGCCTCGAGCTCCACGCTGTCGCGCACGGCGGCCGCCGCGAGCTCCCTCAGATCGACCCGGTCGGTTCCGCCGGCGATCGCCCCTTCCTCAATGATCGCGGTCCGCGCCAGCCGGTCGGCCGAACGAAGCAGGCGGCCGAGCCCGCGCCGCGCGATCGAGAAGAAGGGCCGCAGCGCCTCGGCCCTGTCGCCCATCGCCCGCTCGATCTCGTCCAGCGCGCCGGACGTGGTGCCCGCAGGCCCCCGCACCTCGTGCGCGACACGCTCGAGGAACGTCGTGCGCAGGTACTCCTGCGCCGGGTCTTTCGGAGGCCGCGATGACGGCGGCACTCAGTTGTCCAGAGATGGTTGCGGCGTGTGGTCGGCCCCCTCTTCGGACGAAGCCTGCTGATACTTCTCCATCCGGCGGTACAGCGTGCGCCGGTCGAGCCCGAGCAGCTCCGCCGCGCGCGACCGGTTCCCGCCGACGATCCGCAGCGCGCGGAGGATGTAGCGGCGCGCGAGCTCGTCGAGGGTCAGGATCTCGTTCGAGTCCTCGATCGCCAGCTTGACCTTGTCGGGCTTGTAAGCACGCACCTTCTCGGGCAAATCTTCTACGCTGACGTGGTCGAATCGCGCAAGCGCGACCACCCGCTCCATGCAGTTCTCGAGCTCGCGGACGTTGCCCGGCCAGTCGTACTCGAGCAGCGGCGCCGCGAACTGCGGGGGCATCTTCATCTCGACCTCGACCTCTCCCTTGCGAGTCCGCTCCGCGGCCTTTCGGAGGAAGTGCGTGGCGAGCATCAGGATGTCGCTGCCGCGCTCGCGGAGCGGCGGCACGGGGATCTTCACCACGTTGACGCGGTAGTAGAGATCCTCCCGGAAGCGTCGCTCGGCGACGTCGTTCTCGAGGTCGCGGTGCGTCGCCGTCACGATGCGCGTGTCGAACGGGAGCTCGTCGTTCGAGCCGATCGGCCGGACCGTGCGCTCCTGCAGCGCGCGGAGCAGCTTCGTCTGCATCTCGAGCGGCATCTCGCCGATCTCGTCGAGGAACATGGTCCCGCCCGACGCGCGGACGAAGAGGCCCTCGCGCGCTCCCTTCGCGTCCGTGAACGCGCCGCGCGCGTGCCCGAACAGCTCGCTCTCGAGGAGAGTCGCCGGGACGGCCGCGCAGTTGAGGGCGACGAACGGCCCCGACCGACGCGGCCCCGCCGAGTGAACCGCCCGTGCGACGAGCTCCTTGCCGGTGCCGGTCTCGCCGCAGATGAGCACGGAGGCTTCCGTGGGACCGACTCGCCCGATGAGGTCGAGGACCCGCTTCATAGGCGGGCTGTCGCCGATCATCGACCCGACGTGCGCGTCCGGGGCCTGTTCGCGCAGGCGCTTGATCTCGTCGCGCAGGTGGCGGTGCTGCACGGCGCGCTGAAGCGTGATGCCGAGGACGTTCGAGTCCACCGGCTTGTTCAGGAAGTCGTATGCCCCCGCGCGCATCGACGCGACGGCCCTTTCCATGCTTCCCACGCCAGTCACCACGATGACGGGCACGTCCGCGCGAGAAGCCATGATCCGCGCGCAGAGCTCGGTCCCGCTCATCGAGGACATCCCGAGGTCCGTCAGGATGGCGTCGAACGGCCCAGATGCTGCCAGGGAGAGGGCCTCGTCGGGAGATGTGGTGCTCGTCACGCGATAGTCGAGCCGGGAGACGAGGGTGGTGAGGAGATCGCACTGGTCTTGGTCGTCGTCGACGATGAGGATCTGCTCTTTCATGGCTGACCAGGGCGTCAGCAAGACGTGTACCGATGCGACATTCGTGCGTATTCGTGTCGGCCTTGTCCGTGAGCCGGCTCACAGTGATCAATTACGCCACACACGTGGCACGTCTGCGCCCGCTTGCGCGCCTGATCCGCGCCGTCGCGTACGCAGCGGGCATCGACGCGGGGAGCGCGCCCGGGAACCGGGGAAAAGCGCCTGGAAGGGGCCTTCGCGGTCCGGTTGCTGCATCGCGTCCGCGAATCGGAGAGGAGAACCCGCAAATGAACTCCATTTCAAGCTCGGCCGACCAAGCGACGGACGCTGTGAAGGACGCTGCATCTCATGCCCGGGAGAACGTTCTCGAGATCGGGGCACAGCTGCTCCGGCTGCTCAATCGGGCGCGCGACGCCAATGTGCTCAGCTTCGACAGCTGGCTCCACCGCGTCGGATTGCGGCGGCACGGTGGCATCGGCCAGGTCGTGCAGCCCCTGGTCTTTTTTGCAGCCGGCGCGGTCGTCGGAGCGGGCGCTGGCCTGCTCTTCGCTCCCACGTCGGGGTCCAAGCTTCGCGAGGACATCGCGGCGCTCGTGGCAGAGCAGATCGAGAAGCTGGGGACGATGTTCAAGCCGGCCGTCAGCACGGCCGAGCAGGGTATGGAGCGCGGCGAGCGCGGCGAGTCTGCGGCGAAGGGCGTCGCGAATCGCGTCGAGTCGAAGATGAGGAGTGGCGACAACGGCGAGAAGCACGCCCGCACCTCCTGAGCTGGAAACGCACGGCCGAGCGGTGGATCGCCGATTGCAGCCCTGCACTCCCGAAGGAGACACCGATCATGAAGACCTCCATCTTGCAGGTCGCCGCGCTGGGAGCCGCCGCGGCTGCTTTCGTTCCGGGAGTGGCGAGCGCGCAGGATGTCGTGCCGGTGCAGCCCGTGCCCCCGCCGCCTGCCGTCGTGGAGACCGCGCCGCCCGTGGCGGAGACGACCACCACGTCGGAGGTGACGGGTCCGAGCCTGGCGATGGTCGGGAGCGGCGTTGCCATCTTCGGCCTGTCGTATCTGCCCGCCGTCGTGGTCGCAGCGGAGAGCAATCTCAGCGCCGATCACAACCTCTACGTTCCATTCGCCGGCCCCTGGATCGACCTGGCGCACCGGCCCGGGTGCTCCGTGGACTGCAACAGCGAGAACACCGCGAAGGTGTTCATCATCATCGACGGCGTCTTCCAGGCCATCGGCGGGTTGACGGTCATCGGCGGCTTCCTCACGCCGGTACGCACCACGAAGACCGTGCGCACGGCCGCCCTCAAGCCGACCCTCCACCTCGAGCCCGCGCAGATGGGCCAGGGGGGGTACGGGATGCTGGCCTTCGGCAGCTTCTAGCCCAAATCCGCTACTGGAGGCTCATCCGCACTGAGGCGAGCAAAGCGGCGGGCGAGTGGTTATGTTGCCAAGGTGGCGATGAACTACCGAAGAAACAGCCCGCAAGCCCAGCGGTTCGCCGAGAGGCGCCGCCGGGAGGACGATGCCCCACGCCTTCGCGAGCAGGTGCCCGACCTGCTGAGCCTCCGGCTCGACATCGAGGATCGCACCGACGTGGGGGCCAACACGCACATCCGGCGCGTCGTCGTCGACCATGCGCCGGCGCTCTTCATCGTGCCCTGCGGGGATCCTCGCTGCGCCGACGGCGAGCACGACCTCACCGCCACGGTGATGCGCGCACTCCGCACGCACGAGAAGTCGTTTCACGGGGAGGACGAGTGCCGGGGCTCGGTGGGGGCGAGCGCGTGCTCGCGAGTGCTTCGGTTCGACGCGACGGCCGAGTACCGGGGATAGAGCCGTCGAGCCGCGGCAGGAAGATCGCGAGCATCCCGAGCGCCGGGAGGAAGGCGCACAGGTTGTAGACGTGCTCGATGCTCGTCGCATCGGCGAGGCGTCCGAGGAGCGCGGCCCCTGACCCTGCCGCGCCGAACGACAGCCCGAAGAAGAGACCCGACACCATCCCTACGCGGCCCGGGATCAGCTCCTGCCCGTAGACCACGATGGCGGGGAACGCGGACGCGAGGACACAGCCGATGACCGCCGTCAGCACCCCGGTCCAGAACAGGTTGGCGTGCGGCAACGCGAGCGTGAACGGCAGGACGCCGAGGACCGAGAACCAGATGACGTGCTTGCGCCCGAAGCGATCCCCGAGGGGACCTCCTGCGATCGTCCCGGCCGCCGCGGCCGCCAGCAGGATGAAGAGGTGCACCTGGGCGCTCCCCACCGAGACGCCGAAGCGCTGGATCAGATAGAACGTGTAGTAGCTCGAGAAGCTCGCCAGGTAGACGAACTTCGAGAAGATGAGCACGAGCAACACCGCCATCGACGTGGCGACCGTTCGCCTCGACAGGCCGTCGGCCGGCGTCGGCAGGCCGCGCGGTCCGGACGCCAGGCGCTGCAGCCCGTGGCGCTTGTACCAGATGCCGACGCCCGTCAGGATGCACGTGGACACGAGCGCCAGGGCCGAGAAGGCCCCGAGCCCCTGCTGGCCCCACCGCAGCACGACGACCGCCGCCCCGATCGGCCCGAGCGCCGAGCCGACGTTCCCGCCCACCTGAAAGAGCGACTGCGCCAGGCCGGGACGCCCGCCCGAGGCCATCCGCGCCACGCGCGACGACTCGGGGTGGAACACGGACGAGCCTATCCCGAGGATCGCCGCGCCTGCGAGGAGCACCGGATACGAGCGCGCGGCCGAAAGGACGATCAGGCCGACGAACGTGAAGAGTGTGCCGATCGGCAGCGAGAACGGCGCGGGCTTGCGGTCCGCGGCGATGCCGATGACCGGCTGCAGGAGCGACGCGGTCAGCTGGTAGGCGAGCGTCACGAGGCCGATCTGGGCAAAGCTCAGGTGAAACACGACTTTCAGCGTCGGGTACACCGCGAGGAGCAGCGACTGGAGCATGTCGTTGATCATGTGACAGCCGCAGATCGCGAGGATGACTCCGAACGCGGTCCGCTGGACGTGCTCTGTCCTTGCAGTGATCGCGGCGGCGGTCATCGGCGCCCCCCCCGGGCTTCCGGCGGGGCGACTACAGAGCGCGCCTTCGCGGAAGGGACGCAGCGCACCCGCCACGCGTTGCCGTCGGGGTCGTCCGCTTCGATGCCCTCGTCCTGCAGCCGGAGGTGTATGCCGGCCCGTCGCAGCGCGATCGCCGCGTGACCCACCTCCTGCGGCTCCTTCACGACGAGGGCGAACCTCGCGCGATCGGCGGGCCGACGCCGCTGGAGGGTGAGGACGAGCGGCGGCGAATCCACCTCGAAGACCGCGGCGGTCTCGCTCTGGCGCGACGGCGGGGTGCCGAGGAGTGCCTCGTAGAATATCGCCGATCGGGCGAGATCGTCCGAGTCCAGATGAATATGCGATTTGGGCGAGAACATGAAAGACCTCCCGACACTCCTCGAGACAGAACTCACGACACACTTTGGCCACACCGCACCAGAGCCCGTGCGCGCCGCGCGAGCTTGCGGAAGCTGACGTCCCGTCGACTCGAAACCCTGAAAAACCGAAGGCCGCCTCGGGTTCCCCCGGGCGGCCTCGTTGCGCACTCGCGCTTGGAGAAGGTTCGCCTAGGGCAGCGCTCTCGCGCTCCAAATCGTATTTACGTCCGCGCTACGCTTCGCATACGCGGACTTACGAAGGTCCCACGTGGCGCTGCGCTGCATCGGGCCCGGGGCCGTGCACATCGGCGTCGTTCGACAATCGTTTGCGAACACCATGATTGAGTCCTTAGCGCCAGAGTCCCCGATCGTCAAGTGACGATCTATCGGAACAACCGGCGATCCCGCTGCCCGCTGCTGCATGATAGGAGACGGCGAGCGATTGAATGAAACCGCCGCTCCCCTTATCCCGTAACCCGTTCGCCGAGCTCACGGGACCCCAGCGCCACGCGTTCTTCGCGTCGCTCGCCGGCTGGACGCTCGACGCATTCGACTTCTTCCTCTTCGCGTTCGCCGTGAAGGCCATCGCCGCGGACTTTCACGCGAGCGTGAGCGCCGTCGTCGAGGGGATCTTCTGGACGCTCGCGATGCGCCCCGTCGGAGCGCTCTTCTTCGGCGTCCTCGCCGAGCGCTACGGGCGCCGTCCGATCTTGATGATCAACGTCGTCAGCTACTCGCTCTGCGAGCTGTCCTCGGCGCTCGCCCCGAACCTCGGGACGCTCCTCGCCCTGCGCGCGCTCTTCGGCGTCGCGATGGGCGGCGAGTGGGGCATCGGCGCGGCGCTCGCGCTCGAGACGCTCCCCGCGAAGGGACGCGGCTTCTTCTCGGGGCTCCTCCAGGAGGGCTACGTCCTCGGGTACTTCCTGGCGGCGATCGTCTTCAAGCTCTTCTTCGACCGCATCGGCTGGCGCGGGATGTTCGTGGCGGGCGCGGCCCCGGCGCTACTTGTCTTCTACATCCGCCGCACCGTCGAGGAGTCGCCCGCCTGGCTCGCGGGCGCGCACGCCCGGAGGGCGTCGCCGGGCGAGGTCCGCGCCGCGCTGGTGGCGCACTTCCCGCGGCTGCTCTTCCTCGTGCTGCTCATGGCGTGCTTCAACGCCCTCAGCCACGGGTCGCAGGACCTCTACACGACCTTCCTGCAGATCCAGCACGGCTACGACACGTCGACGACCGGCACCATCGCCATCGTCTACAGCCTGGGGGCGCTCGCCGGCGGCGTCTTCTTCGGCGCGCTGTCGGGGCGAATCGGCCGGCGCCGCGCGATCGCGATCGCCGCGGCGCTCGTGCTGCCCGCGATCCCACTCTGGGCCTACTCGACGACGCCGTCCACCTTCGCCGCCGGCGGTTTCTTGATGCAGTTCATGGTGCAGGGCGCGTGGGGCGTCGTCCCCGCTCACCTGAACGAGCTCTCGCCCCCGTCCGTCCGCGCGATCCTGCCCGGCTTCGCCTACCAGCTCGGCAACCTCGCGGTCTCCAAGATGGCGCCATTCCAGGCCGGCCTCGCGCAGGCGCGCGGCAACGACTACGCGTACGTCCTGTCGTGGACGATGGGCGTCGTGGCGATCATCCTCGTCGTCGTGACGCTGGCCGGGCGCGAGGCCCGGGGGATCGAGCTGCGCGTGTGATGGCGACCGCCGGACCTCGCCGCGGGAGCACCATCTTCGTCTTCGTGACGGTGCTGCTCGACACGCTCGGGATCGGGATCATCATCCCGGTCGCACCGAGGCTCGTCGCGAGCTTCCTCGGGGGCGATCTCCCGGCGGCGTCGCGCTGGTTCGGCGTCCTCATGACCGTCTACTCGGTGATGCAGTTCCTCTTCGCCCCCGTCCTCGGCGGCATGAGCGACCGCTTCGGACGGCGGACGGTCATCCTGGGCTCGCTCTTCGGCGCGTCGCTCAGCTACCTCCTCAGCGGCTTCGCGCCCGCGCTGTCGTGGCTCGTCGCGGGCCGCGTCATCGCGGGGATCACGGGCGCCAGCTTCTCCGCCGCGAACGCGTACGTCGCCGACGTGACCCCGCCCGAGAAGCGCGCCGCCAGCTTCGGGCTCATCGGCGCCGCGTTCGGCCTCGGCTTCATCATCGGCCCCGGCGTCGGCGGGCTGCTCGGGAGCTACGGGCTGCGCGTGCCGTACTTCGCCGCCGCCGGGCTCAACTTCGTCAACTTCCTCTACGGCGTCTTCGTCCTCCCCGAGTCGCTGAGGCGCGAGGACCGGCGCGCATTCTCCCTCGCGCGCGCCAACCCGCTCGGCTCGCTCAAGAACCTCGGCCGCCATCCCATCGTCCTCGGTCTGACGGGGACGCTGGCGTGCGGCTTCATGGCGCAGTGGATCCTCCAGAGCGTCTGGGCGCTCTCCAATCAGGGGCGGTTCGGCTGGAGTCTGCGCGAGGTGGGCGAGTCGCTGATGGTCGTCGGCGTCGCGTCGACGATCGTGCAGGGAGGCCTCGTCCGACCGGTCATCCGCCGCCTCGGAGAGCGGCGCACGCTCCTCGTGGGGCTCGCCATGGGCGCTCTCGGGCACCTCGGCTTCGGCCTCGCGCGCGCGGGGTGGATCATGGTCGCGATGATCTTCCCCTTCACGCTGGCGGGCGTCGCCGGGCCGGCGACACAGGCGATCATCACCATCGCGGTGGGCCCATCCGAGCAAGGAGAGCTCCAGGGATCGCTCAACAGCCTGCAGGGGCTCGCCGCCATCGTGGCGCCGCTCATCGGGAGCGACCTCTACGCGCGCTTCGGCAGCGCGACGTCGCAGCCCGAGATCCCGGGCGCGCCGTTCCTGGCGGCGGCGCTGCTCGATCTCGTGGGGCTCGCGCTGGCGGTGCGCGTCTTCAGGAGGACGCGGTCGCGCTCGGTCGCCGAGGCGGTGGGGTCCTAGCCGATCAGCCGGCGGCGCGTCGTGCGCGCCGGGGGGACGGCGCCGTGCAGGAGCTCGTTGACGTCGATCTGGAGCGAATCGCAGAGCTGGCTCGCCACGAAGAACGACGGGCCGAGCTCGCCACGCTCGAGGCGGGCCACGTAGTTCGGCGAGAGGCCGGCGGCCTCGGCGAGCTGCACCTGAGTCCAGCCGCGCGCCTGTCGCGCGCGCCGCACGCCCTCGCCCACGCCGATCGCGAACGTGTGCGGATCCTCCGCGCCGAGATGGGCACGAGGCGCCGGGTGCAATGGCCTGAGGCGCGCCGAAGAGCTGCGATCCTTCATGATGCTTGCAATATAGCGCGACTCTGCGGCTGCGGCGGCTAACATGAAGTCCCGGTGACCACGGCAATCGACGTCGGCCACGTCGTCGCTGGAAAATTCGAGCTCGTGCGCCTCCTCGGACGCGGGTCGATGGGCGAAGTGTGGGTGGCGCACCATCGCACGCTGGGGGAGCACGTCGCACTCAAGCTCCTCACGAGCAGCGCGGGCGGCGAGGTCTTCGAGGAGGACGCAACCGCCGCGGCGAGGTTCCGCTTCGAAGCGCAGATCGCCGCGCGCTTGTCGCGCAAGACGCGCCACATCGTTCGCGTGACCGATCACGGCGAGGAGGGCGGGCTCGCTTACCTCGTGATGGAGCTGCTGGAAGGCGAGACGCTCGACGCCATGCTCGAGCGCAGCTCCGGGCGCCTCCCGGCGGATGTCCTCGCCGACGTCGTCACGCAGCTCTCGCGCGCCCTGACCCACGCCCACGCCGAGGGCGTCTTCCACCGCGACCTCAAGCCGGCCAACGTCTTCGTCACTCACGACGAGGAGGCCCGGCGCCTGTTCAAGGTGCTCGACTTCGGGATCGCCCGCGCGATCCACGCGCACCGGATTCGCGGTGCCTTCTCGACCGCGAAGGGTCTCGTGTTCGGGACTCCGGGCTACATGAGCCCCGAGCAGGCGCGCGCCTCGTCGCAGCTCGATCACCGGTGCGACCTGTGGGCGCTCGCAGTGATCGCGTACGAGGGGCTGACCGGCCGCCTCCCGATGGAAGGGGTGGACACCGAGGAGATCCTCAAGAACCTCTGCGCCGGGCGCTTCGTGCCGCTGCGCGACCGCCTGCCCGATGCGCCGCGGGCGCTCGCTGCGTTCTTCGACCGGGCCTTCGCGGACCGCATCGAGGACCGCCCGTCGAGCGCCGCCGAGCTGGCGCGCGAGTTCGCCCAGGCGGTGGACGACGGTGCCGCGCTCGAGGCTCCGGCGTCGGGCCCCGCGGTCTCGCGCGCGAATCGGCACACGGATCCTCCGCCGGCGGACGCGCGCACCCAGGCAACGAACCTGCGGCGCGCGCCGCGTCGTGGCCGGGCGCGCATCGGGCTCATCTCGGCGGCCGGCGTCGCCGCGGCTGTCACCGCGCTCGGCGTCGCATGGCGACTCCTCGCCCCCCCGGCGAGCGCCGGCGCGATCGCGCCCGGCACCGCGAAGGCCGCGGTGTCCGCTCCCGTGGCGACCCCGATCGCGCCGCCCGAACCGGCGCAGCCCCAGGACGTGCCGCCCTCTGTTGCTGCCTCGTCGCTCCCGAGGGCGCCCACACATCCCCTGTCCGCGGCTCGCGGGCCCGTCGTGCCGATGGTCTCGTCGCAGCCCCCCGTCCTTGTGCCCGTCGCTCCCACCCCGCCCTCCTCGCCCCCCGTCGCGCCGCACCCGCAGGCGCAGCCGCAGCCGCAGCCTCCGCCGAAGCCCAGGGACAAGAGCGACGTACTTTGAGAGGGCGTTGTGCTGGGATGGGATGGGATGGGTCGTGGTCTCGACCCGCCCCCTCCTCGACTATCCCGATCCGGCCAGCTACGATCCTATGACGGAGTACGCCGTGAAACGAGGCACTCGCGTCTTGTGGCTCGCGTGGGCGGCGTTGCTCTCGGCGCTCGCGCCATCGGCCGCCCGGGCCGACCCCGTCGCCGACGCGAAGGACCTCTTCGCGCGCGGGAGAGACCTCCGCGGCCAGGGCGACTGCGCGAGCGCCATCCCGCTCTTCCGCAAGGCGTTCGAGCTCTTCCCCGCCGGCCTCGGGAGCCTTCGCAACACGGCGGAGTGCGAGGAGTCGATGGGCCACTTCGCGTCGTCGCGGCGGGCGTGGCTCGATCTGAAGCGCGCGCTCATCACGGTCGACGACCGCAAGTACGACGGCTGGTCCCACGACGCGGAGGCCGCGGCCGCACGCCTCGCGCCGAAGCTCGCGACGCTGACGTTCGACATCACCGCGGTGGGAGCCGGCGGAGTGAGCGCGCCGGTGGACGGCGTCGAGGTGAGGCTCAACGGAGAGGTGCTCTCTCCAGGCCTCCTCGGGACTCCGCTCGAGCGAGATCCGGGGCGGTACGTGGTGAGCGCGGGAGGGCCGCGGGTGAAGGCGCCGCAGGAGAAGGCGGTGCAGATTGGGGCGGGCGAGGCGAAGAAGGTGGCGCTGCAGGTGGAGGTGACGGGCGGGGTGCAGGGTGCGGGTGCCGAGGGGACGACCTCGACCCCGACCCCGACCCCGACCGAACCCCCTCCCGAATCCGACGAAGACCATCGCGCCGCCACCCGCCGCACCCTCGCCTGGGTCGCCTTCGGCGTCGGCGCTGCCGGCGTCATCGGCACCGTGGGGAGCGCCCTCGTGCGGTCATCAGCGTTCAGCGATCTGAGGAACGAAGAATGCAACCCTGACAATGACAAGTGGGATTGCGCCCCTGGCGCGAACAAATCGGCCGTCCAGTCGACGCTCGACAAAGGGAACACTGCAAGCACGCTCGTCAACGTGTTCCTCCCGCTGGCGATCGTCGGCGCGGGGACGGGGGTCGTGCTGCTCGCGACGAGTCATCCGCGCTCGGCGGGGGCGGCGCTCGTGATGTCACCCACCGGAGCGTGGGCCGTGGGGAGGTTCTAGGCCGTGAAGAGACGCAGGCCGTCCGCCACCGCCCGGACCCTCGCGCTCGCAGGCCTGTGCGCATCGTCGCTCGCCGCCGCGTGCGGGTTCGTGGAGGTGACGTACACGGACGCCGGCGCAGGGAATCAAGAGGCGTCCTCGAGCGGCGGGATCAGCACCGGCGAAGGAAGCGTCGGGGACGAAGCGAGCGGCGGGAACGACGGCACGGTGGGATCGGACGCGCCGATGGACGCGGGAACCGATACCCGATCGGACGCCGGAGTGAACCCAGGTGTGGACTCGGGGATGGACACGGGCGCGCCGCCAGACGCGGGTCACGATGCGGCGCAGGACACGGGTGCTCCTCCCATGGACTCCAGTGGGATCAGCGACGGGCCCAACTGCGATTGCGCGGCGAACCGGATGCTGCCAACCAATCTGACGTGCTCCAGCATCCTGGGAATCACCTGCACCGGCTCGGGCTTCGCGGGGAGCCCGGCATGCGGCACGTCCGCAAACTATTACACGTGCACCAACGGGACGTTGCAATGCACGATGCAATACGAGGGGCCGAGGACGCAGGAGTGCCAGTAACGCCTCACTTCGAGGCGTCGCCTCCGGCCCGACTTCAGAACCCCGGCCACCCCTGCGGCGGATTCGTCGCGGCGATCTCCGTGTCGAAAACACTCGTGTTGCAGTTCGCGCCGATGGTCACGATCGTGCTGCCGGCGGCGAGCGTCGCGGTGCTGTGCTGATCCTCGGGAAGAAGGCCGCACGCCGCCGCCACGGACACCGTCGTCTTCCCCCCGTCGGACGAGCACTCGATCACCCCGCGCGCGACGCCGTCGCCGGGCAACGTGAGCCTGTGGCGCACGCAGCGCCACGGACCGTTCATCGGCATGAGGACGTTGACGTCCTCCGTCATGTTGTCGTTGTAGGGCCACACGCGCTCGTCGATCGTCACGACGAAACTGAACGTCGTTCTCACCTGGCGCGCCGTCACCGGGCCGCTCGACAGCGTCGCGATGGACGCCGCCGCGAGCGCGAGAAACGCCTTCATGGATGCCTCCCTCGGGTACCTGGGAAGGATGTACCGGAAGGGGGACGGGGTCGAGGGCGGGGTCGGGGTCGGGGTCGGGGTCGGGGTCGGGGTCGGGG
>Ga0209415_10005796_pt1 | contig 22126 bp, 15 predicted proteins | sample PeaSoiSIISIP2007_FD_187696 | JGI IMG/M metagenome (GOLD analysis project Ga0209415, IMG submission 187696) | Peat soil microbial communities from Weissenstadt, Germany - SII-SIP-2007 (SPAdes) (version 2) | ecosystem: Environmental > Terrestrial > Soil > Wetlands > Peat | place: Germany... | reverse complement strand
CGCAAAGCCGCCGATTCGGCCGGCGCGCACCAAACTGTCAATTTCAGCCGCGGTGATCTTCGGCAGATCCGCTGGCAGGATCACCACCTCTCGACAGCCGAATTCTCGCAGCACCCGATGGGCCTGAGTCAGCGCGCTGTTGAGGCACTCGCCGCTATCGGCAAGCACCGGGACGTCCGCGGGGACCGCATCGCGCTCCGGACTGAGCACCATGATCTGACGCACCGTCTGCGCGCCAGCAGCGGCCGAAAGCACCGCCGCGAGCATGGATCGCACGAGTTCGCTGCGTGCCAGCGCCGGAAGTGCCTCCGACAGTCGCGTTTTGCAGCGCCAGCGCTGCTTGATCGCAATCAGGACACATGCGCCGCGTCGCTGATCCAGCCGGCGCGTCAAATCGCCAAGCACAGCGGCGCTCATTCAAATTTCCTGGCGAGTACGCGGAACCACGCCAGCAGGATACTCATGCCAGCTCAATTCGGCTAGCTTGGAGCCTCAGTTGCAATCGTCTTGGGGTGGTGCAGATCGATCACAGCCGTCCGATCGCTTTGCGCAGTCCCTGCGGCTCTTCGGTGCTCACCCGCTGGAGGACCCTGCCCTGCGCGTCGGCGACGAGCACCGTTGGCACGTCGGTGACCCGGAATGTACGGAATAACGCACCCGACTCATCCAGCGTGAGCGGAATGTGGATCCTGTACTCGGTTTGGTACTTGCGCAGATCTTCCGGCGTCGCCCAGAGCCCCGAGGCGATGCCTAGCCAGCGCACGCGTTGATCGCGCGCTAACTCGCTCACCTGTTCCCGGGTGCGGCGGCAACTCGCCGAGATCGCGGGTCGGGTGGTTGCCAGGTAGGACTCACACCACGGCGACAGAAACACCAGGACCGTGGGCCGGGGAGTCCCGTGATTCCGAAACGGAAATGACCGGCCATCGAGCGTTGTCACCGATTGCGCGGGCAGTGAGTCTCCCACGCCGACATGGATGCTTTCTACGGGCGCCGGTCCTTCCGCGCCACCCGCCACTGCTGCCGTCGGACCGGGATTGCGTGCGGCGGCCAGCGCCGCGTCCAGTCGCTGGTCCGCGAGATGACCGACATACTGGATACGCCCATCCCGCCCGATGACGATATGCTGGGGCGTTACCCGCAAATTGAAGGCGGCGCCGAGACGTCCGTCGTCAAGGACAATCGGCATTGTGATGCCGAGCTCACGACGGTAGCGCTGGATCTCCTCGACCGAGTCGTCGAACCCCGCGTTGATCGCAATTACCGCCAGCTCCGAGCCGGCGTTCTCATAGGTATGCTCGAAGTGCGGCATCTGTTCACGACACGGCACGCACCAAGTCGCCCAGAATTTCAGATACACCGCCTTCTTGCCGTAGAGACTCCCCAAATCGATGGTGTCGCCGTCGATGGTCCTGAGCACGAGTCGCGGGGCTGGCGAGCCGACCAGACCGCGGCCCGCCGCTTCGGCCCGCTGCTGGCCGCTTGTCTCGGCGTCGGCGGACTTGCCGAGCAGCAGTAGACACGCGACGCCAATGGAACGCATGAGTGTTGCGACCCTCATGGGACCTCCTTCCCGTCGACTACCCGTGACGCGGCCTTGCCTTTGTTCTTGATCATGAAAACGAGAATTTTTGCCGGTGCCGTTTGGCTCGTGTTCGCAGAAATCCGGTGCACGTCATTGGGTCCTTCATAGAACGTCTGACCCGGCTGCAGCGTCACGGGCGCGCTGCCGTCCACCTGCATCGTCATCGCCCCGTCCAGGACGTACACGAAGACCTGCGCGTCATGGCGGTGCGGCAGCGAGGCGCCGCCGGGTCGGTAGGTGACCGTGATCATCAGAGCTTCTTTGTTCGGATCGTCGGTGAGAGCGCGAGTCATCAACTCCGTCACAGTGGGCGGCGCAGCAGCTGCAGCGTCGCCGGCGAAAGCGCTGACGGGGCACAGCGCAACAGCTGCGCTCAAAGCGCAACGGACCAGCAACTTCCCAACACGCTGATTGAGCATCGGCTGTCTCCATTCTAGTTCGCCTGCGCCTACCCTGGCTGATGCATAGCAGCATCTGCGGGCGTTTGCCAGTTTCGAGGCGGAGGCAATCGTGACATCCCCTCATTGCTTGATCGCTCTGACTCGTGACTATGCTTTTGGCTAATCAGCGTCTGAGGGCGCATCATTATTGAGTTGGACCACCGAGCCAACCTGTTGCGTGGTGGGCTTGAGCTCGCGGCGTTGGTTCGGCGGCGTGTCCTTTTCCGGCATCATCAAGGAGCAGCACCATGTCACGTCGCAGAGCATGGCGACCGAAAGTCGACACACAGCCAGAATTTAATCCCTTCGGCAGCGTCGAGAGCGGCAAAGATTCGTTGAACCACACCCCGCCGCTGCGGGATGCGAACGAAGACACGGCGCCGCTGGAAGGATCGATGGATCTGTCGGATGAGGATTCACTCCAGGACGTGATCGCGGGGCAATACTCGGACAAGTCCTCGGCGCCGTCTGCCGACCTCGAAAAGCCCAAGTAGGCTAGGCTAAAGCGTTCCTGCGGCGTCGGCGCCAAAGGTATCACAGTCGCCGAAGCCGCCGGTATCGAGCCCGCGCCGAAACCATTTGAGCCGCTGGGCCGCACTGCCATGGGTGAAGGGATCGAGCATCTGCTGCCCGGCGGTCAAATGAGATTGCCACGCTTGGCTCACCGCGACCACGGCATCCAGAGTTGAGGATACATCCGCAGGCAGCTTGAGCGTGCCGTGTGCCGCAGACCAATGCGCCCAAAGTCCCGCATAGCAGTCGGCCTGCAGCTCCAGTGCCGTCCAGGTGCGACTCGCGAGCTGCGGCGTACTGCGTGAGCGCGCTTGCTCCACCAGGGCCGTAGTACCGATCACATTTTGGATGTGATGTGCCACTTCGTGCGCAATCAAGTAGCCGAGCGTCAGCTCCGAATGGCCGCGAGAACGTTGATCGAGCAGCTGCAAGAACGACTGATCCAGATAGACCGTCTCTTCGACGGGGCAGTAGAACGGCCCCGTCACCGCGGCCTGCACCTTGCAGTGGCCGCTCAGCGAAGTCGTGAAGAAACTGAGCTTCGATGGCCGATAGCGACCACCGAGCTGCGATATTTGCTCCGACCAGAAACTTTGACTGTTGCTGAACAGCGCTTCGCTCACCTGGGACACGCTGATTGCGGACGCGGGAACCGCTGCCTTCGCGAGCATCGAGGCAAGCAGAAGCACGGGGGCGATGAGCGCCGGGCGTATTGGAAACATGCGAGTAACCTCCCGGCTGGCGCGCGGCCCCGCCGCCGATGCAACGTTATGATTATAATTCCTGTTGCGCGGCGGATCGGTGCTCAGGATCCGAGCACTGCAACCTAGCCGCGCAGGCGCCGCCCTTCCGGATCAAACAGCGGCCGAGGTTGAAGCCGGGCGATGTGGCGCTTGCCCAGTATTTCGATGCTCCAGGGGCCATCCCGGTCGGCGACCTCCTTCGCCACATACCCCATCGCAACCGACACGCCGGCATGGTGTGCGAAGCCGCCCGAAGTCACCCAGCCGCGCACTTCATCGGCGTCCCAAATCGGCTCATCGCCAATCACATCGGCATTCTCGACCTCCACCACGAAGCAGCGCAGCCGCAGGCGCCCGCCCGTGGTGTGTTCTCGGCGGGCGGACTCTTGGCCGATGAACGGCGCGTTCTTTTCAAGTGCAACGAACCGATCCAGTCCCGCCTCCAGCGGGCTGTAGATGGGCCGGTATTCACGCGCCCATGAGCCGTATGCCTTCTCGAGTCGCATTGAGTTCAGAGCGCGCGAGCCGAACAGGCGAATGCCGAGATCCGCCCCGGCGGCCAACAGCGCCTCGTACAGAGGCAGCTGGTAGTCCGGGTCGCACCAAAACTCGTAGCCGAGATCTCCCGTGTAGCTGAGCCGTGCAACGAGCGCCGATGCGAGGCCAAGCGGCAGCCTGCGAACGTCCATGAAGCGAAATGCGCTCGCCGATACATCGGCGGTGGTGATTCGCGCCAGCAGATCGCGCGCTCTCGGCCCGGCAATTGCCAGGCCCGCAATTGAAGTTGCGTGTGCTGTGAGCCTGACGGATCCGTCCTCGGGCAGATGTTCGTGAAACCACCGCAGGTGATATTCCTCCGCGGCACCCGAGCCTACAAGCAAGTACCCCTCTTGGCCTAAGTTTGCCAGCGTGAAGTCTCCAATCAGCCGACCGTCCGTCTTGAGCATCGGCGCGAGTGTCATGCGGCCGGGCGGCGGGAGCGCACAAGCCAGTAGCCGGTCGAGCCAGGACGAGGCCGCAAGGCCCGTGATCCAGTATTTGGCGAAGCCGGTTGTCTCAATGAGTCCAACACGCTCGCGCACGGCGCGCACTTCCTCGGCGATCGTGGAGAAGTCCGTCGATCGATACCAACTGAAGGCGTCGCGTACGCCGGCCGGTGCGTACCAGAGCGGCACCTCGAGCCCGGCGGTCACGCCGAACTGCGCCCCCGCCGCCTTCAGGCGCTCGTACAGCGGCGATGTCCGCAGCGGTCGACCGGCCGGGAGTTCCTCATTCGGAAAGCGAATGGAAAAGCGACGTGCATAGTTCTCTCGCACTTTGGTATTCGTGTAGGCCTTGCTGGCCCAATCGCCGTACCGAGCGACGTCCATTGCCCAGACGTCGAAGCCCGGATCTCCTTGCAAGATCCAATTCGCAAGTGCCAGTCCAACGCCCCCTCCCTGGCTGAATCCGGCCATCACACCACACGCACACCAGTATCCGGGCAGCCCGCGGACCGGGCCGATGAGAGGATTGCCGTCGGGAGCGAACGTGAAGGGTCCGTTGACGACCTTGCGGATCCCCGCCTTTTGAAGTGCCGGGAAATGACGGAACGCCACTTCCATCGACGGCGCAATACGATCGATGTCGGGCGTGAGCAGCTCATGACCGAACGACCAAGGGGTCTCGTGCTCGGCCCACGGCTTACAGTCTTTCTCATACGTCCCGATCAGCATGCCACCGCGCTCCTGGCGCAGATACAGCTCACCATCAAAGTCCACTGCGTGCAGCACTTCCTTGCTCGTGGCGGCATTGATTGCCGCCACTTCCGGAATATCCTCGGTGATCAGGTACATGTGCTCCATCGCGAGCACCGGGTGTTCGCGACCGACCATCCGGCCGACTTCCCGGGCCCAGAGGCCGCCGGCATTCACGACGTGCTGGGTGCGAATCTCTCCCTTGTTCGTTACGACTCGCCAGCTGCGGTCGGGGCATTGAACCAACTCCTCGACCTTGGTGAATCGCTCGATGCGCGCTCCGAGCGCTCGGGCCGCTTTGGCATATGCATGGGTCGTACCCGATGGGTCGACGTGCCCGTCTACTACGGTTTCGAGCGCCCCCACGAAACAGCTCGGATCCAGCAGCGGCAACAGCTCATGCGCCCGTGCCGGCGTTATGATCCGTGCCTCGATGCCCAGGTACCGGCCCTTCGCAACCATACTTTTCAGCCAGTCAAATCGTGCCTCGGTCGCGGCCAGCATCACTCCGCCGGTCAGATGCAGACCGGTCGACTGCCCCGAGAGCTGCTCGATCTCCCGGTACAGGTCGATGGTATATTTTTGCAGCTTCGCGACGTTTGGATCGCCATTGATGGTGTGCACGCCGCCCGCGGCGTGCCAAGTAGACCCACACGTGAGCTCGTCACGTTCGAGAAGCAGCGCGTCGGTGCAGCCAGATTTCGCAAGATGGTAGAGCACCGAGCAACCCACGACGCCACCGCCGACGACGACTACCTGAGCATGAGACTGCATACCTCTCCAAGTTGCGCTGGCCCTCGACGACACCGCTGCGGCATCGGGCGCTACGCCAGATTTAAGGATCCTTGCTGCCGATCTCAGTGCGCCGCCGCGCCACGTACGCATCGAGCTGCTGGCGGATTGCAGAATCCATCGGCGGTTGCTCATATTCGGCGAGCGCGCGCTTCCAGATCTCGGTTGCACGCTGCGTCGCATCCTTGGCACCGGCGAGTTCCCAGTTCTCGTAGCCCTGCCAGTTCGAGACCAATGGCCGGTAGAACGCGTGCTCGTAGCGCTCCATCGTATGGGGCTCACCGAAAAAGTGGCCGCCGGTGGCCACACGGCTGATGGCTTCAAAGCCCAGCTCTGCCTCGTTGACCACGATCGGCTTCAGGAACTCCGTCATCAGCTGCAGCATCTCCACGTCGAGCACGAGCTTCTCGAATGATGCCGTCAGTCCGCCCTCCTGCCAGCCGGCGGCGTGGTAGATCAGATTGCCATGACCGAGGATTGCGCCCCACAACGACATTTCCGTCTCATAGGCGCCCTGCGCGTCTGCCGCGTTGGAGGCGCTCGCGTTGGATGTGCGGTACGGTAAACGGTAGCGGCGGGCGAGCTGTCCGCTCGCGACATTGGCCTTGGCGTTTTCCGGGGTACCAAATGCGGGCGCACCGGAGCGCATGTCCACGTTCGAAGTAAACGCGCCGTACATCACTGGCGTACCTGGACGGACTTGCTGGGCGAGCACGATGCCGAACAGCGCCTCAGCGTTTTGCTGTGCGAGCGCCGCGGCCAGTGACACCGGAGCCATCGCGCCCATCAATGTGAACGGCGTGATGACGACGGCTTGACCGTGCGCTGCCATCGCCATGAGGCCTTCTGCCATCGCCTCGTCGAAGCGGCGGGGGCTGTTGACCGAGATGATCGTGATGACGCCGGGGCTGCGCGCGATCTCCTCGAGCGAAATACCGCGCGCAATTGCCATCATACGGATCCCGTCGAGCGCACGCCCCGCCCCGATCGCCGAGCAATGAAACACCCGATCCGAATAGATCAGGTCCGCTCGATAGGTATCCAGGTGGCGTGAGTTCGCCGGCAGCTCGATCGGTGCGCAGACCTGATTACCGATCAGATGTATGGCGTTGAAATAGTGCGCCAGCCGGATGAAGTCGCAGTAGTCCCGATAGTTGCCCGCGCGACGGCCCCGCTCGCGGTCGTGGACATTAGGGGGTCCGGCCACAAGGCCAAAGTTGACATGATTGTCCCCCAATGTGATGCGTCTGGCCTCGTTACGCGGCGTGAGCACGAATGCAGACGGCGCCGTAGCAAGCGCTGCAGCGACCAGTGCGCGATCGAGCCGCACTGTGCCACTCGCCTCATCGACCTGCGCGCCCGCGGCGCGCAGCCTGTCACGGGCACGAGGCGACATCAGCTCGATGCCGAGCTCCTCGAGGATCCGCAGCGATGTCAGGTGAATCGCCTCGAGCTGATCGGCACTGAGCAGCTGCATCGGCAGATACGGATTCGTCACCGACTGCCACGGCAGTTGTGGTAGTGGACCGCCGGACCTGCGGGCACGCCCGCCCTCCCGACGTTTTTTTGCATCGATCGTCATAGCTACCCACTCCTGCCGCGCCGCGCAGCTGCCGCGCACAGACCAATGTTCGCGCGTTCGCAGGGACTGCCGTTGCACAGAGCCGACATCACACTGCTTTGGGCGACAAGCGTACGCCTGAAATGCCGTTTATAGGCATTGAGCTAGAAGCATTGCTCCCAACAAAATCAGTTGCTTAGCTCTCAATTTGCTGCCCGTACGGACGCCATACGGAAACCGTAAAAATCGACCCCCCCTGGCAGCATAACCCGAGGGACTGTCTGGCTCGCTCGCAACTGGGACAATCTGATGAACTCCGGTTTCCTGACCAGGAAACCGCAGTTGAACCGTCCTAACCACATCCATAAAGCCTGTCGCGATGCTGGGCTACGACGCGTGCGCGTATGCTCGGCCAGCACGAGATCGGCATTCCAGGCGGCAAGCCGGAACCGGGGCGAGGATCCGCCTTTCCGAAAAGTTGAGAGGCCGATGAAAGTCTGGATTCGGATACTTACGGGGTTTGGGTACGTGTGGCTAGTGCTGGCCTGCGCAGCCGTAATCCTCGGCATAGTCGGCACGTGGATGTCCGGCGGGTTCTCTGCGGTTCAGAATCTCTTCAGCCCGCTCAATGTTTGGTTTATCACTGTGGTCACGCTCGCGCCCGGCGCAGTGGCGTTAGCGCTGGCCAAGAATCTCACGGCGAAGCAGGCCAAAGCGCGCCAACCGCCCATAACCTGACAGGGTTTATGCAGTCGGCCAAGGCTGCGGCGATCGACACTAAGTGTACTCCCGGCCTACGCTCACGCATGATCGGAGCCGCATGATCCTGCAATTCCTCTGGTGCGCCCGCTGCAGCACCGCCTTCACATTCACTGCTACCCGCGTGGAGCACGCTCAAGGCGGCAAGATCGCGATCCGGCGCCTCGAATGCGGTGCGCTCAATGAAATAGCGCCGAACGGCATGAGCGAGCGAGATCCATCGCCCAGAAAGCGTCAGCGGGCGACCAGTGGCGCCGCTTATCTGAAGCGACGAATCCTGATCACGCCCGCGCACGGCTTTTGCTTGAGGTGCCGCTGGGCGCGGCCTGCGTGAACCGGTCGTGACTGCCGCAGGCAACTGGCGCCGTCCTTGTGAGCGGAGTATCGACGCGGCGCTGACGGAGTACGATGATGCGCCGCTAGCGCCTTTCCATCTGCGTGTCGGCATCGCCAGCACGGGCGGCGTCTTTGCCGATGGCTTTGGACTTGGGATCATCGGCATCTCTCTGAACCTTGCGGCGCCGCAACTCCATCTCAACGCCATTTGGCTCGGACTTCTGGGCGGCGCATCGTTAGCCGGATTGTTTGTCGGTGCACTGTTGACGGGGCCGGTGGCGGATCGATTCGGGCGACGAGCGATCTTCGCCTCTAACATGCCGATTGTGGCAGCACTGTCTGCTCTGCAGTTCATGGTCGACGATGGCGTGCAGTTGTTGCTGCTGCGACTGGCGATCGGATTTCTGCTGGGGACCGACTATGTAACAAGCAAAACGCTGCTGATTGAATTCGTACCGCGAAGATATCGCGGTCGAATTCTGGGCCTGCTATCGGTTGCGTGGGCGGGAGGGTACGCGTGCGCCTATGCGGTGGGATTTCTCATGAACGCCCTGGGCCCGGGGTCGTGGCGCTGGATGCTGCTCGCGAGTGCGGCGCCCTGTCTGCTCATCGCGCCATTGCGGCTCACGATTCCCGAGTCGCCACTGTGGCTTGCCAATCACGGTCATGCCGAGCGCGCCGCCCGGGTCGTGCACACCAGGATCGGCCGCCACATTCGTGCGCCCGTCATTGCCCCAGTCACGGCCGTTCGCCCCGGCCGGTGGCGTCAGCTGTTTTCTCCCCGCTGGCGCGTCCGCACGTCCGTTGCCTGCATATTCTTTGCCTGTCAGGTTGTCCCCTACTTCGCGGTCGGTACCTTTGTTACCCAAGTCATGTCTGCCCTACACCTCAAGGGCGGCTTTGTAGGGGGGCTGATCTACAATTTCTCGCTGTTTGCGGGGGCAATTGCCGGGGTTCTGATCGTCGATCGAATTTCAAGAAGAAGTTTCCTGATCGGCAGCTTCGTGGCCGCTGCCATCGCGATGCTCATCCTGAGCGCGGCGTCGAATCTGGCCGTGGGCGTGATGATAGTGCTGTTCGCCATCTTCGCGGGCGTCATATCGGCGGCCTCCAACCTCGTATACGTGTATCTGCCGGAGCTCTTTCCTACGGATCTGCGCGCTTCCGGCATAGGACTCGCGGTAGCCGCTAGCCGGTTTGGGTCCGCCGCCAGCACCTTTGTGTTGCCCGTTATCGTCGCCATGTATGGGGCGCGAACGGCACTGGGTGCGTGCGTTGCGGTATTGGCCGTCGGCGCTGCGGTCTGCTATCGCTGGGCTCCGGAAACCAGGCATCTGAGTCTCGAAGCTCTCGATCGCGGGGAAGTGCTTGAGCAACGACCCGGCCCTTTGCTGCCGTCAGGAAAGACATCGTGACATTCAAGGCGAAGCAGCATGCACCGTCGTTGCTCACGCCCTCGAGCCGAGCGGTTCTCGCAGAGAGATTCACCCGACTGCTACACTCGACTCCAAGCCCCTGGGCAATCGCTGCACTGACGGCAAGTGCGACGCCGAAGGCCGCTTTTGGAGCGGGACATGTGAGACGGCCGAGTCTGCTGCAACCGGAGGGTTGTATCGGCTCGGCGTCGACAGCCCACCTCAGCGCGCGGCTGGCTCTCTTATCTGCACGAACGGCCCGGCTCTTTCCCCCGATGCCTTTCGCCCTCGGCGTCGAGCACTGTCCGCAGTGATGTCACTTGCTGCGAGCAAGTTTGCTGCGAACTGTAACGTCTGCACGCTCTGCCCCGCAGCGAAAGCGTTATAATTAATCAATGGGCACCTACGGCGCGGGCACGTGTTTTGAGGAGGCCAGAGCGTGAGCAAGATCTCCGCGTTACACACCCCCACCGTCGGCACGCTGCTGCACCCCCTGCTGGACGCCTTGCCGGATGCCACGGTCATGGTCGACCGGGAAGGCCGCATTGCCATCGCCAACCACCTCGCCGAGCAAATGTTCGGCTATGCGCCCGGAGAGCTCATAGGCCAGATGGTTGAAGTGCTGCTGCCCGCGCGCGTGCGTCCCAAGCACGCGCGACTCCAGCAGGCGTTCCAACTCAACCCGCAGCAGCGCGCGATGGGGTCCGGCCTCGAATTGCTGGCCAACCGCAAGGACGGCTCAGAATTTCCCGTCGACATCATGCTCTCGCCGATGCGCGAGCAATACGAAGGCATGGTGGCCGCCTCAATCCGCGATATCAGCCACTCGCACAACGCGCTGCGGCAGTCGCGCGAATCCCAGAAATACGCGCGCAGTTTGATCGAGGCGTCGCTCGACCCTCTGGTCACCATCAGCGCCGAGGGCAAGATCACGGACGTCAATGAGGCCACCACCAAGGTGACGGGCGTGTCGCGCGAGTGCCTGGTCGGAACCGACTTCTCCGACTACTTCACCGAGCCAAATAAGGCGCGCGAGGGCTATCAGCAGGTCTTCGCCCAGGGGTTTGTCACCAACTACCCCCTCACGATTCGTCACAAGGAGGGTCACCTCACCGACGTGCTCTACAACGCATCGGTCTACAAGGCGGCACAAGGCAACGTGCTGGGGGTGTTCGCTGCCGCCCGAGACGTGACGGAGTCCAAGCGCCTGATGCGCGAGTATTCCGAAACGAAAAACCTACTGGATAACATCCTACAGAGCTCCATCAAGTATTCCATCATCGGTAAGGATCTCGACTACCGCATCCTCTCCTGGAACGAGGGCGCGCGGCGCAATTACGGCTATTCGGCGCACGAAATCCTCGGCAAGCACTCCGAGATCCTGCACACGCCCGAGGACGTGAAATCGGGCGCGGTTGCAAAGTTGCTGGCAACCGCCTACGACACAGGCTTGGCCGAAGGCGAGTTCGAACGTATCCGCAAAGATGGTACCCGATTCGTGGCCAACGTTGTCGTCACCCGCCGCAACGACGCATCGGGTAATCCCGTCGGCTACCTGCTGATGAGCAGCGACATCTCAGAGAAGAAGCAGGCCGAACAGCAGCTACAATTCGCCTCGCAGTATGCGCGAAGTCTGATCGAAGCGAGCCTCGATCCACTCGTGACCATCAGCCCAGAGGGAAAAATAACCGACGTCAATGAGGCTACGGTCAAAGTCACCGGCGTGTCGCGGGAAGAGCTGATTGGCACGGAGTTCTCAGATTATTTCACCGCACCCAAACAGGCGCGCCACGGTTATCAGCAGGTCCTCGCCAAGGGCTCCATCACCGATTATCCGCTGACTATCCGTCACCGAAACCGGCAGCTGACCGAGGTCTTGTACAACGCCTCAGTCTACAAGGATGTCCATGGGAACGTACTCGGTGTCTTTGCCGCAGCTCGCGACGTGACGGCGCAGAAGAAGGCGGAGGCCGAGATCGCCGATCAGAGACGCCGCGAGCTCGAGCGGCTGTCGGAACTCGAGCGGTTCCAAAAGCTCACCGTGGGCCGGGAGCTTAAGATGATAGATCTCAAGAAGGAGATCGAGGAGTTGCGTCGTCTCAATCCCACCGACAAGCCCCCATGACAGGGATTCTGACCTCCGTCGGACTAGCGAATAAGGAACACTCGATAAGCTCCGAGGACTACGCCCGCGCCCTGATCAATATTCTGGAGGACGTCGCCGAGGAAAGGACTCGTTTCAAGGACGCGCAAACGGCTCTGCTGAATATCCTGGATGACTACGCGATTGAGCAGCGCTATCTGCAGCAGGTTCAGAAAGCGATGCTCAACATCCTCGACGACCTTCATGCGGAGAAAGGTCATTTGGAACAAGCGCGCAACGAGCTGCAGCGCTCGGAATGGGTTCGATCCTCGCTGCGCGAGAAAGAGGTCTTGTTGCGCGAAGTTCACCATCGGGTCAAAAACAATCTCCAGGTCATTTCCAGCCTGATCAACTCGCAGGCGCGCGCGCTCCCGGATGTCGCAAGCCGGGACGCCCTCAAGGAGTGCCGAAATCGGGTGCTCGCGATCGCGCTGATTCACGAACAGTTATATCGATCGACGAATTACGCGCGGGTTTCGTTTTGTGAGTACGTGCAAGACCTCGCCACCAACATCTTTCACGCGCTGAACGTATCGCCGCTGAATGTCACGCTCGATGTCGAAATGGGTGACTTCCCGTTGGCCGTGGACAAGGCCATCCCGTGTGGCCTCATTCTAAATGAGCTCATCAGCAACGCGCTCAAGCATGCCTTTCCGAACGAGCGGAAGGGAACGGTGCGCGTCGAGCTTCGCCGAGCCAGCGATCGGCAGCTCGTGGTCACGGTGAGCGACAACGGCATCGGCATGCCGGCCGACTTCGATCCGGCGACATCCAACTCGGTAGGGCTCCAGATCGTATCGACGCTTGCCAGGCAACTTCACGGACAGGTCAACATCGCAATCGAACGGGGAACCACGTTCCAAGTGTCGTTTCCGATGCAGGCACCATCATGAACGCTCCGAAGCCCCATACTGTTCTGATCGTTGAGGACGAGAACCTGGTGGCCGACGATCTGCAACACACGCTGGCCGGGATGGGCTACGAGGTTTCGGCGATTGCAGCCTCCGCCGAGGAGGCGATCGCCCGCGCTTCCGAGAAGTGTCCCGATATAGTGCTGATGGACATCAGGATCGAAGGAAAGCGCGACGGCATTGAAACCGCTGAGCTTCTCAGAAGCACCTTCGGTGTACCCGCAGTGTATCTGACTGCACATGCCGATGAGGCCATGATTGAACGGGCCAAGAGGACTGAGCCATACGGTTACCTGATAAAGCCTGTACAGGACGCGGAGTTACGTCGGGTGATCGACATCGCTGTCTACAGGCGGGAGATGGAGCAGGCTCGGGAAAGTACTGCGCAGCTTGAATTGCAGCAGCGCAGTCTGGCGGAGGCAAAGCGTCTGCAGGATGAGTTTCTCGCCACCATGTCTCATGAGCTGCGCACGCCGCTCAACGGCATCATTGGCCTCGCAACGCTGATGTATGAAGGAGCAAAGGGTCCGGTTTCCGAGATTCACAGGGAGTACCTCAACCACGTCCTAACGAGTGGCCGCCGTTTGCTGCAGCTGATCGACGACGTTCTGGCTCTTGCAGCTCTGCAGGCGGGCGCGGTGGACTTTCATCCGGAAGCCATCCATCTTCCGCAGCTGCTGCGTGAGGTGGCCGACCCGCTGCGCCCACTTTTGACAAAAAAAGGGCTTGGATTTCGCGTCGATATCGATCCTTTATGCGCCGATGTGCTCGGCGACGCCTCGATGCTTCAGCAGCTTGTCAATATCTATCTGTCGAATGCCATCAAGTTCACTCCGATCGGAGGAAACGTGATGCTCAGAGCCACACCGGAAGGCGTGCAGTCGGTGCGAATCGAGGTCGTAGATACCGGTATCGGAGTCAGTGCGGAGGATACTAGCCGGCTTTTCCTCCCCTTCCAGCAGCTCGATGCGGGGAGGCGCAGAAAATTCGAAGGCGCCGGACTGGGCCTCGCCATTGCGAGGCGCCTCGCCGAAGCGCATGGCGGCAGCGTCGGCGTCGAGAGCATTCCAGGACAAGGCAGCACCTTCTTCGCGGTCCTGCCGCGAACTCGTAGTGTTCAGCCGTTGCCGTGACAGATGGCGGTGGCTGATACCTCAAGCTCGGGCTGAGTTCCTTGCACTCTGTCCAAACAGCTGCGCCAGCGCAGCAGCCTCTACCGGCTTGACGAGATGGACATCGAAACCAGCGGCGGCGGATCGTTGCCTATCTTCCGGCTGGCCGTAACCGGTCAGTGCCACGAGTCGCACGGGCACCCCTGCTGCCTTGATGCGACGCGCAACCTCATAACCATCCATTCGAGGCAGCCCGATGTCGAGCAGCACGGTCTCGGGTTGGTACGCGACAGCCTGCTCGAGCGCCTCCTCAGCCGAGTAAACCGCCTTGGTTTCGTGCCCCTCGAGTTGCAGCAGCATGGCAAGCGAATCGGCAGCGTCACGATTGTCATCGACGATCAGTACGCGATGCCGTGCTTCGACCGCCGTGGACGCATCCCGCACCGCGATATCCGGTGCTTCGGCCAGCGGCAACGACAGAGAAAACGTCGAACCGCGACCCAAGCCGTGGCTGCTCGCAACGATGCGTCCAGCGTGCATTTCGATCAGTTGTTTGCAAATAGAAAGGCCGATGCCAAGTCCGCCCTGTGAACGGTCGAGCGCACGCTCATTCTGCACGAAACGCTCGAATACTCGCGGCAGAAGCTCCGCAGATATGCCAACGCCCGTGTCGCTGACGGCAACGATCAACTCGCCACCCTGCGCACATGTGTCTATGCGAATCTCTCCGCCCGGGTCGGTGTACTTGGCGGCGTTCGTCAGCACATTGGCGATGCATTGTGTCAACCGGACCCGATCGGCATACACATAGAGCGGCTGAGCCAACTGCGTCACCAGCAGCCGGTGATGCTTCTCCCGAATGAGCGGTTCCACCATTTCAACAGCGAGCGCAATGCACTGCGACACGGCAAGCAACTCGCGCCGCAGCTCGATTCGTCCCTGGGAGACCCTGGCTGCATCGAGCAGATCATCCAGCAGTCGCGCCAGTTGGCCGGCTTGTCGCTGCACCATAGCGAGGAGCGGCCGTTGCTGCTCGTCGTGGGGCATCCGGCGCAGCAGAACTTCGGCGGCGCTTCGAATCGGAGCCACCGGGTTGCGAAGCTCATGCGCCAGCATCGCTAGAAACTCATGCCTGCGTCGGTCCGCCTCCTGCTGCGCCTCCTGCAGCAGACGCAGCTCGGTCACATCGGTGTCGGTTCCAAACCATCGAACGACGCGTCCGCTCGCGTCTCGGATCGGAACGGCTCGCGACAGGAACCACCGATACCGGCCATCCTTGCCGCGCAGCGGATAGGTGTCTTCCCAAGGTCGGCCGGATTGCATGCAGTTCTGCAGGTGGGCTACGACACGATCCAGATGCGCCGGATCGTGAACTCTCTTCCAGCCCTCGCCACGCATCTCCTCAAATGTCGTGCCCGTGTATTCGTACCAGCGGTCGTTGTACCAGGTGCGAAAGCTAAGATCATCACAGGTCCACGCGAACTGATCGATGTTGTTGGCGAGCTCGCGAAATCGCTCCTCGCTCGCACGCAGTTTCTCCTCGGCGAATTTCCTGTCCGTCACGTCCTGGACGATGCCCACCATGCGAGCCGGCGCAGCCGCCTCGAAGGACACTCGGCCGGTCGCCTCGACCCATCGGGTCGTGCCGTTAACACGATGGATGACCCGGTAGGTTGCGAAATGCTGGCCATCGCCATTCGGATCGAGTGCGCGCTCGAGCGCCCGTTGCGTGCTCGTGCGGTCGTCCCTATGGATTCCGGACCGAAGCACCTCGAACGTGATGGGCTCACTCGGCTCGATCCCCCACAGCTCGTAAGTCCGCTCGTCCAATTGGATGACATTGCTGCGTAGGTCCCAGTCAAAGGTACCGATCCGGGCGGCGTGCTTGGCCAGCCACAGGCTCTCCTGGCTATCGCGCAGTGCCCGTTCCGCGCGCTTGCGCTCGGTGACGTCGACCACGATACCCACGCCGCGGCAGGGGCGGCCGTCGCCGTCTGGGATGTAATTGGCGAACAGATGCGCCCAGACGATAGAACCATCTTGGCGGATGTAGCGCTTCTCGAGGGTGTAGTAAGGAATCTCTCCGGCGAATAATCGACGCGAAAGGGCGAGATCGGCCGCGAGATCATCGGGATGGGTGAGATCCCGCCAGGTCTTTGAACGCATCTGCTCCGCTGTGTATCCGACCATCTCACAGAACGTTCTGTTGACGAAATCGAATCGTCCGTCCGGCAGGGAATGCGTCACGCCCACGTGAGCATTCTCGACGATCGCCCGGAAGCGCCACTCACCTTCACTCAATGGAGCCTCCGCCTGCGAGCGCTCATCCGCGCCCGTGTCGCACTGCCGTTGTCGATCGGTGCGCGCAGGCGTGAGTGCCTCAGCCTCAGCATGCGCCTGTTGCGCATCGAGTCGCGCGCGAGCCTCTCCCAAGGCCTGGTTCATGGCCTACTCATCGCTCTGGCTTCATTTTCGAGACCGCCCCCTGCCCATTCGCCGCACCCCAGGACTTATGGGGCCGGCGTAATGGCGCGTCGCGCATAGTGCCCGAGCCTATGGCGCGCCACTGTAGGACTATCGGAATATTTACTAGGCTGCGTAGCAACGCCCGCCACGGCGTCGGACTGCGCTGACAAAGCGCGTCGGCGATTCTCAACTATATATAGTTGAACCGCGCCATGAAGCCGAAATCCATGTGCAGCTGCTGATTCTCTGGCTGGTCGCGTTGCGACGGCAAGGACAGAAGGTCAGCGCCTGGCAGGTTCTTCTCATTGGCAGTTGGGTGATGCCCGTCGCATTGATCACCTCGTTGGCAGCATTTTGCGGGTTTCACCGCTCGCTCTGCGCGTTGATCCGGCCTGTTCGACTCCTCAAACCACCGGTGGTCCCAGTGCCGCGAATGCAATCGGCTCGGCCGGCGGCGTGTCGTCGGCCGACAGCCTGAATTGCCACCAACCCACTTCGCGCCAGCGGCCAAGCTTGAATCCAACGTCCCGATATACGCCGACGGGAATGAACCCGACCGTCTCGTGCAGTCGCACGCTGGCGGGGTTGGGTAGAGCAATGCCAGCGAAGGCGCACCGCGCGCGTCTGAGTGCTAATTGAAGCGAATTCGAAGTCCCGCCCAGATGGCTCGCGGCGCTCCGGGCGATACCGCATTCTCATTGGTCCAATCAGCCGGATTGAAGCGGAACGAGCCGTTGGGATTGAACACATCCTGGGTCAGAAAGCCGGCTGTCGAGTATTCCTTGTTCAATAGGTTATCGAGACGCGCAAAAAAGTCGATCGACTTGCCCAGATGATAGGTGCCCTGCAGATTCAGCAGCAGGTAGCTGGGAATCCAACCTGTCCCCGTGGGTGAGATGTAGGCGCCCGCCGCGTTGGTGCCTCCAGCCTGATTGGCGTTGTTCTCATCGCCGTGCAGATAGGAGCCCGTGGTCACGATGAGGTTGCCGCCGACATCCCATTGCTTGTTGAACTCGTAATCCAGCGCAAGGCGGCCGGTGTGGCGCGGAATCAGCGGGATTTGGTCACCCGAATGGACCAGGATGTTGCCATTGGCATCGGCGGTGCTGTTGGAGGCTGCACTGACGACAAAGCTGGACCGAAACGTGGCATCGACATAACTGTACGCGAGACGCCACTTGAAGCCGCCTTGCTTGCCGCCGAGCGCCAGGTCCAGTCCCTGGCGGCGCGTGCTGCCGACATTGGCGAAGTAGCCCTGATTGGCGCTCGTGGCGATGAACTGGATGTCATCGCTGTTGACCGTATGGAACACATCCGCGCTCCAGTTCAGCCGATGATCGGGCCGATTGCCGCGCCAACCGAGCTCGAAGGTCCGGGCCACCACCTGCTTGAGATCCGGATCGCTGGCAAAATCATTGGGCAGGCCGCAGGGCGCGGCCGGATTGGCGCAGCCCAATTCGATCACTGTCGGTGCGCGGCTGGCCTCGTTGTAATCGGCATAGTAGGTGGTGGCGTCGGACGGTGTCGCTGTGATTCCCAACGCAGGATTGATGCGACCGAAGGTGTGGTCGCCGATCAGTGGACTGGCCTGATCGAACCCGACGCCGAAATCGCCGAGGTCGCTGTCCACGCTCCCGCCGGTGAGCGTTTCGGTGTTGCTGTTGTAGCGAGCCGATGCGGTGAGGTGGAAGCGCTCGTTCGGCGATAGGGTGTCGGTCAGATAAGCGCCAAAAATCCGGTTGGCGCCGTTGAGCGAGATGACTGTTTCGTCGTTGAGCGGACTGAGTTGGTAAATGAGCGTTCGATTCGGCGCCAGCGCTCCGTATTGATACATTTGCACAAAGGAGTTCTCGGTGTCCTCGTAGTCCAGCCCGATGATCCCCTGATTTTTCCAGCCAAGAAGATCCTGCGAATCCGTCAGCTGCACACCAATTCCGGCGGTGCGCTGGACCAGGCGCGACACCGCAGCCTGGCCCGTGGCGCAATAGGCAATATCGGCCCGGTCAGTCGGCGCTGCGGTGCAATCGATCGGCGGCCCGCTGTAGTCGCCCGACAGGTAATTGTCATTGCTGTTGCCGTTGCTGCTGCCCGTGATGAGATGACGGTAGTAGAGATTGCCCGACAGCAGCAGATGCTCGCTCAGAAACTGCGTGGCGGTCAGGTTGATGAAATGCAGCAGGTTTGCCGTGTAGTCCGGTGTGTAGCTGGCTTCGCGCCGGAAATACAGCATGCTCAGCGGCGTCGCACCGTTGCCGTAGAGACTCGTATCGGCATAGGTGTAACTGAGGTCGACGTCGGTGTGCTCGTTCTGCCAGCCCACCTTGCCAAATCCCTGATAGACCCGGGTCGGCGACAGGTCGCGCCAGCCGGTCTCGTCGAAATAATTGCCAGTGAGGAAATAGTCGAAGCCGCCGACCGCCCCACCGGTCTCGCCCTGGACCGAACGCCGCCCGAAGGAGCCGCCAGAGGCTTCGAGCTCACTCCCCGGGTCGTCGTGGCCGCTCTTGGTCTGCACCGACAGCGCCCCGCCCAAGGTATTGAGGCCAAAAACCGGGTTGGACCCCGACATCAGCGTCACGGTCGAAATCGCGGATTGCGGGATCAGGTCCCAGTTGACGGTATCACCGAAGGACTCGTTGACGCGCACGCCGTCGACATACACCGACAGACCCTCGGGGGTGCCGAGCAGTGGCGAGGCGGTGAAGCCGTGGTAGTTGATGTCGAGTTGAAACGGATTATCCGCGCTGGCGCTGACACTGACGCCACTGAAGTTGTCGCCGAGGTAATTGGCCAGATCGACCGTTTGCTGGCGCTGCATATCCTCGCTGTTGGCGGTTTGCACATTCGAGGGGATCTGATTCAACGGCAGTCCGAGACCGGGTAGCGGTGCATTGCCGATCACGACGACCTGCTGCAGCTCCTGGGCGGTGGCCGGGTTAACCGGAGCCGCAGCCGGGTTCTGATCGGCAGCCAGTGCGCCGAACGGCCGTGCCAGCGTCGCCAGCCATAGCGCAACAATGCGCATCCTAAAGCTCCGCCGTGTCATCCATTGCCCCTTCGGTTTCAGTATCTTCTGCGTCGCAGCAGGTCTCGCTGCACCCACACGCGCCACCGGCGCAACGGATGGGTAGAACTCACCCACCGAGCGATTATTTCCTGAATCCGCCGGGACTGAGGAATGCTGTATCGAACACTTAATATTTTCTAATGGTTAGGCTGTTGTCCTACACCGGTAAGCAACTTTGTCCGATAGGCGCTTAATTCGCAAGGGGTAAAAGTGAGTAGGCGTGGAGCGCTGGAGGACTCCTCTCATGACATTCGACGTTGCGATTCTCTGCTCAATCGGCACCGCCTTCGCGATGTGTCTGGTGAGCTTGGCGCAGGACCTCATCGCCTACTGCACGGGCGCCCGCGATACTGTGTTTCCGGCACCGGAGATCGCACTTGTGCGCGCAGCGCTCCCTGAAGGCTGCCTATCCAATGGCAGCACGCACCCTCACGCGGGTGGCATCGCCCTGACAGCGCTGGCGCGACGCGATGGTTCAGTGCGAATGTGCGCAGGAGTGTGGCAGTTGGACGATGCGCCCAGACACAACCCGGCCACGGTCGTCCCGATGTATCGCTCAGTGCGTCTTCAGAATTCCGACCATTCGCCATCGCCGGCGGCCGGCGCATTCACGACCCGTCGCGGCGTCGCAGCGGACTGATCGGCGACGGACCTGTTGGCGACGCCGGCAGCTTTGCTGGAGGACGCGTTCGTGCGTGCGGCGTCCCCTGGAGGCTGCCTCCAGGGACGGCTCGCCACTCGGCGCTCAGTCACCGGCGCCGCGCTGGGCGTGTTGGAGAGCGCGGCCTCCTCCTCCACCTGGTAGCTCGATATGGCTTCGTCGAGCGCATAGGTCTGCGCGACGATGGCGTGACTGGCAGCGGCGGCCTGCCCTACGAGCGCGGCATTCTGCTGTGTGGTCGAATCCATCTGCATAACGGCCTTGTTGACCTGCTCGATGCCGCAAGACTGCTCGCGGCTGGCGGCGGCAATCTCGGCGACGATGTCCGTGACCTTCTTGACGGCGCTGACGATGTCCTCGAGCACTTTGCCGGACTCATCGACCAGCTTGCTGCCCTCATCAACCTTGGCAACGCTGTCCTGGATCAACGCCTTGATCTCCTTGGCCGCCGTCGCGCTTCGGCCCGCCAGATTGCGCACCTCGGTCGCCACGACTGCGAAACCACGTCCCTGCTCGCCGGCGCGCGCTGCCTCCACGGCCGCGTTCAATGCCAACAGGTTGGTCTGAAAAGCGATCTCGTCGATCACACTGATGATCTCGGCAATCTTTCTCGAGGCCGCGTTGATGCCAGCCATCGAGGCGACCGCCGCGTTGACCACGACGCCGCCCTTTTCTGCTTGCTGGCGCGCCGCCATGGCCAGCTGATTGGCTTGGCCCGCGTTATCGGCGGTCTGTCGCACGGTGGCTGTCATCTGCTTCATCGAGCAAGCGGTCTCTGCGAGGTTCGCGGCCTGCTCCTCGGTGCGCTTCGATAGATTCGCATTGCCAGTGGCAATCTCCTGCACGCCGGTCTTGACTTGGGAGACCGCCGATTTGATCTGTTGCACGACCGACATCATATTGTCGATCAGGACGTTGATGCCCGCGGACAGCGTCTCAAACGCACCATGCTTGCTTGCCAGCTCTATGCGCGCCGTTAGATCGCGCTGCTTGCCGCGTTCGACGACGCCGTTGACCTCCTCGATCAAGGCACTCACCGTACCCAGCAGGTCGTTGACGCCGTGGCAGAGCGTCTCGAGCTGACCGCTCTTTCCCTGCAGCGGGATGCGCGTCGTCAGATCACCGTCGAGGGCCGACTTGACCGCCGCCTGCGTCTCCTCCACAGACTTTTGCAGTTGCTGCGACAGCAGCACCTGAGAGGTCACGTCGATCGCAAACTTGACGATCTTGAATGGCTTGCCGTTGGCGTCGAAGATCGGATTGTAGGTCGCCTGGATCCACACCTCCCTGCCATACTTGCCGATGTGCTTGTACTGTTCCGCGTCGTACTCGCCCCGTTGTAGCTTGGCCCAGAAAGCGCGATATTCGGGACTGTCGCGATAGCCCGGGGTGAGGAACATGCTGTGGTGCTGGCCCTTGATTTCCGGCAGCGTATAGCCGAGGGCGCTCAGAAAATTCTCATTTGCCGTACGTATGGTGCCATCCATCTCGAATTCGATCACCGCCTGCGCCTTGCTGATCGCCGCGAGCTGCCCCTCGGTGTCGGCTTCGCGCAATAGATGATCGGTGATTTCGGCGGCGTATTCGACCACCTTGAATAGCTGACCCTGCGAGTCGAAAATCGGGTTGTAGCTTGCCCGAATCCAGAGATCCCTGCCGCCCTTGCCGACGCGTTTGTAGCGACCGGCATCGTACTTGCCATGACTCAGCTTGGCCCAGAAGGCGCGATATTCGGCGCTGTCGCGGTATCCGGAGTCGACGAACATGCTGTGATGGCGTCCCACGACTTCTTCGCGCGAGTAGCCGAAAGTTTGCAGGAAGTTGTCATTGGCCGAGCGGACCGTGCCGTCCAGACTGAACTGGATCACGGCCTGCGATTTGTCGAT
>Ga0209415_10005795_pt1 | contig 22127 bp, 17 predicted proteins | sample PeaSoiSIISIP2007_FD_187696 | JGI IMG/M metagenome (GOLD analysis project Ga0209415, IMG submission 187696) | Peat soil microbial communities from Weissenstadt, Germany - SII-SIP-2007 (SPAdes) (version 2) | ecosystem: Environmental > Terrestrial > Soil > Wetlands > Peat | place: Germany... | reverse complement strand
GCTTGGGCGCGGTCGTGGGAGTCGAGCTTCTGGTAGATCGACGACAGGTGGTTCTTGACCGTCTTGACGCTGATGTACAGGCGGCGGGCGGCCTCGGGGATGGACACGCCGGTGGCCACCAGACGAAGCACCTCCTCCTCGCGCTTGGAGATGAGCGGCCGGGTGGTGGCGGGGAGCGCCGGGCGGACGTGGCCGCCGACGTCAACCGCGTCGGCCGCGAAGGACACGGCCGGGGCGAGCACCCGCTCCCCGTCCGCCACGCGCCTCACGCCGTCGGCGATCTCCGCCGTGGTGCAGTCCTTCACCAGGTAGCCCTGGGCGCCCGCACCGAGGGCGGAGCGCACCGCCGTCTCGTCCGACAGCATCGACAGGACCAGCACGGCCGTGCCGGGCACGAGGCTCCGGATGCGTTTGGTGGCGGCCGCCCCCGACAGCACCGGCAGCGACAGGTCCATCAGGACCACGTCGGGCCGATGCGCCTCGGTCATGTCGACGGCCTCGGCGCCGTCGGCCGCCTCTCCCACCACCGTGTGCCCGGCGTGCTCGAGGGCCCAGCGGAGCCCTTCGCGCACCATGGTGTGGTCGTCTGCGATCAATACCCGTGCCATCAGGCCGCCCTCATTCTCATCCGCACCACCGTGCCCTTGCCGGGCCCGGAGGTGATCTCCAGTTGGGCGCCGACGGCGTCGGCCCGCTCCCGCATGCCGAGCAGGCCGTAGCCCGAGGCCCCCGCCGCCTTGCCGGCCGGCAGACCGATCCCGTCGTCGGCCACCTCCAGCAGGGCGCCGTCGGCGTTGCACCGCCACAGCACCGACACCCGCGACGCCCGCCCGTGCTGCTCGGCGTTCATGACGGCCTCGCGCGCCACGCGCCAGAACTCCCTCTCCACCGGGATCGGCATGCGGGCCTCGGCGTCGGCCACCAGCGTCACCGCCACGCGGTTGCGCTTGTTCACCCGGCCCAGGAACGACTCGAGCACGCCGTCGACGCCGAGCGTCTCCGACACGTCGCAGCGCAGGTCGACGAGCATGTCGCGCAATTCCTCGACCAGGTCGCGCAGGTCGCCGCGCAGGGCCAGCAGGTCCTGTTGCACGGCCCGCCCGTGATTGAGCTGCACCAGACGGTCGAGCTCGAAGCCCAGGTGGACCACCGACTGGCCGATGTGGTCGTGCAGCTCGCGGGCCAGGCGGGTCCGCTCCTGCTCCATCCCGAGGGTGTGGATCCGCTCCAGCCAGCGGGCGTTGTCCACCGCCAGGCCGGCGGCGCGGGCGAGGTCGCCGATACGGCGCCGGTCCTGTGCCGTGACCCGGCGCCGCTCGTCGCTCTCGACGGCCAGGATCCCCACGACTTCGTCGCGGGTGCGCATGGCGCAGTACAGGCCCCAGCGCGACCGGTAGCTGAGGCCCGGCTCGAGGTCCTCGAGCACGACGGGGTCGGTGCCGGTCGCCGCCGCACCCAGGGTGGGGGGGAGCTCGAAGGGCGAGTCAGGGTCGGTGATGCGCACGCCGTGTCCCGCCACCACGTGCCAGAACTGGCTGACGGGGTCGAGCAGCACCACGGCGGTGAGGTCGGGGACGAACATCTCCTCGAGGCGTTCGAGCGCCCACCGGGCCGCCCCCTCCACGTGCAGGGGGGTGGCCTCGCGCTCGGTGGCCCGGTGCAGGTCGAGCAGCAGGTCGTTCACCTCCGACAGGTGCTCGACCCGATCGGCCAGCCCCTCCCGGGCCTGATGGGCCTCCTCCACCAGGTAGCGGCTGAAGCCGCCCACCACGCCCACGAGAACGAGCTCGATGGCCAACTGCACGCTGGCCACGGCGTCGCCCCGGTGCGAGGCGAGCAGGAGGCTCGGCAGGGCCACGGCCAGGCCGGCGATCACGGCCAGGCCCGACACCACCCGGAGGCCGCCGGCGAAGCCGGCCACCACGGCGGCCACGGCCAGGCACACGAGAAAGGGGGAGTCGGCGAAACCGGTGATCTCCACCACCGCCGCCACCACGGTCACCTCGAGGAGCAGGGCGGCATTGGTGCGCCAGGTGCTGCGCTCCGTCCCGATGGGCCGGACGGTCCGCCACAGGGTGTAGGCCACGAGCACCCCGCCGGCGGCGGCCACGTGGGGACCCCGGTGCTCGACCAGGGCCAGGGCCAGGGCCAGGCACAGCGTGGTCAAGCGGAGGGCGCTTTGCAGGGGGGCGAACCCGGTCAGGACCGCGGGCGACGCCGGCCGCAGGTCCCGCCAGCCGAGGTCGGTGCGCCAGCTCCGCACCGGGAGTGACGTCGCAGTGTCGGAAAGTGGCTCCAGGACCTGCACGCGGCTGCCACCCCCTTCTTCCTGGGCCGCTCGGCTGCCTATTTTACTACTCGTCGTCGTGTGACACTCACTTATCGTGGTGTTGGCGGCGAATCATTAGGGGGAAACCCGCGTCCCGGCCCGACCCGGACGTCCGTCGGGACCGCCATGTGTTCCCCGGTGCCCGCCCGACCGGGCCCGTGCGACCGCCTGACCAGGGACTCGGTCCCGGGGCGGCCGCCGTGGGCGGGGTCAGCCCCCCGGGCCCCGGGGGCGCCGCGCCGCCGTCGGGACGTGCACGGCCACCACCCAATTCCGGTCGATGAGGCGCACCGACCAGTCGGGGGCCCGCCGTACCAGGGTGGCGAGGGGTTCGGACCGGGGCCACAGCACGGTGCGGACGCCGTAGCGGTCGAGCACCGACTGCCAGCTCTGCCCCCCGTCGAGCAGGACCCCGTAGCCCCGCTCGACGGCGGGGGGGAACACGTCGACCCGGTCGTCCACGAAGGCGCTGGCCCGGGTGCCGTAGCGGAACTCCAGGTAGTTGCCCACGTAGTCGGGCGTGGCCACCGGCCCCGGGGCGAGCCCGTGGCGTTGCATCCAGGACACCTCCTGCACCGGGTAGGCCGACAGGTCGTACTCGGGGTGCTGCATGGCACGCGCCACGAGCACGGTCCCGAGGACGGCCAGCGTCCCCATCGCCAGGGCCGGCACCGTCCCCCGCCGCATGCCGTCGAGCGTTCCCAGCCCCGACAGCCCCCGGGCCAGCACCGGCGCCACCACCAGGGCGGCCACCGGCACGTTGCGCGACGCCAGCAGGGCGGCGGCGCTGAACACCGTCGTGAGCAGGACGTCCTCGACGGTGCCCCGCCGGGCCACGAGGATGATCACGGCCAGGAGTACCTCGGCCAGGAAGACGACGTTCACGGCGTCGGCGAAGCTGGGGGACTGCCACTCCGCCACGTGGGCGAAAGCCTGGTGGTGGGTGAGCACGGTGAGTGGGTACTCGAGCAGCCGCAGCCCCTGGGGGTTGAGAGCGGCCAGGGCCACGCCCAGCGCCGCCGCGCCGAGGAGCTGCGGCAGCCGACCGGGACCGCGCCCGTCGGCGCGCCGGCCGACCAGCCGGACGACGACATAGAGGAATGCGAAGGGCCAACTGGCGTGCACGTCGACCCACACCCACACGACGGGAACCACCATCCACGGCGACCCGGCCCCGGTCTCCACCATGACCATGAGCAGTCCGAACAGGAGCAGGGCGATGAGCAGCGGCCGGGGCGACCAGTACCCCGATCCCACCGCCAACACGGCCGCGGCGGCCACTATCCGCCCGCCGAGCTGCCGGGCCGGGCGGGTGAGCACCCAGGTCACGCCGGCCAGGGCGGCGGCCAGGGCGGCGTGGAGCAGCTGCAGCCCGTGGGCCGAGTCGGCCCGCTGCACCACGGCGTACAGGACCGACGCCAGCCACGACTCCACCACCCAGGGCCGCCCGTGGGCGGTGAAGGTGTAGGGGTCGCTGGCGGGGACCCCGTGGGCCAGGATGAGCCGGCCCGTGGCCACGTGGGTGAGAAACGAGTTGTCGCGCAGACGCAGGAGCCCCACGGCGAGGCCCCACAGCACGACCGACGCGCCCACGACGCCCGACACCGTGGGGGTGAACCGTCCCCGGCGCCGGGGGGCGCGCTCGGGCGCCGCCGGCGGGCGCACCGGTGCCGTGGCGTCGCCCGCGTCCGGGGTGTGGCGGTGGTCCTGCGCCGACGGGTCCGGTGACCCGTCGGGGCCCCGCCCGTCGACCCGTGTGCCGGCCTCCGGATCGACCCGTGTCAGATGCACGGCGCCGACGTCGCGGTCAGTGACCGCGGAAGGCCTGGTAGATACCGAGGACGGCCGGTCCGGCGATGACGATGAACAGGGCCGGCATGATGCAGAACACCATGGGGAAGAGCATCTTGACCGGTGCCTTCTGCGCCATCTCCTGGGCCATCTGGTGGCGGCGGACGCGCATCTCGGCCGCCTGGTTGCGCAGGATAGACCCCACCGAGACGCCGAAGGTGTCCGCCTGGACGAGGGCCATGACGAACGACCGCAGCTCGGGGATGTCGGTCCGGGCGTCGAGGGCGTGCAGGGCGTCGGCCCGGCTCGAGCCGGCCCGCATCTCGCCCAGCATGCGGGCGAACTCCTCCGACAGCGGGCCTGGCACCAGGGTCACGGTGCGGGCCAGCGCCTGCTCGAACCCGAGCCCGGCCTCCACGCTGATGGTGAGGAGGTCGAGGACATCGGGCAGCTTGCGGCGGATGAGGAACTGACGGGCCTCCACCGTGCGGTTGAGCCAGGCGTCGGGACCGACCACGCCGGCAAGGCCGACGAACACGATCACTGCCAGCAGGGTCGTGCCCGTGAGCGAGGTGAGCTTCCACACCACCAGCCACAGCACGGGCACGGCCACCAGTGACAGGAGCCGCACGACGAGGAACCGGTCGACCTCGTCGGGCTGCCCCCGGCCGGCCAGCACCAGCTTGTGGCGCATCTTGTCGAGGTAGTCGCTCGGCAACAAGCGCTTCAGGAGGTCCACGGCGGCCACACCCACGGGTCGGATGACCCGCTCGGCGAAGGGCTGCTTGAGGTCCTCCTCGCGCAGCATGGTCGACTCGTAGTCGCCCAGCCGGATCCGTGCGGCGCGCACGCTGAGGCGCTCGTCGGCCTTGACGGCGGCGGCGTAGGCGAGCAGCGAGGCGGTGAGGAAGATGGCGACGGCGGCCAGGAGCAGCATGTCAGACCTCGATGTTCACGAGCTTGCGCAGCCAGAAGATGCCGAGCACGGCCAAGACGATGGACCCGTAGAAGAGGATCTGGCCGAAGGCTTCGTGCAGCAGCGGGCTCAGGTAGCCCGGGTTCACGCTGTAGACGAACACACCGATGGCGATGGGCAGGATGGAGATGACCACCGCCCCGATGCGGCCCTCGGCCGTCAGCGTGCTCGCCTCGCGCCGCAGCCGGGCCCGGGAGTTCATGGTGTCGGCCACGATGTCGAGGAGCTCGGCCAGGTTGCCCCCGACCTCGCGCTGGATCCCGATCGACGTCACGACCCATTGGAAGTCCTCGCTGCGTACCCGCTCGGCCACCTCGGTGAGCGCCGCCACCAGGGGCCGACCCAGCCGGGCCTCGGCGCAGACGTGGCGCATCTCCTTGCCGATGGGGTCCTTCAGCTGATGCGACACGGTGTCGAGGCCCTGCAGGATCGAGAACCCCGACCGCAGGGTGGTGCCGAGCAGCTGGAGCATGTCGGGCAGCTGGGCGGTGAAGAGCTTGGTGCGGCGCTGGGCGGCGGCCGACAGGGCCACCCAGGGCACGACGGCCAGCGCGGCCAGGCCCACCAGGCCCCAGAAGGCGTTGGCCACGAGCAGGCCGATCGACCCGCCCAGCACCACGCCCACCAGGTAGACGAACAGGGCCTCGGCCGGGCGGATGGGCAGGTCGGCCTGGTCGAGCAGCCGCTTCACCAGCTGCAGGATCCCCCGGCGCGACGCCATCTCGGCCACGGCGGCCACGGCCCGCTGCAGCAGCGGCGTCTCCACCAGCTCGCCCCCGGCGCCGGCGGCGGGGGTCGGTCCCGACTCGCGCAAGGCCCCCACCGAGTAGGGGGCGAGCGCCTCGTGGATCTGGCGCGAACGTTCGCGCGACACCAACGTCATGAGACCCCACGTCAGGGCGGCGGCGGCCGGCAGGACCAGCAGTGCGATCAGGAGCGTCACCGCCGGGCCACCCGCATGCGCGTGAACTCCTCGGCCTGGAACAGCTCGGGATCGAGCTTGACACCCGCATCCTCGAGCTTGTCGGCGAAGTGGGGGCGGATGCCCATGGACTTGAGCGATCCCAGGAACCGGCCGTGCTCGTCCACACCCGAGGAGAAGTCGAACATGAAGAGGTCCTGCATGATGATGACGTCCCCCTCCATGTGCTGCACCTCCGACACGTGGGTGACGCGCCGGGTGCCGTCGCGCAGCCTCGACAGGTGGACGATGACGTCGATGGCAGAGGACATCTGCTCGCGGATCACCCGGATCGGGAGGTCGAAGCCGGACATGAGGGTCATGGTCTCGATCCGCGACAGCGTGTCACGCGGGCCGTTGGAGTGGATGGTGGTGATCGAGCCGTCGTGGCCCGTGTTCATGGCCTGCAGCATGTCGAGGGCCTCGCCCCCCCGGCACTCGCCCACGATGATCCGGTCGGGGCGCATGCGCAGGCTGTTGCGGACCAGGTCGCGGATGGTGACCTCGCCCCGACCCTCGATGTTCGGGGGTCGGGCCTCCAGCGACACCACGTGCGTCTGGCGCAGCTGGAGCTCCTTGGAGTCCTCGATGGTGACGACGCGCTCGTCGTCGGGCACGAACGACGACAGCACGTTGAGCATGGTGGTCTTCCCGGCGTCGGTCCCGCCCGACACGATGACGTTCAGCCGGCCGACCACGCATGCCTCGATGAAGCGGGCCAGGGCCGGGGTGAAGGTCAGATTGGTCACCAGGTCCTCGACCTCGAGCGGGTCCTTGGAGAACTTCCGGATGGTGAGGAACGGCCCGCCCACCGCCAGGGGGTGGATGATGGCGTTCACGCGTGACCCGTCGGGTAGGCGGGCGTCGACCATGGGGGAAGCCTCGTCGACCCGGCGGCTCACCTCGCCCACGATCTTGTCGATCACCCGGCGCAGGTGGGTGTCGTCGATGAAGGAGGTCGGGGTGCGCTCGATCTTGCCGTGGCGCTCCACGAACACGTTGGCGGGACCGTTCACCATGACCTCGGACACCTCGGGGTCCTCGAGGTAGCGCTGGATCGGCCCGTAGCCCAGGATGTCGTTGGCGATGTCCTCGCCCAGCCGGGCCTTGTCGGCCAGCGACAGCGGGGTCGTCTCGTCGGCCAGCGCCGCCTGGAGATGGGCGTTCACGCGGGGCCGCAGGTCCTTGGCCGTGAGGCGGCCCTGCGACAACTCGGGGCCGAGCTCTTCGATGAGCCGCTGGTGGACGCGCATGTGGACGTCCTCGAGCAGGCGGGAGCGGGACTCCTCGTTGGTGAGGAAGGTGCCGGCTTGGCGCAGGTGGTCGGACAGCGTCATGGCTTCCCCTACACGGTTTGTCGGGACTGCGCCTGGGCCGGCGCAGCGGTCATCAGGGCATCGGCCAGGGCGTCGATGCTCTTGGCGAACTTCGACCGCGGGGCACTCGTCACCACCGGCACGCCTCGGTTGACCGACTCGGCCACCAGGATGTCGCTCGGCAGGGCGGTGTCCACCTTGAGCTGCAGAGCCCGTTCGGCGTCGGCCTCGGTCAGGCCCACCCGGGTGTTGGCCCGATTGAGCACGAACTTGACCCGCGAGAAGGGGATGCCGAGCACGCGCATGGTCTGCAGGCCGATGCGGGCGCTCTTGAGGCTCATGACGTCGAGGCCGGCCAGGACCAGGATGTCGTCGGCGGCCTCGAGGGCGGCCAGGGTCACCTCGGCGAAGTTGGCGGAGGTGTCGACCACGACGAAGGCGCACCGCTCCCGCAGCACCGACAGGATGCGGGTCAGGTCGGCCCGCCCGATCTGGTCGGCCGAGCTGGGCTCGGTCGGCGCCGCCAGCACGAGGAGCCCGCTGGCGGGGTGGCGCAGCAGCAGGTTCTCCATGAACGTGCCGTCGAGCCGCTCGCCAGCCTGGGCGGCCTCGGCGATGGTGTGCGTGGGCTGGAGCTGGAGCATCAGGGCCACGTCGCCGAACTGGAGATCGGCGTCGACGAGTACGACCGGCTGGATGGTCCGCTTGGCCAGTGCCACCGCCAGGTTGGTGGCCACCACCGACTTCCCGGCACCGCCCTTGGTGCAGAACACGGTGACGATCCTGCCGGGGGTGGGGGCTGTGCCGGCCGCCGAGGGAGGGGGCGGGCCGGAGCTGCGGACCGCCACGCGGGCCGACGCCCGCCGGATGGCGTCGAGGAGCTCGGCGTCCTCGGCCGACACGGCTACCACGTCGCTCACGCCGGCGCGCAGCGCCTGCTGCAGGACGTCGGCGGTGAGCTCGTAGACGACCATGATGACCGCGCACCGGGGCCGGAGCCCGACCAGCCCGGCCGCTCGGGGGATCATGTCCTCGGGCGCCTCGGAGGGCCCGAGGATGACCACGCCGGCCCAGAAGGGGTCGGTGGCGTCGGTGAAGTCGGACGGGGCGGCAAAGGCCGACACGTCCTTGTCGATGTCCCGCACGTGCTCGGCGAGGACGTCCCGGACGACGTCGTCGGGGTCGACCACGCTGATGACCACCTCCTGGTCGATCAGTACCGTGTCAGTGGTCAGGGCCTTGGTCATGGGTCAGCTCGCGTTCTGCGAGCCGTTGAGAATGTTCCCCGGCGTCACCTGCGGGATCGAGACCACCGGGTTGTCGGGCGGGGTGAGCAGCATGTAGATGCCGAGGGACTGCTGCTGGGCCAGGGCGATGCGAGCGGCGTCGGTCGGGGTCACTTGGAAGGTGAAGAGGCCGCTCGACGGGTTGGAGCCGCCGGTCGAGGCCGTCTCGGTGGCGCTCTGGGTGTTGGTGTTGGTGTTGGCCGTGGTGGCCTGGCCGATGGCCAGGATGGTCACGTTCTGCAGCAGCGAGCTCTCGGTGTTGTTCTGGTTGATGAGCAGGTCCACCTTGTCCCCCGGGACCGGGAGGTTGGCCACACCGTGGACCTGGTCGACCGAGACGGTGATGGCCACGTTGCCGGGCTGGATGGTCTGGGAGAAGGTGTTGGCCGCGGCCGTGGAGCTCACGAACATGGACGTCACCACCACCTGCCCGACCGAGAAGGGCGCATCCGCCTCTTTGCCCTGCAGGCCCGTGAGGCTGGTGATGGCCGTCGACGGGCGGAACTCGGCCGGGACCTTCTTCTGCTCGACGTAGCCACCGCTCACCGCGTCCGACCACGGCAGGGCCCGGGGGATGGGCTTGGCCACGACGTAGGCCGGCACCAGCTTGGCGTTGTGGAAGGCGCGCTGCTGGGCACCGTTCAGAAAGACGTAGCTCAGCACCGAGGCCAGAACCCCGACGGCGACGGCGACGGCGACCACGACCGTCCGTTTGGGTGTCATCCCGTGTCCCCCCTGTTCGCATTCCGGAGCCGTGCCGCGGGCCGGATGCCGGGCGCGGGCCAGTCGGGATGCACTGCGATGGATTGCTTGGATGGCCAGTGTGCGCGACGGCGACCTCCCTTGACAACGACGCGGCGCGCAATTGAGTCGGAGGTCCTACTCCCGATTTCCCCGCTGCACCGCCCGTGGCGGCCCGCCCGTCACGGCCCCCGCTCGCCGGGGCATTTGGGTCCGCCGACCTATGGTCAGCAACGGGGCGCGACGGCACACTTCTGTGTGGGTCAACGGGCCTCGCACGGTGCCCGGGGGGATCCGGCACCGGTTGGTCTTCCCGGCTCGACGAAACACCGCAGCCGGTCGAGAACCCCGGGGGAGCCGGGGACCCGGTCGCCGGGTCGGGGCGTACCCGGGCCGTCGGGGCCCGACGTCGACGACAGATACGGAGATGATGGTGCCCAGCAGAGGACGCACGGTTCTCGCCGCCCTGGTTTTGGGCGTGGTCGCCAGCGTCGCCGCGTACAGCGCCGTCAACTCGACCGAGCAGAAGGTGTTCAAGAACCAGAAGCTCACGTCGGTCTACGTGGTCGATGGGACGGTGCCCCGGGACGAGAGCGCGGCCACCGCCTACGCCCAGGGCCACATCACCCCGACCCGCATGCCGGTGCGGTACGCGCCGGTCGGAGCGGTGACCGACCTGGACGCCATCGCCGACCGGGTGGCGGGCTCGACGCTCGGTACGGGCGAGGTCGTCGTGCACGGGATGTTCGTGGCCGCCCGGACCGACCCGGGACAGGCCGCCGACGCACTTCCCCCGGGGGACGTGGCCGTCACGGTGTCGGTCGACCCCGCCGCCGGGGTGGCCGGGTTGATCCAGCCCGGCGACAAGGTGGACATCCTCGTCGACGCCACTGGCGGGGAGGACTACCTCTACCAGTCGGTGCCGGTGCTGGCCGTCGACACCCGGCTCGTCCCCACCCCGGACACCACCCCCGGCTCGGCGCCGACCAGCGCCGCCGGCCTCAGTGCGACATTGGTCACCTTCGCCATGGCGCCGGCGGCGGCCGCCCACATCCCACCCACCGACAGCGACGGCAGCGCCTTCACCCGAGGCGTCTACCTGGCCCTCCAGGGTCCCGGCGCCCAACCGGCATCGGTGACCGCCATCGACGGCGCCGATCTCATCCCCGGCCTGGACCTGAACCTGGGGCATGGGGCCGGCGCGGGCGCGTCCTCGACCACGTCGACGGGGTCGGGCCCATCGAGCGGCTCCTCCCCGGACCGTTCCTCCTCCTCCTCCTCCTCCTCCTCCTCCTCGGGCTCCTCCTCAACGGGCTCGGGCACGACCACCGCGCCCATCGACGCGACAGGGCCGAACCGGGTGCAGGGCAATGTCGACACGCCGTGACCACCGCGTCGTCGTGGCCCGCCGCCTCCGCCCCGGACCGACGGCGGAACCCCGGCACGGCCGCCGCCACGGCGAGTCGGGCCAGGCGCTGGTCGAGTTCGTCCTCGTGCTCCCCGTCGTCGCCCTCGTCATGGGAGTGGCCTTCGACGGCTGGAACGCCATGCAGCTGGACATCCGCCTGACGAGCGCGGCGAGGGCCGGCGCCATCGAGGCGGCGAGCGACCTGGCCGCCAACGACGCACCGCAGACGGCCTGGGACGCGGCCACCGCCGCGGTCAACGCCGAGGAGGGCGACACCGGCGTCTACCAGGACACCGACCCGTCCGCCCAGGACTACGTGCACATGTCCACGTCGACCCAGACCGTGGCCTCGGGCAACGGGCCCATCGCCATGAACGTGGTCACCATCACCATCTCCCGGACCCCCGCCACCCTGGTTCCGCTGGTCTCCACCCTGTCGGTGAACACCACGGCAACGGCGAGGTACTGATGACACGCACCGCAGCTCGGCGAGGTGACGGCGAGGACGGTGTCATCCTCGTCCTCTTCGCCGTGGCCATGCTCGTGCTGATCGGCATCGCGGCCATCGCCGTCGACGGCAGCTTCGGTTTCGTGCAGAACCGTCGGGCCCAGAACGCCACCGACTTCGCCGCCTTCGCCGCCTCGCAGCAGCTCGACACCTCGATCTACTGCAACGGCGCCAGCGACCCGTCGACCCAGGACATCGCCGGCATCATCCAGCAGCTCGTGACCGACAACGATGCCGGGGTCGGGACCAACTGGAGCGCCGAATTCGTGGACCAGAACGGCAACGTGATCCCGGACCCGGGCGATCCCGGCCAACCCGACACCTTCTCGCCCGGCAACGACACCGGCGCTCCGCCTCCCGGGGCGTGCGGCGTGGACATCACCGCCAAGCCCGTGTGGGCGCCCTTCTTCGCCGGGATCTTCGGCGTGCACCAGCTGAAGGGGTACGCCTCGGGGACGGTGGCGGAGACGCCCACCGGCAGCCCCATCGGCATCCTGGCGCTCAACAAGGTGGGACCCCACGAGATCCTGGGCGGGGGCACAGGCACGTTCGTCGTGTCGGGGGCGATCTTCCTGAACAGCGAAGTGAACGAGCAGCCCTGGTCCTCCTCGTTCGACAACTACTGGTGGGACGACGCCATCGACGCCAAGACCGACAGCAACCTGTACGTCTACGGCACCATCACCACGAGCGGGGGGACCTACAACAACGAGCCCCTCATGCCCCTCGACCACTGCTTCCAGGACGCACCCCCGACGTTCGGGGGGTCGGGGAGCTCGTACAACGGGTCGGACCCGCCCAACCCGCTCCCGAAGGTCCAGCTGTCGTGCTCCGACAACGGCGGGTCGGTGACGGTCGACTACAACCAGCTGACGTTGGGCACGAGCGGCCAGATCTCCGACCCGCTGCTCGAACCGAGCGCGCCGGCCGACCCCGTCACGAGCTCGAACATCGGCTGCCCGGGCAACGGGGGGCCGGTGACGTACACGAGCGTCTCTCCCTCCGCCACCACCCTCAAGCCCGGGATCTACACGCAACCGGTCGAGCTCACCGGCAGCGTCGATTTCGAGGACTGCCAGGCCTACGCCGACTCCGGTGCCTATCCGGGCGTCTACATCTTCCAGCAGGGACTGTGGATCAATCCCCAGTCGAGCGGCGACACGGTGACAGGCACGAACGTCGTGATCACGAGCGAGGAGCCATACCCCATGCTCGGCAACACGCTCAACGGGACCACCGCCGCCGCCAACGGCGCTCCGTGCCTGCCGGCCGACGTCATGAGCAGCGGACCGAGCGGGGCCGGGGCGCAACCGCAGCACGAGGTCGACCCGGGCATGCTCTCGCAGACCTCGTGCGGCGGGGGCAGCCCCGCGCTCCACGGCGTCCAGGCCTACACCGACTATCCCATCCAGGAGGACACGAGCCTGTGGGGGACGGGGAACAACTTCTCCGTGATGATCGGTGGCGTGCCGGGGTCGACGGTGAGCCTCCAGGGCCCCACCACGGGCCCGTATGCCGGCACCGACGGGTCGCCTGGCATCGTCCTGTACCAGTACCCAGGCGTGCAGGCCAATGACGGGTTCGACGCCGAGGCCGGTGACGGGTCGACCGTGAGCCTCACCGGGGTGGTGTACAACGCCTCGCTGACCGACTACGGGGCCGACGCGCCGCAGGACTACTGGGACGGCCAGGGCGGCGGTGTCCCGTTCTACGCCGGCGGCACGCTGCAGACCGGCTTCGGCACCGGGTGGACCGGGTCCGACGCCCCGGCCGCCTCGAGCGGCTCGGTGACCGTCAGCGGGACCGCCATCGTCGACGACTTCAACACCGACGGGGCGACCGCCATCTCGATCCTGGGCAAGCCCTACAACCTGCCCGGCGGCAGCGAGCTGTCGCTCATCGGATGACGTCGCGCCGCCGCACCGTCCGGGCCCGTCGGGGTGACGACTCGGGGGCCACACTCGTCGAGTTCGCGCTGGTGGCGCCCATCGCCTTCATGCTCCTGTTCGGCATCATCGCCGGCTGCTATCTGGCGTACCAGAACTCGGCGCTGCACGACGGGGCCACGGCCGGGGCGCGGGCAGCCTCCTTCGAGACGTCCCTGGCGGCGTCGGCCCCCACCAATCCCGACTGGCCCGCCAGCTCCACCGACGGCCTGTACTGCGAGTCGGGCTCTCCCGCCCCCATCGAGCGGACGGTGGCCGCCAACGCCCCGCTGCTCAAGGTGAACCCCGCGCCGCTGTGCTCGACCAGCGCCGACCCCACGCAGCTGACCCAGTCGCCCGCCGTCACCGGCGACGTCAACGTCACCGTGACGTGCGGGGGGTCGTGCGCCGCCCCGACGAGCACCACCGTGGCCCTGACCCTGACCACGCAGGGCCTGGTGGCGCCCCTGGGGATCAGCTACACCATGTCGGCCTCGAGCGACGTGCCCGTCCTCAGCCCGTAGCGCTCGCCGCAGGCGCCGCAGGCGCCGCCGGCGCCGCGTTCGGCGCGGGCGACTGGGCGAGCACCCACCGGAGCCAGGCCCAGGTCCCGGCCACGATCAGCACGTCGCGCACGAAGAAGGTCAGCGTGAGGCTCACGGCGAAGGCGTGCCCGGGCACGTAGCCGTAGCGCGACGCCGAGGCCGCATAGGGGAAGATCACCAGGTTGGCGAGCGACGCCAGCAGCCACGTCACCCGCAGCCGGTACAGCGCCCACAGCGGCATGAGCCAGATGAGGTACTGCACCGACAGCACTTTGGAGCCGAGCACGGCCAGGGTGAGCGTGGCCAGGCAGGCGGCCTGCATCGGGAGGCGGCCGCGCGCCTGGGCCCACCAGGTCCACACACAGCCGCACACCGCCGCCGCCTCGACGACGAGCGAGCACGCGCCGGTCGCGGCGCTCACCACGTTCTCGCTGTGGAAGCTCGACACCCACGCCGTGCCGTGCGCGTCGAAGAGGACCGACAGCCCGGCGGGGAGGCTGCCCATCTCCACCGGACGGTGCAGGTAGTAGTGCAGCACGTTGAGCGCCGCGCCCGGGTCGAAGAGGGCGGGGACGCCGGCCACGAGGGCAGCCGAGCCCGCCACCCACCACAGGCGCCGCAGCGGGGGGCGCCCCGTCCGGCGCCATTCGGCCACCACGAACACGGGCCACAGTGCGGCGGGGAAGAGCTTCACAGCCACCCCCACGGCGCTCCACGTCCACGCCGCCGACCAGCGCTCACGTCGGGCGGCCCGCACCGCCAGCAGGGTGGCGGCGGCGGCGAACACGTCGAAGCGGCCGGTGAGCACCATCACCGACCCGAGGGCCAGGTAGACGAGCAGGCGGCCCGCGCTGCGGGTGTCCCAGCCCGCCACGGCGGCGCGTCCGTAGGCCGTGACCAGCACCATGAGCGCCACACCGGCCACCACGGCGAACGCCCACTGGTACCCGACGGGGAGGAGCAGGGGGAGGAGGAACACCACCAGCGCAGGGGCGGGGTACTCGAGCGGGAAGCGGTGCAGCAGCGGGGCCCGCAGTGCGGCGTGGGCGTAACGCTCGTACTCGGTCACGTCGAAGGGATGGAGGAACCCGGCCGTCACCACGGTGGCCAGCAGCCACAGCACCAGGGTCGGCAGGACCACGGGGCGCCATCGCTCCAGACGGGCCCTCAGCCGGCCGGCAGGCAGCGGGGGAGTGCCGGTGTCGACCGTGGTCGTCCGCGTGGTCACGCCGCGCACCCCGCGCCGGGACGGAAGAAGGGCGCCACCGCCAGCGGCGACGGGCCGAGCACCCGGGACAAGGGACGGCGGGCGTCGGGCTGGCCCGGCTCGCACAGGTCGGCCACCTCGCCGGGGAAGACGGGCCCGGCCCCGAGCATGGACCCCGGGCCGTGGTCGAGGAGGTAGCGGGCCGACCACTGCAGCGGGGCGTCGGCGAACCACCCGTCGCCGTAGGGGTTGGTGATGCTCTCCACCACTTCGTGCGAGAGGGCGTAGGCGGGCGGGGCGTCGGCGGGCACGGCCCGGCACGCGGCTTCCCGGGCGCACGACGGGCGTCCCCACTCGGCGTAGCCACCGGTGAGCCCGGCCACGGCCAGGCCCTCGGGCCGGCCCGGCCACGGCACCGATCCGTGGGCCGAGATCCCGCCCAGGGCGTACGGCACGGCGGGGTCGACCCACACCGCCACCACGGCGTCGGGGGGGAAGACGGCCGGGACGGCGACGGCCGGCGTCCCCGGGCACGCCCGCACCCGGTGCCGGCCGCCCAGGGCGTGCTGCAGCTCGGCCGGGAAGCGGCCCGATGCCGTGCTCGACGCCGCCCCCGGTCCCCCCACCGGGTCGGGGTCGACCCAGCACCCGCCCGAGCGGACGGACCGGACGCCGAAGCCGCCGTGGACGATGGCCGCCGCCCAACGCGACGAGGGCAGGGCGCGCTGGAACGCCACCGCCAGGGTGAGCGCCGTCGGGGCCCCGCGGACCGCCCAGGCCGGGCCCCAGAAGAGTTGGTACAGCACGGGACGGACCAGCACCTGCCCGCCGTGGGCCACGGGGACGGGCGGTCCCCCGGTGAGGGCCGCCACGTCCACCACGGCGGCCGCCCCGCCCAGGGTGACCAGCCCCGACCCCAGCACCACCGACGCCATGGCGGCGGCGATGGCGCCCCAGTCGGCCAGTGACGCCCGCCGTTCGAGCATGCGGAGCAGCCCGTGCACCGCCACCAGGGCGGCGCCGGCGGCACCGACCACGGTCACGTCCCAATACCACGGCCGCAGGAAGACCACGGTGACCAGCACCACCAGGGCGCTGGCGCCGGCCAGGCGGCGCAGCATGCGGGCGTTGGAGGTCCGGTTGCCGCCCTGCTCGTCGCGGACCACGAGCCACACCGTCCCGCCCGCGGCCACCACGGCCACCAGGGCCACGATGCCCAGGATGCGTCCTGTCACCGTGTCGCCTTCGTGGTCGGCCCGCCCCGGTCCGTGCACGTGGCCATGACCACGCCACTGTCGCCGCCGGTGTGGCCGAAGTAAAGGATCCTCCGGCCGCTCACCGGCTGCTCACCGGCCGCTTCCGGGGGGCGGCGGGGGCATCCGTTGACCGGTCCTGGGCCCGGACGTATGCTCCACCGAATCGGACAGCTGTCCGATTCACTGGAGGTGCGTCCGAAATGGTTCTCGAAGCCGCTCCCGTCGACCTGACCGACTCCCGGAACTTCGTGGACGGCGTGCCCCACGAGTGGTTCGCCCACCTCCGCCGGACCGACCCGGTGCACTGGCACGAGGAGACCGACGGCCCCGGGTTCTGGGCCGTGACCCGGCACCAGGACTGCGTGGCGGTGAACCGCGACGCCGAGCGCTTCTCGTCGTACCGCGCCGGGACCTTCCTGTGGGAGACGCCGGAGGACCAGCTCGAGCAGCAGCGCCTGATGATGGTGACGATGGACCCGCCGCTGCACACCCGGTACCGGCGGCTGGTCAACAAGGGCTTCACCCCCCGGACCGTCAGCCAGCTGGGGGAGCAGATCCACGCCGTGGCCGACGACATCATCGACCGGGTGTGCGAGGCGGGCACGGCCGACTTCGTGATCGACGTCGCCGCCGAGCTCCCGCTCGTGGTGCTGGCCGAGCTCCTGGGCGTGCCGGCCGAGGACCGCGTCAAGATGTTCGACTGGTCCAACCGCATGATCGGGCGGGAGGACGCCGAGTACCAGGGTGCGCAGTCGGTGGCCGAGGAGAACGCCGCCCTGGCCGCGGCGGAGCTGTTCGGCTACGCGGCCGACCTCTACGAACAGAAGCGCGCCAACCCCGGCGGGGACCTCATGAGCGTGCTCAGCCAAGTCGAGCTGGACGGGGAGCGACTGTCGGAGCTCGAGCTCGACCTGTTCTTCATGCTGCTGGCGGTGGCCGGGAACGAGACCACCCGCAACCTCATGTCGGGGGCCATGGTGGCGTTCTCGCAGTTCCCCGACCAGTGGGAGCGCCTGCGGGCCGACCGTTCGCTGCTCCCCTCGGCGGTGGAGGAGATGCTGCGCTTCGTGACCCCGGTCATGAACTTCCGCCGCCAGGCCACCGAGGACGTCGAGATCGGCGGGCAGAAGGTGGCCGAGGGCGACAAGGTGGTCTTCTTCCACGTGTCGGCCAACCGCGACGAGACGGTGTTCGACGAACCCGACCGCTTCGACGTGGGCCGGAGCCCGAACCCCCACATGGCCTTCGGCGGCGGCGGGCCCCACTTCTGCCTGGGGGCCAACCTGGCCCGCATGGAGATCGTGGTCATGTTCGAGCACCTGCTCGACCGCCTGCCCGACCTCCATGTGGCCGGTGACGTCGAGCGCCTGCAGTCGAACTTCATCAACGGGGTGAAGCACCTCCCCGTGGCGTTCTCCCCGGTGCGGCCGGTAGGGGCTGCCTGAGGTGCCCCGCGCCGCGCCGGCGGAGCTGCGGGCCATCATCCGCGACTTCCGCCGCGACCAGATCATCGACGTGGCCCGGCGGCTGTTCGGCCAGCGCGGCACCACCGAGATCCCCATGGACGAGATCGCGGCCGAGGCCGGAGTGGCCCGGTCGACGCTGTACGTCTACTTCGCCAACCGCGACGAGCTGCTGCGGGCGTGCCTCCAGCGCATGCACACCCTCGTGCTCGATTCGCTCGTGGCCTCGTGGGAGCGCGACGGCGACGCCGTCGACCGGCTGCGCACCCTGGTGGTGGCCATGCTCGAGCGCATCGACGACGACCCCTCGTTCTTCCGGCTGGCCCTCGCCACCCAGGGCGGCCCCAGCCCGGTGGCCTCGACCGTCGGTGCCGAGCTCGACGTCATCGGTCTCGACATCGCCGGGCTCATCCGCGAGGTGATCGAGGAGGGGACGGGGGCAGGTCGATTCCAGCTTGGCGATCCCGACAAGGCGACGACCCTCGTCGGCCAGCAGCTCTACGGCGCCATGTCGGTCCGGGCCGCCGATCCGTCGCCGGCTCCCATCGACGAGGCTGCCCGGGAGCTGTGCGACTTCATGCTCCACGGCCTGGCCGGACCGGGCGTGGCGGGCGGGGGACCGACGGCGTGCCCGGTCACCGGGCCCGGCGGGCCCGGGCCGGCGTCGGCGTCGGGCTGACCGGGCGGGAGGATCCCTGTCGTGCCCCGGCCCCACCGGTACAGTCCGCCTCCTGGACCGACTTTCGGATCTCGATGCCGTCTTCCTCGCCGGCGAATCGCCGACGCAGCACCTGCACGTGCTCGCCACGTTGGTGCTCGAGCGCTCGGCCCTCGGCGGCGACTATGAGCGGTTCCAGGCCCGGGTGGCCGAACGGTTCCACCTGATCGAGCCGCTGCGCCGCCGGCTCCGCCACGTCCCCTTCGGCCCGCCGGCGTGGACCGACGACCCCGACATCCACGTGCAGCGGCACCTGCACCACGTGGTGCTGGGCGAAGGCGGGGGACTGGACGCACTGGCCCTCACCGCCTCCGACATCGCCTCGTACCCGCTGCCCAAGGACCGCCCGCTGTGGGAGGCGTGGTTCGTGGAGGGCATGGACAAGAGCCACGCGGCCGTGATCGCCAAGATCCACCACTGCGCCGTGGACGGCGTGTCGGGCTTCTTCGCCCTGGCTGCCTTCTTCGACGCCGAGCCCTTCCCCGCCGCAGCTCCCTCGGCACCGTCGTGGGAGCCCGCCGCCCCGCCGCGCCCGGTGGACGTGGGCCGGGCGGTGGTGGACGACCTGCGGCGGCGTCCTGGCGCCGCCGCCCGGGGACTGGGCCGGGTCGTCTCCTCCACCGTCGCGCTGGTGCGGGCGCCCCGGGTGCAGGCGCCGCTCCCGTTCAGCGGCCCCCGCATGTCCTACAACCGGGCCCTGACGTCGCGGCGGTCGGTGGCCTTCGCCTCGGTACCGCGCCAGGACATCGAGCAGATCCGGGCCGGCGTGGGGGCGTCGATCAACGACGTCCTGGTGGCGCTGTGCGCGGGTGTGCTGCGGCGCTACGCCATCAAGCACGACGAGCTGCCCGGCCGACCCATGGTGGCCGGGGTGCCGGTGTCGGAGCGCTCACCCGAGGACCCGCTCACCGGCAACCAGCTGTCGTTCATGTTCTACGGCCTCCCCGTACACCTCGAGGACCCGCGCGAACGCCTGGCCTTCGTCTCGCGGTCGGCCACCGCCGTCAAGGACATCTACGCCCGGGCGGGGCGCGGGCTGTTCTCCGGTCTCGCCTCGCTCGCCCCGACCAAGGCGCTCGGACCGATCATGCGGGCCCTGTCGGGCGTCCATGCCGCCAATGTGATGCGCCCGGTGGTGAACGTGCTCATCTCCAACATCCGCGGTCCCGACGTCCCCATGTACGTGGCCGGGGACGAGGTGAGCTCCATCTTCCCCATGGGCCCGCTCATCGAGGGCGTGGGGCTCGGGGTCACCGTCGTCAGCTACCGCCACGAAGTGTCCTTCGGGTTCATGGCCTGCGCCGAGCTCGTGCCCGACATCCACGAGCTCACCACCGGGATCCACCTCGAGGTGGCCCGCATGCTCGACGCCCTTTCGCCCGACGGTTGACGCCCCGCCGGGGCGGACCACCCCGGCGGGGTCGACGGCCGGAGGTCTCCGGGCGCACAATGGGCGCGATGCGGGCGCCGCGACGGGACAAGGCCGGCTCGAGGGACCTGACGGTCCTCGCCGTGCCGCTCTACTTCGCCACCATGGCGGCCGAGTACGCCTGGCTGCGCCGGCGCTCGGCCCGGCTCGGCCCGAGCGCCGGCGCCTACGAGCGGCGCGACACCGTGGCCAGCCTGGCCATGGGGGTGGGCAGCCTGGTGGCGCCCCTGGTGGGGCCGCGGCTCCTGCGGCCGTTCACCCCGGGCCGGGGCCGCTACGGCCGGGCCCTGGTGGTGGGTGCCCTGGGGGCGGCGGCGGTGACCACCGTGGCCGACCGGGTCGCCCGGACCCGGTCGCTCGCCCCGGCGGCGGTGCCGGCGGTGGGCGACGCCGACCAGTCGGGCCCGGACCGGACGGAAGCGGCGGCCCGCCGGGTGGCGTCGGTGGGTGGGGTGGCGGCCGTGGTGGCGGGGGGAGTGGCGATCACCACCACCTGGGCGTCGCGCACGACGCCCGAGCGCCTGTGGCGCCGGCGCCTGCTGCCCGATCTCGGCACCGGCCCACTGGTGGTGGCGGCCGCCATCGCCCTGTGGGACTTCGTCTACTACTGGGACCACCGGTTCATGCACACCAGCCGCTACATGTGGGCGGTCCACGTCGTGCACCACTCGAGCGAGCACTACAACCTGTCCACCGCCCTGCGCCAGCCGGTGGCCGAGGCCTTCGGCACCTTCCTCCCCTTCGGGGCGCTGTGCCTGTTCGGCATCCAGCCCGGCCTGGTCGAGACCGCCCGGGGCGTGAACCTGCTCTACCAGTACTGGATCCACACCGAGACCATCGGACGCCTCGGCCGGCCCGAGGCGGTGCTCAACTCGCCGTCGCACCACCGTGTCCACCACGGGTCGAACCAGCAGTACCTCGACCGCAACCACGGCAGCATCCTCATCGTGTGGGACCGCCTGTTCGGGACGTTCGAGCCGGAGGACGAGGTCGTCGTGTACGGGCTCACCAAGAACATCGGCACCTTCAACCCGGCCCGCATCGCCACCCACGAATACCGGGCCATGCTGCGCGACGTGGCCTCCGCCACCAGCTGGGGAGAGCGTCTGTCCTACGTGGTGCGGGGGCCGGGCTGGGCGACGCGCCACCGCGCCGAGACCGCCGAGACCGCCGAGACCGACGCGACCGCCGCCCCGGTCGCCACCGCCGGCGCCAGTGCCAACGGCTCGCGGCCGGGCGCCGTGGTGGTCGGCGCGTAAGAGGCGACGACACGCCCGTCGGGGAGCGGGCGCCGGGAACGTCCATGGACATCCGAACCGAAGCAGCCATCGCCGCCTTCGTCCCCTCGGTCGCCTGGCTGGCCCTCGTCTACAGCCGCGACCGCTACGAGCGGGAGCCCAAGTGGCTGGTGGTCAGGCTCTATTGCCTGTCGATCGTCGCCGTGGCCCTGGCCTACGTGCTCGAGTCGGCCACGAGGCCGCGCCTGAGCGGCGCGGTGGCGGTCGTGGTGGCGGGCGCCGTCCTGGTCGGGCTCATCGAGGAAGGCGCCAAGTTCTCGGTCGTGGTCCTCGGGACGCGACGCAATCCGAACCTCAACGAGCCGGTGGACGGCATGATCTACGCCTCGGCGGTGGCGCTCGGCTTCGCCGCCGTCGAGACGCTCACCTACATCCTGCGCACCTACGACGTGGGGATCGCCTACAGGCTTTCGCCGTCCACCGCCGCCCACCTGGCGCTGACCATGACCGCGCCGGCGCGTGCCCTGGTGGGCAATCTCGGGCACATGTCGTGGACGGGCGTCATCGGCTACGGCTACGGGCGGTGGCGGTGTGGGCTCGGCAGCCGGCGATCGGTGTTCGGCTGCTACCTGGTGGCCGCGGCCGGCCACGCCTCGTACGACGCCCTGCTCGGGCTGCGGGCCGAGCCGCTCGCCTTCACCGTGCTCGCCCTGAGCGTCGTGGTCTACGTCCACCTCTTCCGCCAGGCGTTGGCAGCGTCGCCGTTGCGCCGCCACCAGCTGCGGACGCCACCCACCGCCCCGCCGCCGGCGGTGGCGCACGGCGCCGGAACGTTCGCCCCCGCGTCCGTGGTCCCCGCCGGTGGCCTGCCGGCGTGGGCCCAGCCCGACCCCTCGAGTCACCTGGTGGCCACGCTGCCGGCCGGCCTTCCCGTGCAGGTCGTGCAGCGACTCGGCGCCTGGGCCCACGTCGTGACGGACACGGGGTGGTCGGGGTGGGTGGACGGCCGCGCCCTCACGGTGTCCGCGCC
>Ga0209415_10005794_pt1 | contig 22128 bp, 22 predicted proteins | sample PeaSoiSIISIP2007_FD_187696 | JGI IMG/M metagenome (GOLD analysis project Ga0209415, IMG submission 187696) | Peat soil microbial communities from Weissenstadt, Germany - SII-SIP-2007 (SPAdes) (version 2) | ecosystem: Environmental > Terrestrial > Soil > Wetlands > Peat | place: Germany... | reverse complement strand
ATCACCCCTTCGGTGAGGGTGCCCGTCTTGTCGGTGAAGAGAATCTCGATGTTGCCCAGGTCCTCGATGGCAACCAGTCGCTTCACCAATACCTTCTTCGCCGTCAGTGCTTTCGAGCCGGCGGAGAGGCTTACGGTCACGATGGCCGGCATCATCTCGGGGGCGATGCCCACGGCGATGGCCAGCGAGAAAAGCAATGCTTCGATGAGGGGCCGCGACAGTGCCACGTTGACGATGAAGATGAACGCCGTCAGCACGGCCGCCACCACGAACAGAAATCGCGAGAAACGCGACAGGCCCACCTCGAAGGCGGTCAGACTGTGCTTTTCAGACAGGCCCGAAGCGATCTGCCCGAAAGCGGTGCGGACCCCGGTCTCGACCACCACACCAGAGGCCGAACCCTCGTGCACGATCGTCCCCATGTAGGCGCATCCCGGTTGGTCTTGTGGCTGGTGGTCAGCGACGGGCGCCACCGACTTGGCCACCGGCATGGACTCGCCGGTCAGCACCCCTTCGTCGCACTCGAGTTCATCGACCTCCAGTAAGCGGATGTCGGCGGGGACCAGGTCCCCGATGCGCAGCGACACCACGTCGCCGGGCACGAGGTTCGTGACCGGGACCCGGCTCGCCCGTCCGTCTCTGCGGACCTCGGCCTCCTGTCGGATCTTGGCGCGCAGGGACGCCATCGCCACTTCCGCCCGGTACTCGTTGAAGAAACCCAAGCCGACGCTGAGCGCGACGATCACCGCGATGATCACGGCGTTCGTGCCACCGCCGGTGAGCCCGGACACCAGAGCCGCCCCGAGGAGGAGGACGAGGATCGGGTTCCGGATCTGACGGAAGAGGACGGCGGTTGCCCGCACCCGGTGGGTCCCGAGCGCATTCGGCCCGAACCGTCGTAATCGTTCGGCCACATCGTCGGACGAGAGCCCATCGGGGCCACTTCCCAGACGCGAGAGCACCTCGTCAGGGGGGAGACCGGCGGCGTCGGTCAGGTTCAATTCCTCGAACGGGGCGCGCCCCATCACGACCGTGGGAACAGCTTCGCCGCCAGAGCTCAACGACACCACGAGCATGGTCCCACACGGCCTGCTACCACCCACGACAATCCCTCATGGTTGGTCAGCCGGTATGGTGTCCAGAAACTGGTGCCGCAACAGACGGTGATCGAGGGGCGAGGACTTGCCGTTTTCAAAGGCACGGCCCCCGTTTCAGATTTGGCCAGGTCATTCGTGATCCACAAGCTGTATCTGGCACGGCCAGAAGTCATCGTGGTCCAGCGACAACGGCCCTGAGATTCCACGGCCAACCTGCGCCACCACTTTCGGGCTATGCGGTCGAGTTCGTTAGCACGTCGAACCCGATAGAGCATCCGACACGATGGCGGCGTACCCGAAACTGGGGGCGGCCAGTCCGGGCCCGTATGCCCGCACGTCGGCCCGCTTGAGCATCAGTGAGCGATATACGCCGGCGGCCGCGATGTCTCCGGCCAGTTGGGCTCCGATGATCCGGCCGTTGCTCAGGTACACCGAACGCCGCGCCTCCCCCTGCTCACTGCGAAGCACGTCGTCGGCTCCCTCTGTCGTCCCAATGGCGACAATGGGAACCCCCAGGTGCTTGAGGCTGTTCATGGACTCGGCGCCGTCGTAGGTGATGTCAGCGCCCAGTGCATTGGCTGCCGCGATCTTCGCCTGGGCCACGGCGTTGGGGAAGATGGCATGCACGTACCGCTCCCCGGTCAACCAGTCGGCAGCCTCGGCCACATCCCCGGCGGCGTAGATCCCGGCGACAGTCGTCCGCATGTGGTCGTCGACGTGGACCCCCCAGTCCGTCACGATGTCTGTGCCATCGATGAACTCCACGTGCGGCTTCACGCCCGTGGCGGCCACCACGAGGTCGGCGTGGAGCACCTCCCCACCGACCAGCCGCACAGCGGTCCCCGTAACCGTCTCGATGAATGCTTCGGCCGGGATTCCCAGCCTCAGCCCGACGCCGCGGCCCTCAAGCGCGTTGCGGGCCATGTCCGAGGTGGGGCGGTCCAGGACGCGGGGCATGACCCAGGGCCGACGACCCACCACCGTGACGGCCACCCCGAGATCGCTCAGCATCAGCGCGAGCTCAACGCCGATGAACCCGTGGCCCACGATGAGAGCCTTGCGCGCCTCGCCGTTACGCACCCAGGCCACCAGCATCTCGGCCTTGCGAAGGGACTTGAAGTCGAGCACCCCGGGGAGCTCTGCCCCTTCGATGGGGGCATGGAGACGACTCCCCGAAGCGGTGCTGGATGGCACAGGCAATCTCGCACTGTCGACAGCCGATGCAGCGCTCGGGATTGACGAACACGCTTCGCATGTCCCACCTCCCCTTCCCACACTCTGCGACATCCGGGACAATTCCCTATTCGCATTGTCCTCTGTCGGCGGCGGCGGTCGCGCCGGAATTGGTCCCCGTGGCACCTGTCCCGTGGCGTGGCGCGCCCCGGTCCCACCCGAGAGTCCCTCGGAATCGACCCGGACAGCCGACGCGGACCCGGGGAGCCCGCGATTGGCCCTTGGGCCGCAGCTACCCGGACGAGCCAGGGGCCGCCGAGAGGGCGTGACCTCCGGCCCTGTCGTCGTGAGCCCAGAGGTCCTACGATTCGAGCGTGGAGATCGGAGAGGCCGCGGTGATCGATTCCCGTGGCCTCGACAGGCTCATCACGGTGCTATTCGAATCGGGATACGACACCAGGGGCCCGGTCGTCCGCGACGGCGCGATCATGCCCGGACCGGTGGGCGGCGTTGCCGACCTGCCCGCCGGGTACAGAGATGCACAGGCCCCGGGGCACTATCGACTCGAGCTCAAAGGCGACAGCGCCTTGTTCGCGTGGGCCGTGGGGCCAGGTTCCTGGAAGGCAGAGTTCTTCCCACCCACCCAGGAGCTGTGGCGCGCCACCGTGGACGGCGAGGTCACCTTCACCGAGCCCGACCATCCTCCCGAACCCATGGCCATCGTCGGCGCCCGACCGTGCGAGGTCGCTGCCTTGGACGTGCTCGACCGGGTGCTGCGGAGCGGCGAGGCTCCGGACCCGCGCTACGCAGCAAGGCGAGATGGGGCGTTCATCGTGACCGCGGAGTGCGGGACCCCCGCCGCCACCTGCTTCTGCACATCGATGGGAACGGGGCCCGGAGCCGGCACGGGGTTCGACCTGGCGCTGATCGAGCTCGGCGATGATGATGCCCAGCGCTATGTCGTTCGGGTTGGCACCGAGCGGGGCGCCGAGGTCCTGTCGCAGCTCCCCGCCGTTGCCGCCACCACGGCGGACATCGACGCCCGCCACCAGATGCTCGAATCGGCTGCCGGCGCCATGACGAGAGAACTGCGGACGGAAGGACTACCCGCCCTGTTGGCCCGCAACCTCGAGCACCCGCAATGGGAGGCGGTGGCAGACCGATGCTTGGCCTGTGGGAACTGCACCCTGGTCTGCCCCACTTGCTTCTGCAGCGACGTCCGCGACACGACGTCGCTGACCGGCGAGGTCTCCCGCCAACGGTCGTGGGCGTCGTGCTTCGACCTCGACCACTCCTACCTGCACGGGGGGCCCGTTCGCGCATCCACGTCCTCGCGCTACCGCCAGTGGCTGACCCACAAGCTTTCGACCTGGTGGGACCAGTTCGGCACGTCGGGCTGCGTCGGGTGCGGGCGGTGCATCGCATGGTGCCCCGTCGGCATCGACCTCACCGAGGAAGTAGCTGCCATCGGGCGCAGCGACCGAACTGTGCGTGACGGTTCATCGGCGGCAGAGCCCGCTCCATGACAACCACATTGGCCGAGCTGGTGTCGGCACATCCGCTTCTGGCGGGATTGCCGGGGGAGGCCGTCGCCAGCGTCGCCGGATGCGCCCAGAACGTGTCGTTCAACCCGGGTGACCTGTTGCTGGCCGAGAGCGAGCCGGCCAATACGCTCTATCTGCTGCGCCGCGGTCGGGTCGCCATCGAGGTGCACTCGCCGGGGCAGGGACCCATCGTCATCGAGACGGTGGGCCCCGGTGCCGTTGTCGGCTGGAGCTGGTTCGTACCCCCGTACCGGTGGCACTTCGACGCCCGCGCCGTCGAAGCGGTCGGGGCGGTGGCCGTCGACGGGGCATGTCTGCGGGAGAAGGCCGAGGCCGACCCCGAACTCGGCTACGCGCTCATGCGGCGGGTGGCGTCAGTGCTCCTCGAACGCCTCCAGATGACCCGGCTTCGGCTCCTCGACCTCTACGGGACGAGCGGTGCTCGCTGATCCGGGCGGGACCGGACGGGACGGTTCTCACCACGGGGGTGACGCCGTCTTCGGGGTCATGACGCCGGTCCCCCACCGAGTCGTCGGACGTCGCGACGAGACCGACGACGTGGTGACGCTCCATCTGTTGCCGACTGCCGGCGGCGACATGCGTTCGCGCTCGGGCCAGTTCAACATGCTCACGGCCTTCGGCGTCGGCGAGGCTGCGATCTCGGTGAGCAGTGCTCCCCATGACGACGGTCCGCTGCAGCACACCGTGCGTGACGTGGGTCCGGTCACCCACGCCTTGTGCCAGGCGCGTATTGGCGAGGTGGTCGGCGTCCGCGGACCCTTTGGCACGGACTGGGGAGTCGGCACCTCCCAGGGCCCCGGCGACCTGATCAACGACGCGTTGCCCGCGGACGTTCCAGGGCCCGGAGGCGATGTTGTCGTGGTGGCAGGAGGCATCGGCCTCGCCCCCTTGCGGGGCGCCGTCTACGAGCTGGTGGCCCGTCATTCGCGCACAGGCGGGCGGGTGTTTGTCATCGTGGGCGCCCGCGATCCCTCGCAGATCATCTTCGGCCGCGACCTCGAGGCCTGGGCGCGCGATGGCGCGCGGGTGGAGGTGACGGTCGACGTCTCTGCACCGGGGTGGACCGGCCACGTGGGGCTCGTGACCTCGCTGCTCAACGATGCCGGGTTCGACCCGGTCGGAGCCACGGCGCTTGTGTGCGGGCCCGAGATCATGGTGCGCTTCACCGCCCGTTCCCTGATCGACGGCGGCGTCGATCCCCGCTGCATCAGGGTTTCGTTGGAACGCAACATGCAATGTGGGGTGGCGTGGTGCGGCCATTGTCAGCTCGGCCCCTTCTTGTTGTGTCGTGACGGCCCGATCCTGCCCTATGCGGGTGCGGTAGCCCACCTGCTCACCCAGCGCGAACGATGACCGAGCCGATCGCGTCCGCACCCCGCGACGGCGAGTCGAGCTCGACCCCGGACCTCGACCCACGACCCACCCTGGCCGTGTGGAAGTTCGCGTCCTGTGACGGCTGCCAACTCAGTTTGCTCGACTGCGAAGATGAGCTGTTGAGTTTGGCTGACGCCGTCCACATAGCGCATTTCACCGAGATGTCGCGCGCGACTGTCACGGGGCCTTACGATGTCTCGTTGGTAGAGGGCTCCATCACCACGCCGGCCGATGCCCGCCGGATCAGACAGATCAGGGAGAGTTCACGCCGGCTGGTGACGATCGGGGCGTGCGCCACCGCCGGCGGGATCCAGGGACTACGCAATTTTGCCGCGTCGGGCCTGTATGCCCGGACCGTGTACGCCCATCCCGAGTACATTTCGTCGCTCGATACCTCCACCCCGATCGCCGAGCACGTCAACGTGGACTTCGAGCTTCACGGCTGCCCGATCGACCGCAATCAATTGCTCGAGGTGATCACCGCCACTCTGGCCGGGCGACGTCCGGTGATCGCGGGACATTCGGTATGCCAGGAGTGCAAGGGGCGCGGCACCGTGTGCCTGCTCGTGAGCGAGGGAACCGCCTGTCTGGGTCCGGTGACCCGGACCGGATGCGGGGCCCTCTGCCCCGCCGTCGGTCGCGGCTGCTTCGGTTGTTTCGGGCCCGCCGAGACGACGAACACGCCGTCACTCGCAGCCCAGTTGCGGCGCCAGGGCATGGCACCGGTCGAGGTGTCGAGGCTGTTTCGCACCTTCAACGCCGCCGCGCCGGCCTTCCTCGACGAATCCGTGGCCCAAGGAGGTTCAATCCCGGTGGCCCGAGGCGTCGCCGTCCAGCTCGACGGTCCGGAGGAGCACTCATGACCCACGGGTCGCACCCGCCGCGGGTCATCGGAGTCGAAGGTCTGTCGCGAGTCGAAGGGGAGGGCTCGCTCCGGGTGGAAGTCCACGACGGGACGGTCATCGACGTCGCCCTCGAGATCTTCGAGCCACCGCGGTACTTCGAGGCCCTGCTCGTCGGGCGGCACTTCACCGAGGCTCCGGATATCACGGCCCGGATCTGCGGAATCTGCCCGGTGGCTTATCAGATGAGCGCGTGTGCTGCCATGGAGGACGCCTGTGGCGTGACCGTGGATGAACAGGTCAACAGTCTGCGGCGGCTGCTGTACTGCGGGGAATGGATCCAGAGCCATGCGCTGCACATCTACCTCCTCCACGCGCCCGACTTCCTCGGTTGTGCCGATGCCGTGGAACTCGCCCAGCGGGACCGGGGTGCGGTGGAACGGGGCCTGCAGATCAAACGGACGGGCAACCTGGTCATGGAGACCGTGGGTGGCCGGGCCGTGCACCCGGTCAACGTCCGGGTCGGTGGCTTCTACCGGGCGCCGGACCCCGCATCGGTGACGGCCCTGATCGAACCGCTTCGCCGGGCACGCGACGCCGCACTGGCCACCGTCGAGTGGGTGTCGGGTTTCGACTTCCCCGACGTGGCCGGCGACTACCGCTTTGTGGCGCTGCGCGATGGCGACCGCTACGCCATCGAGCGGGGTAGGCCGGCATCCTCCGAGGGCCTCGACGTGAGCCCCGCCGAGTTCGCCGACCTCGTCGTCGAGGAGCAGGTCGCCCGGTCCACCGCCCTCCACGCCCGCCTCGAGGGAAACGACCCGTACCTCACGGGCCCCTTGGCCCGCTATGCGCTCAATGCCCGGGAGCTCTCTCCCTTGGCCGCCGAGGCGGCGGTGCGAGCCGGGTTGGGCCCGGTCTGCACCAACCCGTTCCGGAGCATCGTCGTACGGGCAGTCGAGCTCGTGTTCGCGTGCGAAGAGGCGCTGTCGCTGGCCGAGTCCTACTCGCCACCGGATCCCCCCGCCCTCACCGTGACAGCGCGGGCGGGCGTGGGAACCGGTGCCACCGAGGCGCCTCGGGGCCTGCTGTTCCACCAATACGAGATCGACGGCTCGGGCACGATCCGGTGGGCTCGCATCGTGCCGCCCACGTCTCAGAACCAGCTCACCATCGAAGCGGATCTGCGTCGCGTGGCCCAGGGCGCGCTCGAGCTGGATGATGACGAACTGCGGTGGCGCTGCGAGCAGTCCGTCCGCAACCACGATCCCTGCATCTCGTGTGCTGCTCACTTCCTCGACGTCACGGTGGTGTCGTCATGAGCGCGGACGGGTCGAGCACGCGCGGGCCGAGCACCGTCGCTTCCATGCATGGGTCCCGAACGCGCCCACGCGTCGTCGTCGCCGGCGTGGGGAGCGAGTACCGGCGCGACGACGGAGCCGGCCCCGCCGTGGCCGCTCGCACCGTCGAGGAAGCCCCAGCCACACACGACATCGGTCCCGTCGTCGACCCGCTCGACCTGCTGGGACGCTGGGACCGCGCCGATCTGGCCATCGTCATCGACGCCATGCGCTCGGGGGCGGCACCGGGGACGGTACGGGTGCTCGAGCTGACCGGGACGGCGGAAAACTCAAGCCCGGGTGTGACGAGCACCCACGGGATCAGCTTGTCGGGAGTGCTACGCCTGGCTCACGCCATCGACCAGGCGCCGAGCCGGGTGATCGTGGTCGGCATCGAAGGCGATGATTTCGGCAGGGGCCTGGGTCTCAGCCCGGCTGTCGATGCAGCGATCCCCCTGGCGGTGCGAACGGTCGTCGACTTGATCAAGGAGGTCCAGGCATGTGCATGAGCCGCCTGCATCGTGTGCTGCGCAGCGCGGGCCCCGGTGCCGTCGACGTCGAGGACGTGAACGGGACCGTCCATCGCGTCTCGCTGCTCGCCCTCGACGGTCCGGCGCCCGCGGCGGGGGAATGGCTCGTCGTCCACAGTGGGTACGCCATCGACCGGGTCGACTCGACCGACGCCGAAGCCGCGGCGACCGAGGTCAGGCTGAGCACCGCCTCGACGGCCGGCCGTGCCATCGACGGGGCGAAGCCGTGACCGGCGACGCGACCTCGACCCCCGATACCGCCGTACACGGCGGCGGCAGGGAAGGACCTGGCACGAGCGGTGGCCTCCCCGGCGTGGTCGTGGCCGGCATGACTGCGCTCATCAGTGGGTTATCGGTCTTCGTCAACAGCTACGGCGTGCATTCGATCGCGCCACCGTCGGTGTACACGACGGCGAAGAACCTGGTGGCAACCCTTTTCCTCGCCACCGTCGTCTTGGTGGCGCGGGGCATTCGACGTCGGAGTCGGGACTCGGTCGCGGCGCGGTTCGTCGCCACCGCCCGAAGCCCGGGATCGCCTTGGCAGGGGCCGGGTACCTGGCGGACCTGGGGGCCGAGCCATTGGGCGGGACTGGCGTACATCGGCATCGTCGGCGGTGGTATCGCCTTCGTCCTGTTCTTCGATGGACTGGCTGACACGACGGCCACGCCTGCAGCCTTCTGGCGCGACACCCTCGTCCTGTGGGTGGCGGTGCTCGCGCTCGTCGTGCTGCGCGAGCGCGTGGCGTGGTGGAACGTCGCTGCCATCGCCGTGCTCGTCATCGGCCAGATCTCCATCGCGGGCGGCGTCGGTCACCTCGCCGCCGATCGAGGTGAGCTTCTCGTCCTCGCCGCCACCTTGCTGTGGGCCGTGGAGGTCGTGGTGGCCAAGTTCCTGCTGCGTGACGTCTCTCCGGCCGCTCTCGCCCTGGTCCGAATGGGAACCGGGGCGCTCACCCTCATCATTTATCTTGCCGCCACCGGAACGTTGCACGTCCTTACCGCCTTTCACACCACCCAGGTGGGGTGGGCGCTTTTGACCGGCCTCTTGCTGGCCGCCTACGTCGGGACCTGGATGACAGCCCTGGCGAGGGCCCGGGCGGTCGACGTCACCTCGGTGCTGGTGGGAAGCGCGCTCATCACCGCTCTCCTGCAAGCCGCAGCCGGGACGACCTCGCTCGCACCACAAGTGCTCGGCCTCCTTCTCGTCATAGCCGGGACGAGCGTGGTGATTTGGGCGAGCCTCCGGCACCCGGAGACACTCAGGCGCGAAACGGCCGGCGGGTGAGACACGACCCGTCCCCTGCCGCGACCGGCCCGGGACCACTCGGACACCGGCCCTGGCGCTCGACGCCTCCAGGAAGTCTCGTGCCCGGGCCTGTCCTGTTCGCCCGGTATGCGTATCCCCCGAATGCTCTCGGTTACTGCGGGCCCGGGGACCCCGCAACGCTCCTCGGAATGGCTTCAGAAGGAGTCGATCTCGAAGGTCTGCGCCAAAAGGCAGCTCAATTCGAAGGGGCATGGCCGTACCTGGAGCTGATCGCGGGATGCAACGGCATCGGGGAACCACTCGACCGCCGTGTCGTTGAGGCGTACTGGACCGGCAACGAGTTGGTGACACGCGTGCCCCCCTCCGCGTTGATGACGTCGCTCGACGACCGATTCATGCGGAGAGCCGGGACGCTCCTGGCCTCTGTGACAGCGGCGGCACCCAGAGGCGTCCCCCAACACAACTTTCACGTCTTCGCCGTTTACCCGTGGCTCGGGCTCCTTCGCGCCGGAATGGACGGGCCCCCCCTCGAGGTCCTCGACCGCTGCCGCATCCGCTGGGGTTGCATCCAGGCGATCACGGGAGATCTCGTGACAGTTCGCAGCCGGCCCCTTTGCTTCGACGGGTCGCACCTGGTGCTCGGAGGCGAGCAGACAGAGTGCGTACGGCGCAGCGTTGACGGGACGGCCGTCACAACCGACCTCCGGCCCGGCGACGTCGTCTCTCTCCACTGGGATTGGGTGTGTGACCGGCTGTCGCCCGTGGCGTTGAAGTGGCTCCGGTACTGCACGCGACGCAACCTCGCCGCCGTCAACGCTCTCTCCCGACCGGGCCCTGCGATGATCTGCGGTGCGTGACGGGCCCCTTGAGGCGCCCGGTGCCTGGTGGAGAGTGTTTCGTTGCCGACCCTCGAAGACTCTCACCCATTGGGGCTGACCGGCGACCTTGTCTTCCGACTCGGACCTCGCGTGTGAGACCAGGTGGAAGGCTCGATGACTTCTCGGCACACGCGCCCGATGATCCTGAGGACAATGATGACCTCGTGGCCGATGGGGAACCGCTCACCGGCGGCTGGTCCGAGACCCTGGTGCGTAGAGCAATCTCTAGCGACGTCCCGCAGATGGCGGCAGTTCTCGGACGGGCCATGGAGGAAGACCCGGGGATCTGTTGGATGTTCCCTCGTGCCAGGACCAGACCACGAGTGCCACCTCAGGTCTTCGCCGCGGCCCTCGAGACAATGCCACACACCACCGGGCCACTGCCCGAGATGGGACATTCGGCACTATCTCCACCGTGTTGAACGACGGATCATGGGAGCAACGGGAGTTGGGTGTGCCCCAGGGAATCGAGGGGACGATGCCGCTTGTAGATCATGACAATCACGTGATCGAGTGGGCGCCATGGCAGCGGTGGCCGCGGTTGTTCGAGTTCGACGACGGTCAAGAGTGGCTTCGGGTGGAGGAGTTCCATGACGGTGACACCCTCGTGGTGAGGGCGGAATTGCCCGATATCGACCCGGACCAGGACGTGGAGGTCACCACGACCGACGGTGTGGTCCGGATTCATGCCCACCGAGAGCAGAAATCCGACCACAAGGAGAAGCGGGGATATCGATCTGAGTTCCGCTACGGCGACTTCGAGCGCGACATCGCACTTCCCCGGGGGGCCGTGGTCGAGGACGTCAAGGCCACCTACAACAACGGGATCCTCGAAGTCCGGATCTCGTGCCCGGAGAAGGCGGAGCCGACCTCCACCAAGGTGCCCGTGACCCGGACGTGAACACCAAACACAAGTGAGCGGACCGACATCGGTACATGCACCGACGCAGTCAGGAGAAGTCAGGTGGAACAGCAAACGATGTGCTCGACGGGGGGGTTGGCAGTCGCTCCGGTGCAGGGCCGGGTCGGGCCGTTGCCGGTGGATCTAGGAGAGTCGTGCTCGCCCCCGAGAAACAAGTCGGTCGCGCCCTGGATGGAGGACGTGGCCCTCGAGGTGTGGGTCGATGTCGAGCACCGTCCGATCATCGTCCGGTTGGCGGGCACGCTCAATCACGCGACCGCTACCAACGTCATCCCGGTCGTGAAGGAGCTGATCGCCGACGGCGGCCGCGACTTCGAGCTCCGCACCCCTGGCCTACAAGTACCCGATGCGGGTGGAACAGAGGCTCTGGTCGAGTTGCAGCGGCTTGTGCAGTATTCGAGTGGCCGCTTCACATGAGGTGGGGACGGGACTCTTCCAGAGCGATCGGTCAGCGATAGGAGACTTCGATGAACTCCGCAGATCATGAGCGCAGTGGTGTCGGCACCGCCCAACGTGCAAGGACGCTTCTCGCTGCGCTCAGTGGGTCACCGGAGACCGGCGCCGTGCTCAATGCCGCCATAGGGATGGCTCGACTCATGGGGTCGGAAGTTGAAGCCGTCCATGTCTCAGAGGAAGCACGGACCACCGAAGGGCATGTCAGAGCGGCTTGCGCTGCTGGTGTAGTGCTTCGCGAGCAGAAGGGGCCAGTCGTTAATCAACTGCTCGAGGCATTGGCGCCGGCGAGGGTCCTGGGTATGGTCATGGGCCTTCGGGCGTTCATTTCCGGTCCTCGACCGGCGGGCAGTATCGCACTCGGGGTCCTTCGTGGCGCGTCCAAGCCCATCCTGTTCGTGCCGCCTGAGGCGTATTTTCCGAGCCCGTTCGAGCCCCGGCGACTGCTCGTTCCCCTCGACGGGGCACAAGAGACGTCGAACACCTTCCTGGAATTTGAGAGCAGCCTTCAACCCGACGCCGACAGGGAGATCACCGTCGTCTACACCCTCGACGGGACCGGGGCTCCGCTGCTGGAGCGTCCCGAGCATGACCTTCCCGCCTGGGGCCATGAATTCTTGCGCCAACACTGCCCAGGTGAGCACCGGTCGTTTGTCTGGCGCACGGGAAACCCTGCAGATGCTGTGATCAAGGTGGCGGAACAATCCGGAAACCACCTCATCGTGCTCTGTTTCAGTGGAGACATTGAAGTCGGACATGGTGCTGTCGTCCGTGAGGTCCTTGCCCGCTCGCCGATCCCTGTGCTCGTTCTGCCTGTCTCTCGAAGGGCTTCTCCCGGTGATGCGAGGACCGACGAGGTCAATCTGCGGGTGAACCAACAACTGCACAGCGTCGAGGCTGGCTGAGTCCGCACCGTACGTTCATTCGATCGCGCCGGTGATCAGTAACCTCCTCGCATCGGATATGCGGCCGGTACTGGGTTGCGACCGCTTCACGCCCTCCGGGCTGCTCAGGTCCCAATCGCGGAACGTCTCGCTGCTCACGTCGGGTGGTCGACCACGAGCCCTGGCTATTCCGCTGGGGCGAAGGTCCTCTCACCCGATGAGACGCTTACTATTTCGTCGGGACGTTTGGCCCTAGTGCGAAGACCTTCGAGCGACCACCGTTACGGTGAGGATCCCCGAGCAAGGAGTTCATGGTGCCGGATACCACTTCAGAGAAAGCGACCGCCGACCAGTCGATGAGCAACGACAATCCAGACGCGGTCGCACGAATCAGTCGGACCCTTGACGAGTGGCGTGCTCGAATCGATGAGCTGATCGTCCACGCCGACTTGGCCAGCCTTGACATACGTGAGGAAGTCCGCAAGCGGCTCGATATCACCGAGAACGTCTACCTGGCCGCTCGGTCGCGTCTGTCCAATGCCCATCAAGATGCGGAATCAAGTGTTGCTTCCTTGCATCAAGGCTTGAATCAGCTGCTCCATGACCTGCGCCAAGCCTACGAGTCCGCCGAAGCAGTGGTGAGACGCAGTCGCGAGGCATAGCCCAGCACACGTCAAGACGGTGCCGGTGCGGCGGGCGCTGACATGCTGGCTGTCTCAGTTTACGCGTCACCCGAAAGTCTTACCGGAGAAGAGCAAGATGCTGGTCGTTGCCGCCTCTCCTAACTCAGCTCTTGAAGCATTCGGTGAGGAACAGGTCGAGTGCCTCCGCGTCACGGTGGAGGTGAATGTGGCCACTAGCATCTCGTGAGATATCGAGAGATGGGCAAAAGGTGTCGATGTCTCCACAGAAGAAATGTGGCGACCCCAAAATCCCGCGGGACTGACCATCGCGCCATTCTTCCAATACTCTCTCTTCGTCTTCGAGACCGACATCGCCGACACCATGGGCGTTGGCCACACTGACAAGAACGTTGTGACAAGAAATGTCTCGGCCCCTTTCAAATAGGGAGTCACGCAGCTCAAGACTCACTGCTTCGCCAACACGGTCACCGTGGCGGTAGGCAGCCGCGGAAAGAGCCAGTGCAGGCAGAGAGGTGCGTGGGAAGTGGTTGGGGTCGAACTGAGCGAAGAGGTCCGGGGCCACCTGCGATCGCAGGGCATCTACGTGCTCCCCCGTCGTGACGGGGTCGAGCGGCTTCCCGTTCACCAGTTCGAGTGGCCAGGCTCGAACCCGGAGGACGACATCGTCACGTTTCAGCTGATCCCGCCTCTGAACAACCGTGCGCAGTCCCACGTGAGTAAAGGGGCAACAGATGTCCGCGTACACCTCAATCACCGTCATGACGGTACCCCATGCCAGCCGAGTGCCCGGAGGAGGACACAGGGTGGTCGGGCATCGTGCCATAGACCCCTGACGGTGGTCATGTGAAGATGATCTCGCCGCCCGCGGCCCGCTCGTAGAACTCGCCCACGGTGATGATGTCTGAGACGTGGTCGATGAAGTCGTCCTTGGTGAAGCCGAACAGATCGACCGACGCTTTGCAGCCGAACGTGCCGCACCCGGTGTCGGCGATCATCTCGACAAACTCGGGGATGGAGGGGATGTCGAATTCCTCCATCTTCTTCTCGAGCATGTGCGTGGCGCTGGCCGACATGCCGGGCAGCCCACCGAGCATCGTGGCGATGTGCATCCCCGGGTTGCCTACCGTCGCCACTTTTATGTGCTCAAAGCGCTTCATGTGAATGGCGTCGAGACCGAAGAAGGTGAAGAACAAATTGGCTTCCATCCCCTCCGCCCTGGCGCCGTTGGCCATGATCAGCCCGGGGTAGATCCCTTCGAGCGATCCCTTGGAGATGATGATGGACACCTTGCTGATTGAGTCACCCATGACCGGGCTCCTTTGACGAGGAATTAGATCCAACCGCGGGGCTTCGGAATGCCGGCAATCTTGGCTGGTCCCTTGGGGAACAGTTGGTAGAGCTCTTTGATGGAGACGCCCGAGGTCTCGCCGAGCACCCGGACGGTGGGCCCGGTCCCCTTGGCCGAGTACTCGGAGCGCATGAATCGAACGACCTGCCAGTGCTGCTTCGAGAGCGGGTCGATACCCTCCCGCCGCGCGAGCTCAACCGCTATTGCCTCGGTCCATTGGCCGGGGTCGACAAGGAACCCCTCGTCGTGGAGCTCGACATCGACACCGGCCAGTGTGGTGAGCGTCATGATCGTGTCGCCTCCTCGGGGATCTTCGGGTGGTGCTTCCCATGGCTCGGCATGGAACTCGTGATGCCGGGAACGTCGCGACCGGGAAGCAGGCTGTGCCAGTACAGCCACTGGAACATCAGCTTGCCCAGGTGGTTCAGATGGGACTCTTTGAGGAGCGGGAGTCCGACCGGGCCCGGAAAGTGTCCGGGCAGGGGCTCGGTCTCGTAGTTGAAGTCGATCAGCATTGCCTTGGAGAACCCTGTTTCGATGAAGCAGTTGGCGTGCCCGTCGTACGAGGCGTCGAGGGCTCGCCGCCAAGGAACCGGCGGATGTTCTCAACGAGAATGTCTCCCTCGAAGTGAGTGACTGACCCCGCCTTGGAGATAGGGAGTGCCGCGGCATCGCCTATGGCAAACACGTTGGGGCGGGCTTTGGAATGCAGCGTATGCTCGTCGGCCGGCACAAAGCCGAGCTCGTCGCCGAGGCCCGGGGAGTTGGCCACGTAGGGCGCCCCGTTGTGGACCGGGATGACCACGGCCAGGTCGAAAAGGACCTCGCGGTCGTCCCACGAAACCAACTTCCCTGCCTCCCCGTCGACCGAACCGGTGTTGAACTCGGTCGCGAGCTCGATGTGGTGGTCGGCGAGCATCCCGCCAAGCACTTTCGAGGCGACCGGCTTGGTAAAGGCTCCGTCGAGGGGAGTGACGTAGGTCAGCTCCACGCGGTTGCGAATTTGGCGTTCGCGGAAGTACCAGTCGGCCAGAAAGCAGAACTCGAGCGGTGCGACCGGGCACTTGATCGGCATCTCGACGACGTTCACCACGAGTCGGCCACCCTCGAACGTGGCCAACGCCGCTCCGAGCGCGGCTGCTCCTTCAGGTGTGTAGAACGTAAAGACCTTCTCCATCCACCCCGGCCACGTCGGGCTCCTCGGGTGCGAGAACTGCGCCGGTCGCCACCACCAGAACGTCGTAGGCGAGGGCACTCGAATCCGCTAGATGCACGGTCTGTGTGTCGAGATCGACGTGGTCCACCGGGGTGGTCCGGTAGTCAATGCCGGAGTGGAGCTGGCGGCCACGGGGCCGAATGATGTCCTCGGGGTGGGTAAGCCCGAAGGGAACGAAGAAACCCCGGCTGGTAGACATGAAGGTCGTTCTGATCGACCACGGCGATCGATGCTTCGCTGAGGCCATAGGCCTTTCGCAGGCGGTTGGCGGTCAATGTCCCACCGGTTCCCCCGCCCAAGACGACGATGCGATGCACCTTCGGACTCCGATCCTCTCGATCTCAGCCTGACAGCCACCCGGGTGAGGCTGGCAGGGTCCAAGGTCCCTTCATGAGATCGGAGCGAGGGCCAAACACCTCCCGGTCATCGAGCAGCTCATCGAGAAGTTCCCCGACCATCCTCGCCGACGCCGGGACCAACGTGATCGCCTTCACCGGCTTCCCCAAGGAGCACTGGAAGGTGCGCCACCGCACCTTCCAGTTCAAACGCTCCTGGGTTTTGACCAGATCTGAACAGTTCTCTCCGAGCTCTACAGGGCCGGACCAAAGGAGGGCTCGGCACCCGACACCAGTCCCTGTGGTGTGGTCGAGACCGGTCGGGGAAGGGGTCTCCACGCCCGAGAGGGGCCGTGGGCACCTCGCGTCAAGCTCGCTTAGTATCAGGACGGGTCGCAGCAGCACGAAAAATCGCCGGGCCGGTGGGCCTAACGCCGACGGGGGTCGGGTCGTGGTGCTGAGCAAGGGGAAATCGGGCAAGCATGGCCACGCATCCGGGCATGATCGAGGATGGTGACGTCCTCGCGCCGTATGTGCCGCGACCGGTCATCGACTGGATCGAGCACTACCCCGAGCTCCGCCACCGTGTCATCGATGGGACCGTCGTCTTCGTCGACATCTCCGGTTTCACCAAGCTTTCCGAAGGGTTGGCCAAGCACGGGAAGATCGGTGCCGAGGAGTTGGCCGCCACGATCGGCGAGTGCTTTGTCCATCTCCTCGACATGGCCTATAGCAACGGTGGTCGCTTGTTGAAGTTCGGGGGCGATGCACTCTTGCTTCTGTTCACCGGCGGCGATCACGAGGCCAGGGCCTGTCGGGCGGCATTCGAGATGCGAGCCACGCTGCGAGCGGTGGGCCGATTGACTGTGCTCGGTCAGCAAGTGACTCTGCGAATGTCGGTGGGGATTCACAGCGGCCAGTTCGACATGTTCCTCGTCGGCACGACGCACCGTGAGCTCGTGGTCACCGGTACGGCCGCCAGTGTCACCGTTGCCATGGAAGGGGCCGCAAGTGCCGGCGAGATCCTGGTGAGCGACCAGACTGCCGCTGCCCTGCGGGCTTCGGACCTGGGACCGGAGAGGAAGGGGGGACGCCTTCTGCGCCGAGCGCCCGCCCTCGAGGGGGTGGCGGCCACGCCCCGAGACCCGGTGCCCGCCGGTGTGGATCTCACCCGGTGCATTCCTGTCGCCATCTTGGGCTCGATCCGGGGCGCCAGTCACGAGCCCGAGCACCGCCGCGTCACCGTTGCCTTCATACACTTCGACGGCACCGACGCCTTGCTCGAGTCGGCGGGTCCGGATGTCGTCAGCGACGATCTCGATCTGCTGATCAGCGATGCCCAGGATGCCGCCGACCGCCAAGGGATCACATTCCTGGGCACCGACATCGATCATGACGGGGGCAAGGTCATCCTCGTTGCAGGGGCGCCGTCGACCACAGGTGACGACGAGCACCACATGCTCCTGGCAATCCGACAGATCTTGGACCGAGATCGCCATCCTGCGTTGCGCGTGGGCTTGCACCGGGGACCGGTCTTCGCCGGCGACATCGGGCCGCCCTACCGACGGACCTTTACTGTCATGGGCGACACGGTGAACCTGGCGGCCCGCCTGATGGCCAAGGCCGCGCCCGGACAGATCCTGGCGACACCCGAGGTCATGTCCCGATCACGCTCCGATTTCAAGACGGCGGCGGTGGCGCCGTTCTTCGTCAAGGGTAAGGCGAAACCGGTCGAGGCCGTCGACGTCGGCGACCGCGTCGGGGCGCGTGCGGTCGACCCCGGAGCCGACTTCCCTCTCGTGGGTCGCCACGACGAGATGAAGATCTGGCATGCACTGGTGGATTCCGTCCGTGGCGGTTCGGGTGCGGTGGTCGAGCTCGTGGGCGAGCCGGGGGTGGGTAAGTCACGGCTCGTCGAGGAGTTCCGGTCCAACGCACAAGGCATGGCCCTGCTGAGGGCGTCGTGCGAGTACTACGAATCGTCTCGTCCCTACGGTGCGTTGCGGAGCCTGGTGCGGAAGCTCCTGCATCTCGACGGGGCCAAGACCGATGAGGTCCTGGGAGTCGAGTTGATCGACGCATTGGCGGCGCTGTCGCCGACCCTCGTCCCGTGGACGCCCCTCGTGGCCGCCGTCGTGGACCTCGATGTGCCCGACACGCCCGAGACGGCCGAACTCGAGCCCGAGTTCCGGGGCCTGCGCCTGGGCGAGTCCATGGTCGAGATCCTGAGCTGTCTGCTGCGCCGTCCTACCCTCCTCGTGATCGAGGACACGCACTGGATGGACGAGGCCTCGGCTGAATTGCTGCGGCATGTGGCTGCAGCCGCGGACACCCACCCCTGGCTGCTTTGCTTCACCCGACGCGACGTCGAGTCCGGATTTGTCGCCCCCGACCATTCCCTCACCCGGCTGCGACTAGAGCCTCTGGCCGCCACCGAGGCGGCAACCTTCGTAGAGATGGCCTCGGACAACGCGCCACTGGCACCTCACGAGGTGGCGGCGTTGTCCGAGCGATCCGGCGGGAACCCTTTGTTCCTCCGAGAATTGGTGGCCGCGGCGCGCGATGCCGACGGCATCGATTCCCTGCCGGACTCCATCGAAGCGGTCATTGCGGCCCGCATCGACCGCCTGGCCGCCGACGATCGGCACTTCCTCAGGCAGGTGTCGGTGCTGGGCCGTACGGCGCCCATCGACCTGGTCGAGGTAGTTCTCGACATTCCCGACGAAGCCGACACGATCTGGCAACGATTGAGGGAGTTCCTGGTAGACGACGAGGCAGGCAATCTCGTCTTCCGCCATGCCCTTCTCCGTGACGGTGCCTACGAGGGCCTTTCCTACCGACGGCGGCGCACGCTGCACGCGCAGGTCGCCGACGCTCTTCGCGGGGGAGGCGGACGCGACCCAGAGGACCAATCCGAGCTGCTGTCGCTGCATTACTTCTACGCCCAACGATATCGAGAGGCGTGGACGTACTCGCTGGTTGCCGCCGACAGGGCCCGGTCTGTCTACGCCAATGTCGAGGCGGCCGGCTTCCTTGAGCGCGCCCTCTCGGCGGCGCGCCACCTCCCCGAGCTGACGGCGCGGGAACTGTCCGAGGTCCGTGAGGCGCTCGGCGACACCCGCCGACGGGCGGGCGGATACCGCAGAGCGGTCGATGAGTATCGTGCCGCGCGGCGCCTGGTGGACGAAGACGTGCTGGCTCAGGCGCGCCTGATGCTCAAGATCTCCCAGGTTCAGGGTTGGTTCGATCGCTTTTCGGATGCGCTGCGTTGGATCACGCGGGCGCTGCAGAGGCTCGAAGGCTCACAAGGCGCCGAGGCCCAGCGTCAGCGCGCCCAGTTGCTCGCCTGGTACGGGAGATTCTGCCAAGAAGAGGGTCGTCATGCCCGTGCCATCAAGTGGTGCCGTCAGGCCGTGGCCGTGGCCGAGGCTGCGGACGAGAAGGAGGCGCTCGCCAACGCGCTGTGGGTCCTGGACTGGGCGCAGATGGACCTGGGCAAGCTCGAGGAGCCGGCCAACTGGCGCCGGGCACTGGCCCTGTTCGAGGAGATCGGCGACCTCCACGGGCAAGGCACCGCCTTGAACTCATTGGGGATCTTCGCCTATTTCCGGGGAGAATGGGACCAGGCCCTCGACCTGTACGGACGCGCCCAGCAGAAGGCGCACCGATCGGGCAACGCCGTTCAACTGGCCGCGTACGAGAACAATGTGGCCGAAATCATGCTCGACCAGGGAAGGATCGACGAAGCGGAGCGACTTTTCGCGTCAGCCTTGCGCACCTACCGCGCCGGGGGGTTTCGCTCGGGAGCTGCTCACCAGAACTGCAATCTGGCCCGCGTCGCAGCATGTCGCGGCCACTACGACGAGGCTGTGCGTCTCTTCGAGTTGTCGCGCCACGAGGCCGAAGCAATCGGCGGTCACGTCGAGCTACTCGAGACGGGGGCGAGATTGTCGGAGTGCCTCCTCCTCGCCGGTGACACCGAGGGAGCGCGGACGCTGGCGCAGAACGAGCTCGAGCGGGCCCGGGCCCTCGGCGGCGTGGCCCCCCAGACACCACTCCTCCACCGCGTGTGTGGCGTGGCGGCGGCCCGCGACGGGGACCAGGGCGCGGCGCGCCACCTGCTCGAACAGAGCTTGCAGGCGGCGCGGCTGCGCCATGCCGACTACGAAATGGCCCTCACCATGCGGGTGATGGCCGCGCTCCACTTCGACGACAACGGGCGCGCCCCTGAGCAAGTGGGGCAGGATGGCAACCGCATCCTGGATGCGCTCGGCGTGGTGTGGGTGCCGGACCTTCTGGCCCCCCGGGGACGGGACCTGGTCACGACATAGACCGGGCGGCGTGGGATTGCTCGGAGCTCGAGCCTGGTTTAGTGTGCCTCCCGAAACTGCGACCTGCGGGGGGTCAATCGATGCGTCGAGCGATGAGAGTGCTCACGCCACTGCTTTCTGTGGCACTTCTTAGTGGGCTGGCCGTCACATTTACGAGCGCCAGTTCGGGCGCCACGCCGTCGCCGCTGTGCCCGGCAGTGAACGGGGTCAGTGGAAGCGTCGACGGATGCGCGTTCGTGATCACCGTCGGCACGGGCGGCACAGTGAGCGTGACCGGAACTGCGGACTCCTTCGACCACGATGAGGACAACGCCTACGGCGTCGTCAACAACTCGGGGGGGACTCTTATGAGCGTCGCGCTCACGGGCTCCGATATCTTCGGCTTCGACGGTGACGGTTTGTGCTCTTTTGCGCCCGGTGACTGCAGCACATCGGATGCCAGCAACAGCGGCTATGCCGGTCCCGGGACCTCCTTCACGGTGACCGACGGCAACGACGGGTCGGTGAGTTTCCCGCCCAGCGGATTGGCCGCGGGGAGCGGGACCTACTTCTCGTTGGAGCAGGCCGGGGCAGCGCCCGTCGGGGCCACGGTGCTCACGGCGACGCCGGTCTCGGGAGTGGAGGGTGCACCGTTCAGCGGGACGGTGGCGACCATCACCACCCCAAGTACCGCCACTGCGGGGCAGTTCACCGCCACCATCAACTGGGGTGACTCCTCTTCGTCGTCAGGGACCGTCACCGGCCCCACCGGGGGCCCGTTCACCGTGATCGGTAGCCATACCTACACCGACGAGGGTTCCGATACACCGACGGTCACCATCGTCGACTCGACCCTGGCCGCGCCCGACAATGTCGCGGCGGCGAGCTCCACGGCCACGATTGCGGACGCGGCCCTCTCCGCTTCTCCGGTCCCACTGGCACCGCAGACCACCGGCAAGCCTTCCCCGGCAATGGCCGTGGCCACCTTCACCGACGCCAACCCCGACGCCACCACCTCCGACTTCACCGCCACGATTGCCTGGGGAGACGGCGACACCAACCCGGAGACGGTGACGGGCCCCATCGGAGGAACGTTCACGGTGTCCGATGCGGGCGGCCACGCCTATGCCACCCACGGGACCGGAACGTTCAGCCCCGTGGTGACGATCGTCGATGACGGGGGGTCGACGGCAACGGCGACGGATTCTGTAGCCGTGGCCGACGCCGTCATCCCTTGCACACCCGGATCGTGCACGGGGAACCTCAACACATCCTCCTTGAGTCTTCAGGCTTCCACCACCACGACAGGCTCCGGCGACGTGCTCTTCTCGACCAACCCGGACACGGGCACGAACACACTGAACTGCGGTGACGGATTCCGCCACGAGCCGAGCGTGATCAGCGAGAGCGACACCCTTGTCCCCGGGTCCAGCAGCATCACCGAGACCGACACCTTCAAGGCCGTCAACGGGACGAAGGGGCAGGGACTGCAAGGCCTCCTCTTCTGGATCTGCTTCCGTACGAGCCAACCGGGCCAGACCTTCAAGGACCTCTACGGCAAGACCACCAATCAGGGGTTGCTGCCAATCTGTAACCCGTTCCACGTTGGGTCGGGCCCATGTGTGAATTTCATCGTCCCTGCCTCGGGTGGGAACATCGTCGAGCGGCTGACCTACCCGGTCGGCGACCCGACACACCACTAGTCATCCCACGCCCCGGCGGCGTGGCGTTCCGTGAAAGCAACGCGGGCCCGGTGCAGACGGTGTCTTCGAGGGCACTCGTCGACTCCTCCCCTGTATGGCAACGGCGACAGCGACCGCCGATAGCGCGCTGCGGATCATCCGGCTGGCGTGAACAAAGAGTGAACGAAAGGTGACGGATGCGTCGCGCAGCTTTCGGGTTGCGAGTGGGAAGGTGGCTTGACCACCGATCCGCATAATGTACGCCCGG
>Ga0209415_10005792_pt1 | contig 22134 bp, 19 predicted proteins | sample PeaSoiSIISIP2007_FD_187696 | JGI IMG/M metagenome (GOLD analysis project Ga0209415, IMG submission 187696) | Peat soil microbial communities from Weissenstadt, Germany - SII-SIP-2007 (SPAdes) (version 2) | ecosystem: Environmental > Terrestrial > Soil > Wetlands > Peat | place: Germany... | reverse complement strand
GTACTTCGGCTTCACCGTGGATAATCTGGTCGCGCTGGTCAAGAGCGTGCTCTAAGCCGCCGGCGTCGGTACGTCGACGTCGGACCGTCAGTGCACGTTGGTACTCCCGCTGCTGCGCGCGGAGATTGGGCGCGAGTACGCGCGGCTGGTGCTGGCCAAGCAGCAGCTCAACGCCCTGGAAACCGAACGGCGCCACGAAGTGGCCTAGGGCGTGCACCCGGTGGTGGCGCAACTGGCCAAGCTGCGTGCGATCGGACCGCGCGGCGCCTGGATCCTGTACAAGGAACTGTTCGGCTGGCGACGCTTTGCCAATCTGCGCGAGCTGGCCCGGTGTCTGGGCTTGGCGCCCACACCCTACGCCAGCGGAACCTCAGAGGGCGAACAGGGCATCAGCAAAGCGGGCAACCGGCGAGCGCGCGCGCTCCTGGTGGAGGTGACGTGGCGATGGCTAAAGTTCCAGCCGGAGAGCGCCTTGATCCAATGGTTCCGCCAGCGCTTTGGCATCGCCGCACTGGCGCGGCGCCAGGCAATTGCACTACGGCACTACGTCGAGCACGGCGAAGTTCCGGCTGGCGCTACCCGCAAGACTGTCGATGCTTGAGGCTTGATGGATTCACACATTCGTATCGCTTGGCACGCAATACGTCATCATGATCAAAGGTCAACGCGTCCGAAGTGTCCGCGGGTCACCTGACGGTGACCGTGCGCAAAGATGGGGCGCGTCGGTAACTGGGGTCCCACAGAGCGCCTTGCGGGCATACTGTATGCGGTGTCCGGACGATAGTTCCGGCACGGATAGAAGTTCGTCCGAGCTCCGGCTCGTATGCTCATTACGCCCCGACCCGGGATCAGGATGCACCCGCCAAGCTGCGGCAATCCTCGAACCATGGGCGCCGCCATGACCAACGGACCGATTCAAGCATGACAATGGGCTAGACAACCCAGTCCTCCTAGAAGCCGACACTTCGAGAGCGTTATCTACCTGTGGCGACGCAACCAGCGCTTGTGCCTAGCGATGGGCTGAAACAATTGAAATTCCTATTCGGGATCGCACGCGCGCGTTACCATTTCTGCCATGTTCCTCTTTTCGAACTGGAGGCGACATGTCAACGACAAAATTGATTCTCGACTACGTCTATGAACACGAGGCGGCACAAGCCGATCGTGTCGTCCTGACCCAACCCGTAGGTGGTGGGCAGGTGGTCGACTACACCTGGGGTCAGATGCTAGATCAGGCCCGGCGTATGGCAACGCACTTGAAGGATCAAGGTTTTGCTCCCGGAGCCCGCATCGCCATCTTGTCGAAGAACTGCGCTCATTTCACGATGGCCGAGTTGGCCATTTGGATGGCTGGCGGCACCACCGTGGCGATTTTCCCTACCGAGACGGCGGACAATGTGCGCTTTGTGCTCGAGCACAGTGAGGCTAGCCTGCTATTCGTCGGCAAGCTCGACCACTGGGCCTCACAATCCGCGGCCGTACCGAGCGAGCTGCCATGCATCGCGCTGCCGCTGGCACCACAAGCCAGGTTCGACACCTGGGATGCCATCGTCGCGCGTACCGAACCCGTACCTGGTCGCCCGACGCGCGCAGCATCGGACTTGGCAATGTTGCTCTACACCTCGGGCTCCACCGGGCAACCCAAGGGTGTGATGCAAAACTTCGGCGCCATCGCCAGGGCGGTCGAGTTCGGCACAAGCGATCCGGCAACGCAGCTGCCGGAAGGCGTGGAGCCGCGCGGGTTGTCCTATCTGCCCCTGGCGCACGTCTATGAGCGGGCGGTGCAATGCAGAGGGCTGATCGATGGAAATGGTCGAACCTTCTTCACCGAGTCGCTCGCCACCTTCATGGAGGACCTCAAACGAGCCCGGCCGACGTTTTTCTGTTCTGTCCCGCGCCTGTGGCTCAAGTTCCAGCAAAGTGTTCTTGCGACCGTGCCGGCAGCGCAACTCGATGCGATGCTCGACAACCCGCAAATAGCCCCGGCCATGGGGCGCAAGATCCTGGCCAGTCTTGGGCTCGACGAAGTGCGACTTGCCGTCAGTGGGGCGGCACCGATTCCGCCTTCGCTAATGGCCTGGTATCGCCGCTTGGGTTTGAACATGGTGGAGGCCTACGGCATGACCGAGGACTTCGGCTATTCGCACCGCACCACGGCCGAGAGGAACGCCCCCGGCCATGTGGGCGTCCCGGCTCCCGGTGTGGAGGTACGACTCGCCAAAGATGGGGAAATTCTCCTGAAGTCACCCGGTCAGCTGGTCGGCTATTACAAGCGGCCCGACCTGGACGCAGAGTGCTTCACGGACGATGGGTTCTTTCGTACTGGCGACCTCGGTGAGCAGCGCGCGGACGGCCAGCTCCGAATCATCGGGCGCAAAAAGGAGTTATTCAAGACCGCCAAGGGTAAATACGTGGCGCCAGCCCCGATCGAGAACTGCTTGAATGCACACCCCATGGTGGAGCTCGCGATGGTGTCGGGAGTGGGTCAGCGGTCGCCCTATGCAGTTCTCGTACTAGCCGAGCAGTTGCGTCCGAATCTTGCGGATCCTGCGGTCCGGGCGCAGGTCGATGCGGAACTTGGCAAATTGCTTCATGACGTGAACCAAAGCCTGGCGACGTACGAACAGCTGCAGTTCCTCGTCGTGGCGCCCGAACCCTGGTCGATCGAGAACGGCTGTCTGACGCCCACGATGAAAATCAAGCGCAGCCGTATCGAGGCCTCTGTGGCGGAGCAAGTGGACAGCTGGTATGAACGTCAGAACCCCGTACTTTGGGCCTAGGTTGGTCGTCTTGGTTGGAAGTGGCGAAGGTGTAGCCGATCGGGGCGCAGCTTGCAGGCGGAATGTCGGCTAACGGGCGAACGCCCGGCACGCGTCCGTCATTGCCTCACCATCGAGCGGCCTGGCAACAAAACGCAGGTGCTCGTCCATCACCGAACACTGCTTCCACGGCATAGACACTTCCGGCCTCAATCCGGAAAGTGTTACCCATTTGTCCGGCCGGTACGTTCCGGTACTGGGCGGCGACAAAGATCTTGTCCGGCGGAAGGGTGAGTCCCAGGCGCTGCAACAGCAGCGCCTGGGGCGGATTCGGGCCGCACGACACAGCGGATTCGAAGTTCACCGCACGACGCATCGGCCAGCGGCAGCACATTGTCGGCGGCGTGGATCCGCGAGAACTCCGTGAGCATCGTTCGCGGCGAATCGCCCAGTCCGGCGCGCGATTGCCATTGCTACAGGGTCTTCCTCATCGCGTAGGCGAGCACGCAGACCGGGATGTGAGCGCTGATACGCTCGGCCTTGTGATGCCAGATCGGTCGGATACACAGATCGGACTTTTGGATGCGGAAGGCCGCCTCGGCCTCGCTCAACTGCCCGTAGGTCTTCCAGAGTTCCTCGTCGCTCCAATGTTCGATGTTGCTGCGAAGGATGAAGGTGCCTTCGCTCAAGTTGGCCCATTCTTGCCATTGCGGCTGGCCGCTCCACCGCCGCCGCAGACCCGAGGCGACGGTGTCGTCCTCGACGATGACGATCGCGTAGTGTGCGCCGGCCCGGGCGTTGCGCTCGACCAATCGACCGGTCTGGCGCTCCAGGGCGCCTCGCTCCAGTACCCGGGTGCTTTGCTCGATGCGCCGGGCGAGCGAGGCCAGGCCCTGCTCGATATGGGCCGAGAAGCGCTCGTGCATCGCGCGCTCCTTCTCCAGTCGGCTCTCCGAGCGGCACAACAGGAACGTCTCGGTGCCTTCTGGGCCACGGCCGATCTTGACCTCGACGTCTTCGCGGATGTGACGCGAGTCGTTCGTGTCGGCGATCTCGTTGGCCCAGCGCCTGAGCTCGGTGCGGGCCGTGCCGATCACGTAGCGTCGGCCCGTCTCGTTCAACCAGGCGATGTTCTCGGCGCTCACCATCCCGCGGTCCATCACCCAGACCCGATTGGCCTTGCCAAAGCGCGATTCCATGCCCGAGACGATGTGCCGCACCGTGGTCACATCGACCCGATTGCCGGCAAACAGCTCGTAGCCCAGCGGCATCCCGTCGCGGGTGACCACCAGCGCAATGTTCACCTGCACGCAGTCGGGCCAGTGATCACGGCTGTAGCCGCGCTTGGCGATCGACGGATCGGCCACACCCTCGAAGTAGGTGCTGGTCACATCGTAGAGCAGCAGGTCGTAGTCGAGCTCGAACAACTCCCCCAGGCGCTTGACCAGATGCGCCTCGATCGAGTGCTTGTGCGGCAGCAGCCGATCCAGCGCCCGGTACAGCCGCTCGTCGTAGACCGACTCGCTGGCCACCCCAATCAGGTCCTCCAGGGCGCTCGTGCGATACCACTGCTCGGCCACGTGCAGCTCGTTCGAGGGCTCGCACAGCCGTGCGATCACCAAAATCGCGACCACCTCGGCCCAGGGTACCGCTTCACGTCCCTTGGGCAACAGCTCGCCGCACACCTCGTCCAACTGCAACGCTCGCCACCGCACCCAGCCCAGCCACACCGCACCGAAGCTGCGCGAGCGCTCCAGTCGCACCCGATCAAGCTGCACCGCGGGATCGCAACCTCTTCGCCCTCAAAGAGCCTGCCTTGCGCGCTCTGGCTCCCATCACCGGCGATGCTGCGCGCCAGCGCCCTCGCGCGGGCTCGGCCTTCGGCATCAAGCTCCCCGAGTTGCGCGACCGTCTCTTGCACGACCTTGCGGCCCCGACGCACCGAGCGCACCAAGCGCCAGTACGTATGGGTCTTGCCATCCTTGCGCCGCGTCGTGTGTCGCAGGTACATGGACACACATTCTGGGCAACCCTCCATCGCCTTGGCAACCCACTTGGTCGGCACGACACGCGATTTGCACCGCCCATGGCTCCCGGAACCCGCAGCCTTCGGCCTGCCTGTGCTTCGGCACTCCTCTGAAACGCGTTGTGGTACCAACCCTACAACCCGCTTAAATCTCCGTTAGCGACGATCAACTGTGGAAGTTGGGCTAGTCCCGTGCCCCCGGGGCAAGCGTGCGCAATGTGCGATTCGTCGAAGCGCCGCGATCTTGGAATCCGACGCCGCCTTGCCTGCTACTTTTCCCGCCGCTGATGCGATCCAGCGCTCTGAGGCCTTAAGGCCCTCCGGGAGCGCAGGCAATTAGAGCTCGGCATCGATCCGCGGGAAACGCATACTGAGACCCGATGGGGTAACTTCGAACTTGCTGAGCTGATCAGGATTCGCGTCTTCCATCGCTTTTGCACTGTGCAGGCGAAACGCGGCATGCATGCCGCCGGACCATTGGATTACGACGCGTCCGATTCGCCGGTCGTAGCACGCCGAGGTGGCGGTGGCGCTCGTACATAGGTGATAGGCACCACGCTGGATCGCGTCCCGCTGTGTTTCGACAAGGAACCGGTCGAGCCAACGCAGAGGGATCTTGGGGGATTCAGTGGTTGCCCTCTACGAGGACTCTTTCGGCCATCGCACGACCGCTTCGCTTCGGGCGTGCCGGCGTCTCGATCATCAACGCCCATCCGCAACGTGCCCAAATGATCATCAAGGAATTTCGGCGATCAGCTTTCGGGCCGAGGTTTCCACCACTGAGCGAAAGGAGATGGGGTTGGCCTTCATCGTTTCGCTTGCCATGTAAAGCTCCTGTGCGCCTTCCCAGGCAATGCTGCCATCTTCGCTATTCCAGATCTGAAAGGTAAGGCGGATATTCGCCTTCTTCGTATCTACGAGGTGCAGGCCGAGAATGCCAAATCGATCCTCCGTTTCCTGCTGAAAGCTTGCCATCTTAAGCGTGGCTATGTACCGAACCCCGGTTGCCTTGCTTACCTGCGCCAGAGAGGCTCGATCCAGCAGTTCCGTGCCGAGATAGTTGGTCATCATGCGTTTGTAATCGTCCGCCAGTCCGGCCCGATTAATACTGCTCAACGTCTCGGTCAAAGGTACGACACGCGTGCCCGGACGCAGTTCTGTGAGGATCTGGGAGAAGATGAGGCACAGTGCCGACCTGTCCTGCTCCTGCCCCGTCACGGTCGAGGGCGTGACGAAGGCGATGCCGAAGTTCGACAGCTCCCCGGGCTTCAGTGAATCCGCCCTCTTGGCAGCAATCGTGACCGTATCGTGCTGCTGGTAGGTCGAGCAGGACGACAAGAGCACAACCAGTAGACTCGCAAACCCAACCCGCCACAATGCTCTCCTTCCACGTCTGTTCATCCTTACCTTCTTTCCCTAAGTGCCATGCTCGCAAGAGCGTGCCTGAGGACCAATTTTCGCATGTTAATGCGGCGGCGCGCTGAAGTAGATCAGGGTCCGTAAATCCCTTCACCGGCCATGTCCTGCGCGTCAACGGCACCCGCACTGTGGGCATGATTACTGCGCATGTCCTCGAATGCGTGGCGGTCGCGACGACACCATCGCACGCGTCATCTGGTCGTGGCGCAACGCGTGATGCGGGTGAGAAAGGGGCCCTTCCGTACAGGCCATAATGGACTCAGATCTACCGGCAACGGTCCTCCTCCAGGTCATAGGATGAAGCGACCGCTGGGAAGTCATTTCCTCGGGAGATCTATACATCCGGTCTATCCGGTTGTGGCCGGTAGCGCAGCGTTGCGGCCTTGCACATAGCCAAGGTCGGCAAGCGCTTGCCGGAACGCGTCAAAAAGGGGGGGAGCGGCCCTGAGGCGCGAGAAAACCAATCCGTGCGATCGCGGGGGATTGCTGTGCTTCGCATGCTGGGAGGACGCTGCCTAGCGCTAACACCGCGACAGTAAGCAGGAGTCTCATCATCTGCCTTCGCATCACGAGGATCCGTGCCGGCGAAAAGGCGCGTGCCCTCGTATCTGAGGCTTGACTCGCCTTGCACCCAAGACATTACCCCCGGCTCGGAGCCGAAGCAATCAGCCGCTGCGTGCCGTCGTCGATCCGCCGTGGGCTCTCCCATCGTCCCGAATCCGTCCTTCGATATAACGGACACGGAACTGCGGTGCGTCTATCGAACGTGCCAACTGTTCCCGGTCAACATAAGGGCAATGAGGATGGCAAAGTGAGCCGCCAACGCGAAGTAGTAGGTGGCCGGATTGTCTTGTCGAGTGATGATCGGACGCCACCATGTGCCTAGCGCCCGTCCCGAAATGAGTTCCCAGACCAGGATACCGATCCACAGCGATGCGAACAGGAAAACCGTGATGCCGCTCATCGGATGCGCCCCAATAGGCCGGTCCCACGTCGGCCCTGCTACGTCCTAGTAACGTACCTGAGCTCGCCGCGTCCGGTTCGGAGAATATCGGGGGCGTTCCGCCTTTGCCGCGAGACGGCCGAGAGGGGATGCATGCTGCGGCGCCGCATGCGGGCTAGATGTCAACGGCCGCCGATGATCGAACTTGGCGCCCGCGCTTGGCGCACCGGGGTGCGAGGGGAACTGCCGGGTGCGCGACAGGACGAGCGCCCGATCGGCGTGCCTTAGCCCCGACCCTCGGGCACCATTTCGACCGTTGAGCGCGCGGTGCCACGTAACAGCTCCACCCGCGCCCGGCGGCCGATTCGATCGCGGCCCAACAGGCGGTGCAGGTGGTCGACGTCGCCAACCTCGGTTTCGTCGACTCGGACGATGCGGTCGCCGCTGCGCAAGCCCGCACGCGAAGCCGGACCTTCTGGCATGACCTCGTCCACGAGAATTGCGCTCTCGAGCTGCAGGCCGTGATGCCGTGCCACGCGGCGGGCCAGCGGCACCGTGCGCGCGGCCACGCCCAGCCACGCCCGGCTCACATGGCCGTGCTGCAAGAGCTCACTGACTACCCAGCGTGCGGTGTTGGCCGGTATTGCGAAGCAAAGCGCCTGAGCACCGGCGATGATTGCTGTGTTGACGCCAATCACGCGCGCACGGGTGTCAAGCAGCGGGCCGCCAGAATTACCGGGGTTCAGACTGGCGTCGGTCTGGATGACGCTGTCGATCGAGCGGCCATTGCGCGCTCTAAGACTGCGCCCCAGCGCGGAGATCACGCCTGTGGTCACGGTATGGCCCAGACCCAGAGGGTTGCCGATGGCGATGGCCACCTGGCCCACACGCAGCGTATGGGAGTGGCCCAGTTCCAGATGCGCCATTTGGCGCTGGGCACCCACGTGGACCAACGCCAGGTCAGTGTCGGGGTCGGTACCCACTACCTGCGCCGGCAATTGCGTCTCGTCTTCGAACACAACTTGCAGTGTGCTGCTCGACTCAACCACGTGGCTATTGGTCAGCAAGTAACCGTCGGGCGTGATCAGGAAGCCAGAACCGGCGCCCCCGCCTCGCCGCATTCCCTTGCGGACCTCGACGCGCAGCGACACGACGCCAGCACGCGTTCGCTCCAGCGTCTCGATGATGGTGCGCGAGTACGCGTCTAGCAGTTCGGTATCTTCCAGGGGCACTTCCATGCCTCGTTCCCGCGGTGTCGTTGTCATAGCCCCACCAGCCCCAAGCGCAGGCCTTGACGCACGGCCTCCGTGCGGGTGGCCGAGCCGGTCTTTTCCAGGATCTGGGCTACGTGGAATTTGGCGGTATGGCTGGAGATGCCCAAAGCACTCGCGATGTCGCGATTGCCTAACCCCTTGGCCATCAGCTCGAATACCTCGAATTCACGCGGCGTCAACGGCTCCCGCAGTTCCTGCGCAACTGCCGGCCCCATGCTCGCCCGGCGTGGCATGCCGGCACCGGCGTCGTAGACGCCAAGGCCCAGCGCTAGCGCGGCGATGGCCGCGTGCAGGCGCGCGTCGTCGATGTCGGCAGGCAAGCAGGCCCATGGTCGCCCGGTTGTGCCTCCCGCCGGCAACCCGTCCGGTTCGGTATCGCCAAGCCAGAGCAAGGGCAGCCCGGAGGGCAGTCGATCGAGCAGCGGCGGTGCGGCTGCAATGTCGGCGCCCACGACCACCACGACATCGGGCATGTCATCGCCAACTGCCAAGGGCTCATCCAGGGTGCCCGCGCGGGCACGCAGGGCCGGCGGGGCCGCACTGCGCTCAAGGGCTCCCACCACGCCCTGCGCGGTCCAGCGTACCGGACTGATGACCCAAACCATCACGGTGGCGTCAGCAATGGCTCGCGGGGCGATGCTCGGTGACATCGATTCCCAATTCCAGCGGCTGTCCACCCCGCAGCAGGCGCAAGCGCAAGCGCGTCCCGATCTGTTCCGCAGCGAGCAGGTCGCGCAGGACCTCGATGTCGGTGACTTCGCGTCCGCTGGCCGAGACAATGACGTCACCCACCAAAAGCCCGGCCCGCGCCGCTGGGCTGTCCTCGCCGACGCCGGCAACGAGCAGGGCGGTCGCGGCGGTCGTCGAGGCGGCCGCCTGCATGGCCGATGAAAGCACCACTGCCTGCGCTGCGATACCGAGATGGCCACGCATCACGCGGCCATGGGTCAGCAGCTGTGCGCTGACCCGGTCCAAAGTGGTCACGGGGAGTATCACCCCATGGTGACGCGATAGCGCGGCGCTCGCGATGCCGACGACTTGGCCGCGCACGTCGGCCACCGGCGCGCCGGTCAGGCCGGGGTACAAGCCGCCGTCCAGGCGCACGAGCTGGTCTACTTGCCCGCCCCGCCAGGTTCGCCAAGCGCCCGCGGCAGCGCCGATGTAGCCGAAGCTGGCGTGCACCAGGCCCGAAGCATCGCGCCCGACGGCGAAGACGAAGTCCCCCGCGCGAAGCGGCGGGGCCAAGCGGCGCTCGACGATGGGGATACTGCCGGTATCCAGGCTCACCACGGCAAGATCAGTACCGCTGTCGGCGCCGCGCACTTCGCCTATCACGGTTTCGCCGTCAGGCCGCACCACGTGCACCTTGTCGGCGTGGCCAATGGCCGACGCGGTGGTCAACACGACGCCGGGCTTCCATACGACGCCGGCGGCCAGACCTCGCCGACGAGTGCCCAGGCCGACCGCCGACGCAGCAACGCGTTCGACCATGTCGGCGATGTCCGTTCGGGGCCCGGGCAGGGAGTTCGAATTCGCTGGGACGATCTCGTTCATGAGGAAGCGCCTTTCGCAAGTGTCAGCCAATGGAGCCTCCATGCTGCGCAAAGGGCGTTTTGCAGACATCAGCCGGTCGGGCAGCTGCGGCCTGCCCGATCAGGCAGGGGGGAACCAGGCCCCCGATCGAACTGCTAGGTAGTTGGTTGCGATCGGGCCGTTTTCAAGCGCAAGCACCCTCGAACTTCGGCGCTCTCGCATGGTTCGGGCGCCGAGTGCTCTCGTGAAGCCACAATGCAGAAGGGGTCTTGTCGGGTGGTCCACAGGGCGTGCGCCTTGGCCGGCACGGTGTGCCGGCCGCCTGCTTGGCGCGAGCGCGCGTGGACCGGCACCGCGCGCCGGCGAACCGTGCAACGGCCCGTCCCCGCTGGCGGTCCCATCTTGCACCGCCAGCGTTTCGGTTCACGACGACCCTATGACTGCGGCCTTCGATACGCCAACGCCGGCGGTCGCAAGTACCTGGATTCGGCCAAAAAGTGGCGCCCGTCGCCACCTTTCGCAAGTGCAGTCGCTGCTACTGGAAGCGTGGAGCTTGCGTCATCGACCCGGTGCCGTCGGGTGCCCGTCTCGAGAGCGCTCGGCCGTCAGTCCGGAAGTCGGTTCCATTGCCGATTGCAGACGGCGATAGATCGCTGGCGAAAGATCGGCTCGCTTTGCGTGACGCAATGCCGCGTTATGCTTGGCACCGAAGCGGTCGTCGTCCGGAACACCTGCCAGCACTAAGGGTCATCGTGATCTTCCGCCAGCTCTTTGATCAAGCATCCGGCAGCTATTCTTACCTGCTCGCCAGCCGAGCCGGCGGCGAAGCGCTGATCGTCGATCCCGTGTTGGAGAAGGTGGACCGGTATTTGCAGCTCGTGCATGAGCTTGATCTGCAGCTGGTCAAGGCCTTGGACACGCACCTGCACGCGGACCACATCAGTGGCCTTGGGGCCCTGCGCGATCGTACCCACTGCATCACCGTGATGGGCGCACAGTCCAAGGCCAATGTGGTCTCCATGCGGCTTGGCGATGGCGACAAACTCACGATCGAGGGCCTCGCGCTCGATGTCGTTTATACGCCGGGCCACACCGACGACTCTTACAGCTTCGTCATGCCGGATCGTGTATTCACCGGCGACACGCTGCTCATTCGCGGAACCGGCCGGACGGATTTCCAGAACGGCAATCCCCGGGCGGAGTATGAGTCGATCTTTGGGCGGCTGCTGAAACTGCCAGACGCAACGCTGGTGTATCCGGCGCACGACTACAAGGGCGACACCGTCTCCACCATTGGCGAGGAAAGGACGTTCAACCCCCGACTCCAGGTGAAGTCCGCCGAGGAATACATCGACCTGATGAACAACCTGCATCTGCCCAACCCTAAGCTGATGGACGTAGCCGTACCTGCCAACATGAAGGTCGGCCTCGCACAGGAGGAGATCGCGCGCCGTGGCTGGTCCTTTACGGCGCAGGAGGCGGTGCACGTCGTCGGCCAACCCGATGTCGCGCTCATTGACCTGCGCGAACTTGGCGAACGCGAGCGCGATGGCACGATTCCGGGTTCGCTTCGCGTGCCGTACTTCTCGTTGCAGGAGAACATCCGCGCCGGCGGCATACTGCACGATCTCGCGGAATCGGCAAACAAGCGGCTCCTGTTCTACTGTGCTTTTGGCGAGCGCTCGGCCATGGCGGTGCAGGCCGCGCAGGACGCGGGCCTGGCGGCGGCCCGCCACATCGAGGGCGGCCTCGATGCCTGGAAAAAAGCGGGCGGTCCGATGGTGCGCTGAACGAGGATGCGCGCGCCGCGCCGCTACCGCCCTGCGCGAGGCCAGCGCGCTCGAGCGCTTAGCGGCCGCAAACGACTTCGGGCAATGCACCAGTTGCAATCGGGCTCGCGCCTGGCCGGCGGGCGACTCGCTTCCGAGCGGTGGCAGGATGCGTCCGCGGTCAGAGATCTTGGCAAGTTCTCCTGCTGGCCGACAGCGGCGGGAATCGTCACGCGGCGATCGACATTCGTCCTGTGCGCTTCCGGGACCGCCGCAATTGCGCGATCGCCCCCACAGGCCTTTTTGCTGCATGCAATTCTCGAAAAACCGGGTCTGCCGCCGCGGGAATTGGCTACGGAGCTTGTCATTTCACGGCCCACGGTCACTCGCGCACTCGACGGGCTGGCGGGAAAGGGCCTGGTTGACCGACGAGCCTCGAGCGGGGATGGGCGTGAGCAGTGCATTCATCCAAGCGCCAGTGCGGTCGCCATACATGCGGCCTTGAATGAAGCCAGCGGCCGGGTGACCCGGCGGCTCAAGAGACTGCTTGGAGAAGAGCTGTTGTCGGACACCGTAGGCAAGGTTCGCAGTGCGCGCTCCGCCCTCCAGTGAGCGCTATTTCTTCTTCCTATCGTTGCATAGCTAATTATTGGAGATGATCATGCCCATTCTGAACGTCAAAGTGAGCGCGAAGAAGTCCGCCGAAATGACCAAATCCATTTCCGCAATTCTGTTGGATCTGACAACACGCATTCTTCACAAGAAACCCGAGGTGACATCCATCGCCATCGATTACGTGGATCCGGCCGATTGGATCGTTGCCGGCAAATCGCTGTCGGAGCAAGGCAAGAGCAGCGTCTACTTCGATATCAAGATTACCGACGAAACCAACAGCAAGGCGGAAAAGGCGCAGTACATACGCGAGGTCTACGACGCGTTTCGCAGATTGCTCGGCAACCTGCACCAGGAAAGCTACATCTATGTTCAGGACGTACGGGCAAGCGCCTACGGGTTTGGAGGAAAGACGCAAGAGTATCGGTTTCACCACGAAGCCTGAGGCGGTTGCGTCCCGCTAAACGCAGGGCCCCAGCGCCTTGGACGAGGACCGGGACTTTCCGCCCGCCCGACGCTGCTCATGGGCCAATGGGACGGCGTGCCGCGAAGTCGGCTCGCGGCCGGCAGCGGTCCATCACCGCCGCCCGCCATCGATGCGCGGAGGATGGCGGGCATGGCGAGCCGCTGGCCGGAGCAATGATCCTCGATCCTTGCGGCTCGACAAGGTCTTCCCAGCTGTCACTTAGCCGCCTAGCATGGGGTCGAAGGGGGACCATCATGACGCCATCCGTTGTAAGCCAGATCAATGGCGCGGTTGCGACGATCTCGCTGAATCGGCCCGAGTGCCGCAATGCGGTCGACGGGCGGACCGCGGCCGCGCTGCGTGCGGCCTTCGAGGCCTTCGAGGCCGACCCAGCATTGGCGGTAGCGGTACTGACCGGCGTCGGTGGCCACTTTTGTTCGGGAGCGGATCTTGCCGCACTGGCCGACCCTGCATTGCGCAACGTGATCGAGCCCACCGGCACCTCGCACGGCCCGATGGGGCCGACGCGCATGGCATTTGCCAAACCGGTAATCGCGGCCATCGAGGGCTATGCGGTCGCCGGTGGGCTCGAATTGGCGCTGATGTGTGATCTTCGCGTGGTCGGCTGCAGCGCAACGTTCGGCGTGTTCTGCCGGCGCTGGGGCGTGCCCCTCGTTGACGGCGGAACGGTGCGGCTGCCTCGAGCCATCGGCATGGGTCGCGCCCTGGATCTGATCCTCACCGGCCGGCCCGTGGGCGCCGAGGAAGCGCTGGCCATCGGCCTTGCCAACCGCATCGCTGACGACGGCGCCGCGCTGGCCACAGCCCAGGCGCTCGCGCTGCAGATCGCCGCTTTTCCCCAGGCGTGCCTGCGTGCGGACCGGGCGTCGACCTACGCGCAGTGGGACCTGCCTTTGGCCCAGGCGCTGTGCCAAGAAGGAGCGGGCGGCTTTGCGGTGGTGGCCACCGAGGGGCTAGCCGGTGCGGCGCGTTTTGCCAGTGGTGCAGGCCGCCACGGCAATGGGGAACGCTAGTCAAGCAAGCTACGCCTGAGTCCGCGTTGCGGCCGATGTCTTGGTTTGGCAAGAGAACATTGACAGGAGATCACGTCTGGCTGTTAGCGGATCTTTTGGCAAGATGTCGTTCTTCCAATTGCGTGTCGACGAACGATTGCGCTCCAGGAGGCCCAGCGATGGTGCAAGCGTAGCTTGAACAGGTCGCAATTGCGCCTGATAGGCAAAGCAGGCCAGCGACCGACAGACACTCCCGCGGCTCGCGGTCCGGCCACGAGTCGCAATGTGGAACCTTCGGGTATGCGTTGCGCTGCGAGTTGGAGGGCGCCGTAGCAAAAATTTGTGGGCCGATGCAGACGCCGGGCGTTACATCGGCGGAATCTGTTCGTCTAATCCGACATTTACGCGCGGCGCGCTTAAGCTGCCGTCGGGCTGGCGCTGCGAATTCAAGAACACCGCAGCTCCGGGTCGGAGCACGCTGCGATCGGCCGGTGTGAACGAGACGATGACCGCGGTCTCCGGAACCAGGACCTTCTTCTCTCCGCCCTTGTATTGCACCTCAAGAATGCGGTCCTTGCCGATGCTCGTCACCCTGGCCACGTTCGCATTTGTCATCTTGCTGGTCGGCCTCAGGTCCCAGTCGTAGTGCCCCTCGCCGGTACCACGCATGTTGTCCGGAAAGATGTGGACCTCCAGCGCAACCAGTGCTCCATCGCGCTCGCCGACAGTCGTCGTGCCAATAAATTTGCCGCTGCCAATATCGTCAGCACTCGCTTTGGTAATCCCCATGACGACGAAATTGTCCATCAGCTTGACGGTCATGATCTGGCCGTCGTTGGCCTTCACGGTAAGAACCTGGCCGTCCATCCGTTCCACCACGCCTCGAATTCTTACCGGCGGGCTGGCGGGTGTCTGGGCAAGGGAAGCGGCAGATATCGCCGCTACCAGGAACGCCGCGACTCCACGAATCATAGGGACTCCTCTGTCGCTACATCAATGGCTACGAGAATGGTCACTAGCACGGTCATTCCAGCAGTAGGCACTTGGCAGCAGCCCGCTTCCGAACTCGAATCGCGGACATTCGCGCCTGCGAATACCGGACGCTCCGCTGCACGGCTGGGAGGACAGATTTCTTCTTAGGAGAACGGCGGACGAAGTTCGCCCTCTGTCTGCCCGTTACCAACATCTCGAATGGTCCCGCCGTGGCCTCCTTGGTCTGCCTCGTAACGCGCGCACTGTCGTACGCGAATCTTAGACCGAGCCCGCCACGATGAACGCGTTCGCCGTCACGCCAACTGCGATCATATCCTTTCCGTCTATCGAGCGGACCTGGGCTTTGAGCACCGACGGCACGCGCCGCGACGGGGATGGACAAGTATTCCCTTATCGCGATGCGGTCGCCCGAATCGCCTCGAGGGTGGACCGATAGATCTGCTGTCGCTGACCGCCGATCGAGACCGCGTGCTGCGCGGCAACGGTCGCATCCTCGTCGCGGCCCATGTCGTGCAGCACCTGGGCCAGATTGTTCCAGGCATCTCCCGAGTCCGGGTGATCCTCCGTCGCCTGGCGGTACTGGGCTTCGGCTTCCGGCAGCCGATGCAGTCCATAGGCGATGTTGCCAAGGCCGATGCGTGCCACGAGATTGCTCGGCCATTTCCCCAGCGCCGCGCCGTAGGCGTCGCGCGCGGCCGCGGGTGAGACGCGTTCAAGGCTTGCGGCAGCCGCTACGTAATCATCCTCCCTCGCGGTCGCCGGTAATTGCGCGGGCGGCAAGGCCACGAACGCCCACTTGCCCGCTTTCGCCCAAGAGTTCTCGAAGTCGCGTTGGCTGATCACGAGTCGCTCTTGCATGCCAGAGCGAAGGACCATGTCCTGGGCTGCTAGATCGTAGCCGACCACCACCGCGTAGTGCCACCGGGGAAAGAGGTCAAAGAGCAGGTTCTGCAGCACCAGCACGGGATGTCCGGCCGCAACCTCCTGCAAGACCGCACCGGAATCAGCTTGCAACGGATACGCGATCAAGCCGGCCCGCCGGGTCGCGGCCAGCATCTCCGATTGCAGCGACCCCTTGCGCTTGGGCAAGTAGACCTGGTCGACAAGTTGCTGCGGTGTGCGCAAGACGCCGGCAAAAGTCACCACCGTGGCAAGTGCGGCCGGTCCGCATTGATATTCATCCTGCGGATAAAAAGGAACCTCCGTCAGCTCTGCTCGAATCGGCAGCCCCGCAGGATATGCAGTGCCGCGGTCGGGGCCGGGAAGCAAGGCGCAGCCGGTCACGCACAGCGAGGCCGCCAACGCCAGGCGAGGGCGCCACCGACTTGCTATGCCCGACCCTGGACCTTCCCCGCAGTGATCACGCACCTTTATGTTCGGCCTTCTTGCAATCTCGGATTAGGCGATGTCCGTCCCTTGGTGCCGACGCATGCCAGACACGGCGCCAAGCAGCTCAACTAGCGATTATTGCCACGAGAATCAAGAGGAGCACGATGATGATCAACTGGTCGTTAGTGAAGTTGCCAAAGTTACCGCCCGTTGGCAACGAGTCGATTTTCTCGGCGAGGGCATGCACGTCCTGGTCATTCAAAGCGGCAACCCGGTCTATGGCGGCGAGGCCATCGATGCCCATCGTCTGAATCTTGTCTCTGACACTGGCGCGTTCAAGAAACGCCTGGATCTTGGCCCTTTCAGCGTCAGCATTGTGCTGCGCGGTGAGTTCATCGGTCCTTACGATCTCGGCTCGCGCCAATGGCGACTGGCAACACAGGGTGGCCGCCAGCAATGCAGTGCCCAGGTTTCGATATAGCTTGGCATTCATGTCGAGTCCTTTCCACTAAAAAACCTCGCATACCCGAACTGCCGCCAGCGCCGGCCCAATTGCCGCGTAGGCTTGATCGCCGCGGGCGGCATACCGACTCCTACCGACCGAACCCGGCGCTGACGCCCGGGCGTGGCCGATCGCTCGAGGAATCATCAGGACAAAGCGGAAAACTACAATGCGGCCGCGGCATGTATTTGATTTCCACTTGGCCACTATGCAAAGACTAGCACTAAGTCTATTGCAATTCGCGGATCTCGATCGGATCCGGAATACCATCCAACGCAAATAGTGCCGGTCGCGCCCGCCGCCGATGAGGCCCCTCAAGATCCTGAGCGCGGTTCTTCTGATTGTTGTAATGCTGCTCGGCGTGGGTGTTGCCATGAGCTGGGCACCGGATCGCTCGGTCGAATCGATAACGCCGCGCTGGGCGCCGCCGCCATCGCGCATTGTCGAACTCGAAAGCATGCACGTTCATGTGCGCGACGAAGGTCCACCAGGTAACGCTGTGCCGCTCGTTCTCTTGTACGGCACTTCTGCCAGCCGGCACACCTGGGATGGCTGGGTGACGGCGCTCAAAGGCCAGCATCGCCTGGTACGGCTCGACCTGCCCGGCTGCGGGCTCACCGGACCCATGCCCGACAACGACTACAGCCATAAGCGCTGCGTGCGCTTCGTGGGTGAATTCCTGGACGCGATGGGTGTGCGCAAATGCGTGCTCGTGGGTAACTCCTTTGGCGGGGAGGTTGCCTGGGAAACCGCTGTAGCGCTGCCCCAGCGCGTGGTCAAGCTGGTGCTCGTAGATGTGGCGGGCTATCCAACCCAGGCCACGTCGATACCGATCGGCTTCAAATTGGCTATGAACCCCATGCTGGTGCCGTTCATGCGCAAATTGCTGCCGCGCCGCGTCGTCGAATCCAGCGTGCACAACGTATACAGCGATCCGGATAAGGTCACGACCGAGCTGGTCGACCGGTACTACGAGCTGGCGCTGCGTACCGGGAATCGCCAAGCGCTGGTCGAGCGCTTTTGCCAATCGCCCGGCGGCGAGGACGTGGCGCTGATTGCGCGGATCAGGCAGCCCACGCTGATCCTGTGGGGCCAGAACGACCGATTGATCCCGGTCGCCCTTGGTCGGCGCTTCGCTAAGGACATCACTGGCAGCCACCTGGTCATGTTGGAGGGCTTGGCGCGCGTACCGCAGGAGGAAGATCCGGTCCGGTCGGTCGCTGAGTTCGACAGATTCCTCGCGGACAAGTAGGCCGAAACCGGTTCCGGACGATCGGCGCGAGGCGGCTACTGTCACCCCTGTGGCCCGCTGGCGGCCGATTGCCGCCGGTCGGCCGCCAATGCCAGCTACCGACGCCCCGGTCGACCGTTGCACGTTAGGAGAGCCGCAATTCTTGAACGTAACAAAGCGCCTTGCGCAATCCAACATACCTGCTCAAACAAGAAGAGGGCTGGACTCGCCGAGCGGTCCTCCAAGCGGGCCATCGCGATCGCAACGGTCGCGATTTTGCCGCGGTCTCAGTGATCATCCAAGTCGTGCCATTGTTTATATACTGGTCGCCGTCGCTAGCCGCTTAGGCGAACGTATCTACAGGTCGTCCTAGCGCCGGGCACCGGCATATGACTATGCCATCGTTTCGGCGCTTCTTCCCTCGCCATACCTCGCCTCTTGGATCAACGCGCCCGCGTCAGCTCAGCCAACGGCCCAGGAAGCGGAAGGTCCGGTCCCATGCCTGCTGCGACCACACGGGATCGTACTGGGTGGCGGGGATGCGGCCCGGCCCTACGGCGGTCTCGTTGGCGAAGGCGTGGTGCGCTAGGTAGCGGTGGAAGTCGAAGTTCACGCCGGCCGCACGCAGCTTGTCCTGCAGCGGCTCAACGCCAGCGATCGGGAAGAACTCGTCCTGCTTGCCCCAATGCGCCAGCAGCGGCACCCTGATCTTGGTCGCGTCAATGTATTCGAGCGGCGGATAGCCGTACCAGACCACGCCGGCGTCGATCTCCGGGGCGGTGCAAAGCGCAAGGAGCGCCAATGCGCCCCCCATGCAAAAACCGGTGACGCCCACCTTCCCGCCGCGCTCCTTTAGGAACTGCACGGCGCCACGGATGTCCTGCGAGGCCGCGTCCGCGAAGTTCAGACCCGTCATCATGTGCTGGGCTTCCTCGGCCTCGACCGTCGACTTGCCGCGGTACAGGTCGGGCACGAGAGCGACGTAACCCGCGCTCGCCAGGCGGTCGGCGACGCCCCGGATCTGCGCGTTGACCCCCCACCATTCCTGGATGACGACGATTGCCGGAGCGCCGGCCGCGTGTTCTGGCTCGGCCAGATAGCCCCCAATGAGTTGCCCGTCCGGGCGCTTGAATGTGACTGTCATTCCCATTTGCAAATCCCTTCTTGCAGGGTCGGTAACTATGTCCCGTAACAGGCGAACGAGGCCAAAAGGACGCACCGCAGAGCGAGCGTACGCGGCCCGGCGGGCGCAGACAACCAGCGCCGGAAACGGCAAACCCGTGGGCGTGCATCCTGCCGCGTAGCGCGAAGCCGCAAGGCCGGTCAGGGTAGATTCCGCAATCTCGACCGTTCCGGACTCGGCGGTGGCGCATTTCCATTGAAATGTAACAATGGATGGCGCGGTTGGCCAAACCGCGGCATTACTTAGATAACTGCACCAGTTTGCCCCTCGTTAGATAACTGCGCAAGCGCGGTGGCCGAGCCCGTTAGAGAACTGCACCAGGCGCGGTTAGCGAATTGCACAAACTGGCCCTGGACGGCCCGCAGGCCCTGGTTTTCAATGGGGCATGGCCACCAAAATCCCGCGCAGCTTGACCCGCCGGTATACCGAAGCCGCCCAGGAGCGCGACGCGCTCAAGGCGCGCCTGCTGCGGCTCGACAACGAGCTTGCCGCCCTGGCTTACGCCATCAACGTCGTATCGCCCGAATGGGCCGCTCCAAAGGCCGTCTCGCAGCCCCGCAGGGCATCCCTGCTGCCGCGGGGTGCCATAGCCGAGGCGTGCCTTCAAATCCTGCGCCAAAGGCAGGAGCTGTCCACCCCTGAGCTCACCGAGCTCATCGCGGCGAGGTATCGGGTGACGTTCCGTAGCCGCCAAACGCAGGAAACCTTTGCGTCGGGTGTCGTCATGGCGCTGCGCCGCTATGAAAAGGTCGGGCTGGTGCAAAGCATTGGCAAGGACAGCCGCACGAAGGCATTGCATTGGCGGATTCGCACCGATGCCAACGGTCGCATCAAGCCCCTCGAAAAAGCCGCCTGACGGCTAAAGGCCGGCGCTTTACGGGGGATGGCACTCCCCGTAAAGCATGCCCCGCAGACCAGCACCGCACTATCGTTGCCGACCAAGCAAGCGGCCAGATGCCTGCTGCGCCTCTACGCGCGTCTACATGGCGAGCTGGAGAAGGCCAAGGATGGGGAAGCCGTCCTGGTCCAATGGGACGAGGCCATGCGCGCGATGGGCCACATTGCCGCGCTTATGCCAATCCTCGACGTGAATTTCGAGCCATCCTTGCTCAAGCCTGTTCGGACGCGTAAGCGGAAGGGGCCGTTAAAGCACGGAGAGCTGCGCACCGAGATACTCGCGGCGCTGCGGGCGGGTGGCGACTGGATGACCTATCCTCAGATTTCCACGAAGGTATTGGAAAAGCGCGGCATCGTGCTGACCGTGGCGCAGCGCAAGCACTTCGTACAAAAACTGCGCGAGGCTGTCCACGCACTGGCCGGCAAGGGCGTCGTCGAGCGCGAACACGAGTTAAGGCTAGGGGAAAATACGCAGCTCCAGCGATGGCGCCTATCCAGGATGATGTTCCGACGTCCTAGCCGCCGCTTGCCGGTGGAATAGGCAATTTCTGGGTTTTTTTGCGGTAGGGGCGCTTGGGCTTTTCAATGTCCTTGATGCGAACCATCCCTGAGTTCGGGCGCCCGCGCTTCTTGGTGACATCGTTCTTGTCGACCTCGAAAACAGGGCCCAGCTCTTCGCGGTTGGCAGCCTTGTCGGTCTTGCGCTTGTTCCAGTAGTCGGCGAACCGCGTAGCGCGGCCACTGTTGAGTAGGCGTCGGACGAGGTCCTCAAGCTGCTGAAGGTTCGAGCGTCCAACCATCTGCTGGCGCCAGGCCACTTCCCAGGCATATTCTTCGAGGTGTTGCACGCTGGTCCGATGCCAGGCACCGGCAACGCAGGCACGGACTCGGGCAAAGAAGCCTTCGGCAAAGTTCGTGTGAAAGCCTTCCTTGGTCATGAACTCTTCGTTGTGATTAACCCGGTGGTGGGTCTGGAACTCGGCACTGAAGAAGTTGTAGCCGGCGTGCTGGTCCGTGATGAGCGTTGCGTCTGTCGTGCAATACGCTTGCCCTAGTTGCAGAAGTGCGACCTGGTGCTCGGTCTTGACCTTTGCCACCTTGTATCGGCGATGGCCCTGGGGGCCAGCCTGCACGAAAACGACGATGGCGTGCATGTTTTCGCTAACTGACCTCGGGATTTCCCCTTTTTCGTTCAAGCCAGCGTTCTTCTGCTCCGTCTTTGCAGCGGCCGCGGCGCCTGTGCCAACATTTCCTGGCCGGGTGTACTTGATGAAGTACGCGGCGTCGGCATGGATGTGCCCAGTTAAAGGCGGCTCCGCGAGCATTGTGTCGCGAATGGCTTCACGAATTTTTAGTGTCAGTACGTGGACGGTCTGATGGGTAAGGTTGTGAAGTCCTGATACCTCGCGCGACGAAATGCCGTCCTTGGCTTCCATGAAGTGCAGCAGGATGCTGAAGAGCTTCTTCGCGCCCATCTTCAGACCGTGAACCCGCGTGCCGGAGAACACCGTGAATTTTCGTTCGCACGTCTTGGATTTGCATTTCCATCCGCCCGTGGCCCTGCAAAGATGATGCTGTTCGACGGTGCCGCACCAGGGGCAAGCCTGCACGCCGATGCCCAGGCCACGCCAGCGCACGCCGGCAAGGTAGTCCAGCGTTTCTTCCTCGGTTCGACCGAAGACTTCATCCAGGTCTACGGTGCGGTAACCGGGCTTTAGCAAGTAGCTGCGCTTCTTCTTTGGTTTATGCCACGTGGCGTCGGGCCCTTGGGATGCGGGCCGGCGACCGGTGGCAGTTGCAGGCTCAGAAATGCGCTTGGCATCCGGTTGCTCGTCAATCGGTGGAAATGCGAGGGGCCGTGGCTCTTGCGGGTCTAGGTCCTGCGGGGGTCTTTGCGTTGTCATGGCCTGGTCGATTTCGAGAGTGATTGCAGGCCATGTAGGGTGGTGGATTTATACGTAAATCAAATACGATGTATTTGGGGCCTGGTTAATTGCGCGGGTCTACGATTGCCGCAAATCATTTTTTATTTACGAAACCTGTGAACGCTCGGGATTTTTATCTGGCGCGCGCCAAGTCGCTTATCAAGGACGCTCGCGAGGAAAAGGGTGTCTCGTATCTCGAGCTCACCCAACGCCTTAAACCGCTCGGTGTAACCATCAAAGAGCAAGTGCTCATCAATCGC
>Ga0209415_10005791_pt1 | contig 22134 bp, 23 predicted proteins | sample PeaSoiSIISIP2007_FD_187696 | JGI IMG/M metagenome (GOLD analysis project Ga0209415, IMG submission 187696) | Peat soil microbial communities from Weissenstadt, Germany - SII-SIP-2007 (SPAdes) (version 2) | ecosystem: Environmental > Terrestrial > Soil > Wetlands > Peat | place: Germany... | reverse complement strand
CCATCGCAATCGGCAGCCCGAAGTAGAACTGCACGAAACGCATGCCATCCACGTATGCCTGGCCCGTCGTCGAAATGAAGGTGATCGCGCTGGCCTGCGTGGCGATGATGGAAAGCCCCATGGCGTACCACGGCATGGTCTTGCCGGCCAGCATGTACTTGCGAGTGGTCCCGCTGCCGCGGCCTCGCCACAGGCCGATGCTCACGATGAACGCGAGCCAGCCGAACATCACGATCCAGTCGAGCGGTCTCATCCGGCGAAGGCGCGCGCGAACAGCCAGAGCAGGAAGATCAGTACGGCCACGTAAGCGAGCACCGCCGTGTAAACACGCGGCCACGTGCCCAGGAATGGCGGGCGCTCGTCGGGCATCTGCTCATCGCGCCCGGCATCGTCGACTCCAGCGTCGCTCACTGCAGCGTCTTTCCCGCGCTCAGCAGATTGGCGAAGATGCGGAAAGCGCCCGGCACGCCGGCGGGCAGCTCGCGAAACCAGGAGAATGCCGTGAAGACGAACGCGCCCTTGCCGTAGTGCGCCGCCAGCGTCGCGCCCAGCAGCGGCTGCTCGCCAGGGTCGTGCGTCTCGAACAAAGGCGTGTAGTGCGAATCCCACGTCGAAGCGAAGTACAGGCCGCGCTCCTGAATCCAGCCGTCGAAATCGTGTTCGGTGATTTCGTTCGGTTTGTGCAACAGCGGATTCGCCGGGTGTGGAAATGCCACGGGCGATTCTTCCACGGTCACGCGCGCGCGGCCAATCTGAATCGGCCACGGCCCGGCATGCTCCAGCACCCCGCCGCCTTCGCCCGTGTATGCATTGATCGTGTTGTACTGCACTACCAGCGTGCCGCCATCGTGCACGTAATCCACCAGCCGCTGCTGGTTGGCCACCAGATCGGTCCGCGTGTTGTACGCGCGCACGCCGGCGACGATCGCGTCGAAGCGGCTGAGGTCCCCGCAGGAGAGGTCGTCGGCGGTGAGCAGGGTCACCGTGCTGCCCATTTGGCGCAGCGCGTCGGGCACCTCGTCGCCCGCGCCCATCACGTAGCCGATGTTCTTCGCCGGATTGCGCACATCCACGCGCACCAGCTTCACCGTGGCGGGCGGGAACAAATACTGCGGCGGGATGTGCGGATAGTCGATAAGCTGCGTCGCCAAGTTGACCGTCTTGTCACCGACGCGAACCTCGGCGGTATCCTCGGTCACGCCCTGAGCGGCGGGAGCCGGCACCTCGAAATTCGCCGTGGTCTCCTCGCCCTTCTGCAACGTGAAGGAATCGGCGGCCGCCCCGTTGAGGTGCGCCTCGCCTTTTTCGGTTTCCACCGCTTTGATCTCCACCGCGACGCGCTTCGCCTCGGGCGTGGGAAAGAGAATGGACGGCTCCGGAAGCCTGACCTCCACGGGCGGTACCACCGCCAGCGGCCGCCAGCGCTCGCCCAGCAGGCGATCCACCCAGCGATAGACGACGGGGCGTTCCAGCTCGATGTGCGTTCCGGCAACATCGAACCCGGCCCGCTCCACCAGCAATGACCTGCTGTCGGCCGTTCCGATCAGATTCGGATCGGCCACTTCATAGGAATCGCCATGACGAGGCAACTGCAGCCAGTAAGGCTGCGAATAAGGCGTGGACGCTCGGATCGGGGCTTCCGACTTGTCGGAATCGGGCTCGTTTCGCCCCAGTGCCTTCGGTCCTTTGTGGATCTCCAGCGGCCCGCGGTTCACGCTGGTCACGGTCACCGCGACCTTCGCCCCCGGCAGCACCGCGTATTCGCTCGCGGTCGCGTCCACCCACAATCCGGCACAAAGTGCGATCGCCTCGTCCAGATCCTGCTGTTTCCGCTTTAGTAATGGATCGTCGCCCACCGGCATCAACCGCTTCGCTTCCGCCAGGAACGGCACCAGCTTCTCCGGATGGCCCGGTTCGAAGGCCTGGATCGCCTTCTCCAGCGCCTCGCCCACCGGCTTGCCGCCCGAAAACCGCCCCCATGTGGTATCCACTCCATCGAAAGCCGTCTTCTCCACCGGCTCGCCCGCAATTAACTTCAGCGCTTCCATTGACGACCCGCGCCGCTCCGGCGACCCCATCCCCTGACTGCGGTGCTGGCTGCGGCTCATGCCGGCGATTTCGAGGTATGAATAGCCCAGCACCGGGTTCCACGCGCCGACGTCGACCGCAATCTTCCCGGTGGCCTTCGCGTTCTCGTCCTGCTGTTCCCGCGTGAAGCCAAACATATTCCACATCAATCGCTTAGCCTGCCACGCCGGACCGCATTCGGGGAATTGTCTGGGGTCGGCGGCGGCGAAGAAGCCCTCCTTGCCGAGAATCGCCGAGACCTGGTGCTGACCGTGGCCGTCCGCCGGCGTGCCGGAAAAACGCAGCACGATCACGTCGGGTCGAAACCGGCGGATCACGCGCACTATGTCGCTTAGCGTACGCTCCCGCCCCCACTTCTGCGTGCTCTCCTCGGCCGTCTTGCTGAAGCCGAAATCGATGGCCCGCGTAAAGAATTGCTCGGCCCCGTCGATGCGCCGCGCCGCCAGCAGTTCCTGGGTGCGGATTACCCCCAGCGCGTCGCCCTGCTCCGGACCGAGCAGATTCTGGCCGCCCTCGCCGCGGGTTAGCGACAAATAAGCCGTTCGCGCGCAGAGCCCCCGAGCGAAATACGCCAGCAGCGCCGTGTTTTCATCGTCCGGGTGCGCCGCGATCATGAGCACACTGCCCGTGTTGGCCAGGCTGTGCAGCGTCTCATACACCCGGGCGTCGCCGGCCAGCTCCCGCTGGGCGAAAACGGGCACTGCCAGAAGGACCAGCAGAGCCGCAAGGGTTTCTCGGATGTTACATTTCATCGTGTTCCTGAATCTACCAGGAGACCATGCATTACCAATACGATGCAAGTGGCAACCCGCGGGATGACGAAAGAGCCGCCGCGCGGGGGATAATTGGGCAGATGAGCAAGGTTACTTCGCGTCCGCCCACCCGCATTCTGATTGCAGACGACGAAGAAAGCCAGCGCACCGGTCTCGCCAGCATCATCCAGTCCTGGGGATTTGCGGTGGAAACCGCCGCCGATGGCCAGGAAGCGCTGGAGAAGCTTGGCGCGCTGCCCATTCACGTACTCATCACCGACCTGATGATGCCCCGGATGGACGGGTTCGAGTTGCTTAAGCGGCTGAATGCCCAGGGCGTCGCCCCGCCGGCCATCGTGCTTACCGCCTTCGGTAACCTGGAAACGGCGATTCAGACCATCCACGATCTCGGCGCATTCTGGTTCCTCGAAAAGCCGATTCAGCCAGGCGCCTTGCGCATCCTGCTGGATCGGGCGGCTTCCCAAAGTCGGCTCGCCGAGGAGACCGAACGGCTGCAGCGGGAACTGCAATACAAAGGCGTGCTGGTGGATCTGGTGGGCGCCTGTCCGCCGATGCAGCAGGTCTACTCGCTCATCCGCCAGGTTGCGCCCTCGAAAGCCGCGGTCCTCGTCGTGGGTGAGAGCGGGACGGGCAAGGAACTGGTGGCCCGCGCGATTCATCATCTGAGTCCGCGCCGGGATGGCCCGTTCGTGGCCATCAATTGCGCGGCCATGCCGGAAACGCTGATGGAGAGCGAGCTCTTCGGCCACGAAAAAGGTGCCTTCACGGGCGCCGTGGAAAAGCGCGCTGGCTGCTTCGAGCTGGCGCAGAACGGCACGCTACTGCTGGACGAGTTGGCCGATATGCCGGTGAACACCCAGGCCAAGCTTCTCCGGGTCCTGGAGGATTCGCGCGTGCGGCGCCTCGGCGGCAAAAGCGAACTCGCCGTGGATGTCCGCATCATCGCTTCCACCAACAGGAACCTGGACGAGGCGCTGCGCAAAGGCGAGCTCCGCGAAGATTTGTACTATCGGCTCAACGTCTTTCAGTTGACGCTGCCGCCCCTCCGCCAGCGCGAGGACGATTTGCCGCTGCTCGCGGAGGCGCTGATCGGCGGTCTGAACAGGAAGCATGGCTGCCGCGTCGTGGACATCTCCGAGGAAGTTCTGGACGCTTTCCGCCGCCACAGCTGGCCCGGCAATGTGCGCGAGCTGCGCAACGTCCTGGAACGCGCGGTCATCCTCGCGGGCGAAGGGACCATCACACCCCAGCATCTGCCGCGCGATTTCGGTGCGCAGGCGGGGAACCGTCCCCCGCAACCTGCCTCGGACGTGGACAGCGTCCGTCTGCCCGTCGGCACCACCGTGGATGAAGCGGAAAAAGCGCTGATTCAGCTCACTTTGCGGCACACCAAAAACAACAAGACTCGCGCCGCCGAGATCCTGGGTATCAGTCTGAAGACGTTGTTCAATAAACTAAAAGAGTACGGATCTGCGGCGGAGAGCGAAGCCGCATCGTCCTCTTCTTAATGTCATTGAGAACCCGAATCCGCTTGTCGGTCGCGGCCCTGGTCGCCATCGTCGTGGTGCTGGTGTCCCTCGTCTACGTCTACGATTTCACCGGCACCGCGATCGACACCGCCGCTGACAGCGCCAAGCAGATTGGCGGAGAGGTCGCCGGCTACGTGGCCGAACGCGTGAACCAGAATCTGGCCGGGCAACCGGTGCGGCCCGCCAATACCGCCGAAGTCCGCGCCCAGGTGGCGCGCATCATTCGCACCGACACGATGATTCCCACCATGCTCACGCGCAATGTGAGCACCAACCCGGCGGTGCTGGACATCATCATTTTCGGGCCGTCCGGTCAGCTGCTCACGTCGTTTACGGGCGCATACAAGGCGGACGAGACCCGCTACATGTCCTTCGATACCTGGCGCCAGGGGCCGCCGCTGCGCAATCTCTGGCAGCTCTTCAATGAAAAGGAGAATTACGCCATCCAGGTTCCGGTGGCCGCGCCGGGCGACAAAACGCCGCAATTCACCGTGATGGTGGTGGTGCGGTCGTACCTGATCCGCCATGCGCTGACCCCGGCGTTTGCCAACATCGGCTACGGGTTCCTGATCGCGCTGACCGTGTCGCTCGCGCTGGCGTGGCTGGTTCCCGCCCTCGCCCTGCGGCCTCTGGAGCGCGTAAGCCGCAACATCGACCTGATCAGCAAGGGCGAGCTCCCGGAAAGCGCGGAAGCGCGGGGGCTGCGCGAATCGCGCGAGTACGCGGATGTGCAATCGAAACTCAGCGTCCTCGGCCAGCAGTTTCACGGCGCGCGCCGCGACGCTCTCGAGCTGCGCAGCAACATCGAGGAACTGCTCGAGCGGCTGGAAGAAACCGTGTTGTTGTTCGACGCGCAGGGCCGCGTGGTCATGGCCGGACGTCCCGCCGAGCAGCTTCTGGGCCTCCCCCGCGAGCAGATCCTGCGCAGCACGCTGGCGGAGCTGTTTCCGCTGGACCACATGGCTGGCGCGGCGGTGCGCGAGGCCCTCGAACGGCATGAGCCGATTCGCGATCGCGCGGTGTATCTGGAAATCCCCGAGCAGGGCCGCCGGCGGCTGCTCCTCAGCGTCGAAATGCTCTCCCGCGGAGGCGACGGCGGGGCCATGGGCACGCTGGTGCGCTTCCGCGATCCGGAGCCGCGCAAACAACTGGCCACTCACCTCGACCTCTCCGCCCGCCTCACCGCCATCAGCCGGCTTACCAGCGGCGTCGCGCACGAAATCAAGAACCCGCTGAATGCCATCGCCGTGCACATCGAGGTGTTGCGGAACAAGCTCGACGCTCCCGAGCCGGAAATCGAGCTCATTACGCGCGAAATCCGCCGGCTCGATCACGTGGTGCGCACCTTCCTGAACTTCAACAAGCCCTTGTCGCTCGAGCTGACCAGCGTCTATCTGTCTCCGCTGCTGGGTGAACTGGCCGATTTCGTCGCGCCCGACGCGGAGGCGCGCCACATCGCCGTTGGAACGAACCTGGAAGCCAACGCGTGGATTCAGGGCGACCCGAAGCTGCTGCGCCAGGCCATCCTGAACGTGGTGGTGAACGCGATCGACGCCATGGAATCGGGTGGAAGGCTCGATCTCAGCGTGGAATGCGTGGAGGGCGAGTGCGTGCTCACCGTGTCCGACACCGGCCCCGGAATCCCCGACTCGATCCGCGACCGCATTTTCGATTTGTACTTCAGCACCAAGCCGCAGGGTTCGGGCATCGGGCTCGCTCTGACCTTCCGGATGATGCAGTTACACAATGGTACAATCGACTTCGTCAGCGAGCCAGGTAAGGGTACGTCGTTCCGGTTGCGTTTTCCGGAAGCCTCCCAGGTTGAACGGAATCGTCTGGCGTTGTCGCAGGCGCGCTCCTGACACGGGCCTGTTCCGCATGCGAGCGCTTCATTACAGAATTGCTGTCTTCGTGCTTTTCGCTGCGGCTCTTTCGAGCGGCTGCCAGCGAAAGAAGCCCCCTCAGCCGGTGATGGTTCCTCCGGCCGTGGAGGTCCCCGTGCCCGAGAAGCAGCCGGCGCAGCCTCCTCCTCCGCCGCCTTTGCCGCCGGCGCAGACAGGCACCGCGATCGCTCCTCCTCCCGCCGGAAACGAGCCGAAGGTCCCGGGTCCTCCGAAGAAGCATCGCCGGCAGACGAAGAAGACCGAGGCGGCCCAGAGCGCGCAGACCAGCGAGGCGCAACCTGCCGCGGCCACACCTCCGGCTCCCGCGACTACCGCGACCACGGCGCCCTCTCCGGTTCCCCAGCTCGGGCAGATGCTCACGGATCAACAGCGGCGCGATTATGAAACGCACATCCAGTCCGCGCTGGACCGTGCGCGGGCGAATCTGCAAAAGGCGCACAGCAATCCCAACCTGACCGACGCGCAGAAGAACATGGCCGCGCAGGTGGCCTCGTTCGTGGATCAGGCGGAGGAACGCCGGAAGACCGATCCGGTCTCCGCGCGCAGTCTCGCCGAGCGGGCCGATCTCCTGGCGCGGGACTTAGCGGAAGGGAAATAGCTTCCCCAGTGTCGGCACGAGTGCCGACACGGCACGCAGGAGTGCGTGCGCTACGACGCCGTCAGAACGACACGCCGTGCGGAATCAGGCGATACTCATGCGCCTGGCGTTCCAGTTCCTCGCGGAAGTCCGGATGGGCGATGGCGATGAGCGCCTGGGCGCGTTCGGCCACCGATTTTCCTTTGAGGTTCACCATGCCGTACTCGGTAACGACATACATCATGTCGGAGCGAGGCGTCGTGACAATGTTTCCGAGCGTCAGGTTGAGGACGATCCGGCTGCGCCGCTCGCCTCGCTTCTCGTAGGTCGAGGAAAGACAGATGAACGATTTGCCTCCCTGTGAGGCATACGCCCCGCGCACGAACTGCAGTTGCCCGCCTGTTCCGCTGATGTGACGGAATCCATCGGATTCGGAAGCGGCCTGACCCTGCAGATCGATCTGAGTCGTATTGTTGATTGCAACCACGCGCTCGTTTTGCATGATGATGTGCGGCGAATTGGTGTAATCGACCGGGCAGCACAGGAAATCGGGATTGTGGTCCGCGGTGGCGTACGTGGCCATCGACCCCAGGGCAAAACTATAGACCACCTTGCCGGGATTCAGGGTCTTCCTCGCGCCCATGATCCGCCCCACTCGATACAGCTCCGCGATCCCATCCGTCAGCATCTCGGTGTGCACGCCCAGGTCCCGAACCCCGCTCTCTGCCAGCAATGAGCAGACCGCGTTCGGCATCCCTCCGATACCGACCTGCAGGCAGGCGCCGTCCTCGATCTCATCGGCGATCCGGCGCGCCACCGCGCGGTCGATTTCGCTCGGCGGCGGATTCGGCAACTCACCCGCAGGTTCGTCGTCACCTTCGATGATGTAATCGACCTCGCTTTCATGCACCGCGTTCTCTTCACCCCAGGCGTAGATCTGGCGCGGACTTGCCTCGACGATCACCACCCTCGCCCGCTCAATGATCGCGCGGTGCCAGAGGTTGGTGACCCCAAAGTTGAAATAGCCGTGCACGTCCACCGGACATGTCTTGAGAATCGCGATGTCCACGGGCTTGAGGAAACGGCGATAGTAGTCCGGCACCTCCCCGAGATTCAGCGGCATGTAGGTGCAACGCCCGGCGTCGTGCTGCTTGCGGTCATAACCGGAAAAATGCCAACTGAACCAGTGGAAGTGTTTGCCGTCTGGATCGGCCTCCACTACCGCGCGCGGCGTCATGGTAAGGCAGGAGCGGATCTTGACGTCCCTGAGCTCATCCCTGCGACTGGCAAGAGCCTTGTCAAAGGCGTCGGGCTGGCACAGTGCCGCGCCATAGTCGAGCCACATGCCGGACCTGACCAGGCCCGCGGCCTCGGTGGCGGATATGGATCGCGCAGGAGCACCGGCGGTCCTTCGAGCCATGCCGTCCTACGCTCCTCCCCGTGGAGGAGCCAGCGCTTCACAAGCCGCCCGCGCCGTGTTGCAGTGGATGGTCACCGTGTCGCTGGTGTCCCAGGCGTAGCCGCCGGCAAGGCCGATGGACACTGGCACGTCCGCGCCGAGGGCGCGGCGCATCACCAACAGATCGCGCTGCGCCAGCCCTGCAATGGTGAGCGACAGACCGCCAAGCTGATCTTCACGGTACGGATCGGCGCCGGCGATGTACACGAGCAGATCCGGTTGAAACTCGCTGAATCCCTGGTCGAGAGCGTCCTCGAGCGAAGCCAGATACTCGCGGTCGGCGGTGCGGTCGGGGAGATTCACGTCGATGTTCGACGGCGGCTTCTCGCTGGGATAGTTGTTGAGCTGGTGCAGCGAGATGGTGAAGACGGTTTCGTCCGTGGCGAAGATGCCCGCCGTACCGTTGCCATGGTGCACGTCGCAATCCACCACCATCGCGGTGCGGATGGCGCCTTCCGCCTGCAGCTTGCGAATGGCGACGGCAACGTCATGAATCGCGCAGAAGCCCTCGCCGTGATCGGGAAAAGCGTGATGGAAGCCGCCGCCGATGTTGAAGCCGATACGGTCGGCGAGGGCGCGGCGGGCGGCCAGAATCGATCCGCCGGAAGCCAGCCAGAACGCATCCACCATCTGCCGCGAGTAAGGAATCTCCAGCTTGAGCAGCTCCATGTAGCCGAGCGTGCCGGTTTTCAGGCGCTCCACCCACCCCGCTTCGTGGACGCGGAGAATGTCTTCGTCGGTGGCCGGCTCGGGGGCGAGGAAGTCGCTCTCGTCGGCGATGCGCTCGATGAGCATGCGCTCGCGGATCAGCCGGTATTTCTGCGAGGGAAAAACGTGATCGCCGAGGTTGAGGTCATAGCCGGGATGCCAAACGAGTTTGAAAGGGAGCATCGCCGCAAGCCCTGCTCATGATATCAGGGCCGTTACGGACGCGCGGCGTCAGCCGCTTCGCTTTGGTAACGGCCAACGACGCGGTTGACACCGCGTGTCCAACTGCTATGGGTGCACGTACAGCGTCGTTCCCGCCGGTGTTGTAAATGTCGGGTTTGGCGCAGTGCCGAAGGCAACCGATATCCCGGCCGCGCCAGCGGTAGTGACCGCCGGCACCTGCACGTCGATCTGCAGCAGGCCCATGATGCAACCGGCCGCGGGTCCGGCAAACTCCACCGTGGCCTGCAGCCCAGCGATGGTCACCACGGGATACGGTTTGTCCTGCGGCAGCGGGTTGAGATCCAGCGGCACGATAAACCCGGTGGGCTCCGGGATCACCGAGCGGTCAACCCAGTCGCCTTCGCCGGTGAGATAGAGCTCCACCACGTCGCCGGCATAGGCCGGGCTGGAGGCGGTATTCAGGGTCCACTGCACCACGCCGCTCACGGTGTGTTGATTCACCGCGGCCACCGCTCCCATTCCTGAGCCGTCGGCGCTGAACAAGCCAGGGTCAGCCGCCGCAATGGTCATGGGCCAGGTGGACGTGTTCAAACCGTACGTCACGACGACGTCCTTGTTGGCCCCCTGCGACACTTCGTATGGCACCTGCACGTTGATCTGCGTGTTGCTGACGTAGAGCAGCGGAGCCGGCTGGCCGTCGATCTGCACGCTGACGCCGCCGAGTGTGGTGTCGGCGAAACCGGGGTTGAAAGTCTCGGTCATGGTCAGCGGCGGCGTGGGACCCATGTTGACGCCGAAGATGGCCACCAGTTCGCCCGGCGCCAAGGCCGTGGAATCGTAGCTGGCGGCGTTGCTGACCGAGCCGACAATCGGCGCATTGCTGACCTGCTCGGTTGCGCTCGCGCTGCCGGCCGGCGGCGGATTGGTCACCGTGATGGTGAGCGTGGAGGGCGCCTGAAGCAGATTCGACGGCAGCGTGACGTTGAGATGAGTGGAATCGAGAATCGTCGCCTTCGGCGGAGTGGAGAGACCCGTCACGGAAACGGCTGTGCCTTTGTAGAAGTTCGTACCCGTGATGGTGAGCTCGGTGTTGCCGGAACCCACCGGGATGGCCGGCGGCCAGATGCTCGCGATCGTCGGTGTGGACGGGTTCACCGTGACCGCGACGGCGAGCACCTGGGACTTCGTTGTCGTGCCGGTTCCCGATGTGACGATAGTGATCTTCCCGCTGTAGGGCGTGGACGAGGGCGAGAGCGTACTCGCGTCCATCGACAGCGTGAACGTCACCGGCGCCCCAGGCACCGCCACGCCAACGGTGGGCGAGACCGTGAGCCAGGTGTTGCCGGATGTTGCCGTGAACGACACCGGGGCGTTTTCGGCGCTGCCCTGCACAGTGGCGGTTTGCTGGTTCGGCGGAGCCGTCATCGAGACCGTGGCCGGGTTCAGCGTCAGCCCTCCGTTCGTGAAGGTGATCACCAGGGTAATCGCCACCTGCACTGGCGCGTTGATGCCGGCGACCTGCACGTTCACCACCGAGATGTATGTGCCGGCCGGCAGGCTGCTTGGGTTGATCAGCACGCTCACCTGCGCGGGCAGCGTGCCAGTGCTGGGCGTGGCCGTCACCCAGGGGTCGGCCGTCGTTATCGCATATGCCGGCATGCCCGCGCTGGCGCGCAGCGAGACCGGCTGCGCCGCCGGGAGCGTCGTACTGCCTAGCTGATAAATGAACTTCAGAGCGTTCGGCGTCGCCGAAGCCGTCAGCGGAGCATCCGCCTTCGCCAGACCGGCGAGGCCGGCAGCCAATGCAAACAGAACTAAACGATTCTTCAATACACGATTCTTCGCCACGCTGGCCTCATCGGCACGGCGTGCGGGTTTTTGAGCGCGGACACGCGGCGTCAGCCGCGTCCTTTGGTACCGGCCACCGACGCGGCTGGCGCCGCGTGTCCTGCTGGCCGACTAAGTACGCCATTTCGTAAATTCGGTCACGTATTCCTGCGCAACCACTCCCTCACGGTCGTGGCTCGGTTCCGAGCCGCGCGCGTCAGCAAGCGGTTCCACAATACGCGACCGAACTTCTGAAACCACGTACTAAGTCCTAAGACAGTCCGCGTAGTTCCATGGCGAAGGCGTCGAGTGCGATGCTCTTCTGAATGTTGCGGCGCACCAGTTCGGAAAGCTCGTCCACCCGGCGCACTGCCGCGTGCAGCCAGTCGAAGCTCACCTCGGCGGCCAGCTTCGCCAGGCGATCCGCCAGGTCGCGGTTGCGCACGCGTTCCGGATGCTCGCGGATGAGCAGCACGTCTTCCAGCAGCACGTAGAGCACGCCGAGATAGGCATCCAGCTTGTCGCGACGCGCGGAGATCGCTTCGGCATCGCGCACCCATGCCGAGAAGGGCGCGCGGCCCGAGGCGACTTCGAGAAGCTGAAGCATGCTGCCGCAGCGCTGATCGTACGCTTCCAGATCGAGCGAGGCGGCGAGACCCGGACTGCCATCGGCGAGCGCAATGCGACGCCCGGAATCGTCGAGTCCCCGGGCCCGAGCGAAAGCCTCCATCTCTTCGGCGGCGAGCGGCGAGAGATGAAAGGAAATGGCGCGCGAGCGAATGGTGGGCAGCAGGTCGTAGGGGTTTTCCGCGGTGAGGAATACGATGAGGTGCGGAGGCGGCTCCTCCAGCGTTTTCAGCAGCGAGTTGGCGGCCTGCTCGTTGGCGCGGTCGATGTGGTCGATCAGGAAGACGCGGCGGTTGCCGTGCAACGGGTTCAGGCGCGCGTGGTCCTTCAGCAGGCGCATCTGCGGGATGGAGATCTGGCGCAGCGGGCCGTCCGGCGGGAAGGTGACGAAGTCGGGATGGGTGGCGAACAGCAGTGGGTCTTCATTGCGCTTTTCGGCGGTCCATTTTTCGCGGTCGGCGATGGCGGCCACGTTTGCGGCGAGGCTGAGGTCGTCCTGTTCGATTTTGTTCGCTCCGCCGAGCAGCGCAGCGCCGAATCGCCGGGCCAGCGTGGCTTTGCCGATCCCCTCGGGCCCGTCGAGCAGGATGGTTTGCGGCAGCCGCTGTTGCTGGGTGAGCGCGAACAGCGCAGCGGCGGTCTCGGCGTTACCGAAGAAATCGGGGAACATGGAGGCGGTACTTATTCAGGATAGCGGGCGAACCCTGACCGGTTCTGCCGTGCCAGACTATTTCGTGAACACGGAGCTCTCGATCTTCCCATTGGCTTCGTTTACGATCACCATGACGCCGTCAGCCTGCCGTACCGCCATTCAACGTCTGTGACCACACCCAGCGCTTCAGGTTGACTGATTGTCCACACGAGCGTCCCGTCGGTATGGATCCGGGAAAGGTTTCGGCGTATGCTGTTCTCGTCAGCAGCGTTGTAATGCAGAAGAACGATGAAATCCTCGATCTTCTTCCTGGGCTCAGGCTCCGGCCAGTAGGAAGCGCGTCAGCGAATTGCTTGACGTGCTCGGAAGGTAGTGGGATAATCCCACTATGATCGTTACGCTCGACGCGAAGCGGCGTCTCACGGTCCCGGCCAGTCTTGCTCCGGCCTCTCCCGGAGACTATTTCGATGCAAACTTCGATGCCGAAGAAGATGCACTTGTGTTTCGGCGGCTCCCGGGCAAGGAGAATTGGCTCGCTGTTCTCAAAGCCTGCCCAGTCAGCCCGGACGATGTGCCGCCGCGGCGGCGCACGCCGGCCAGGCGCCGCAAGCTGTGAGCTTGGTCATGAGCTGGCTGCTCGACACGGACGTCATTTGCCAGCCGGCCAAGCGCCACGGCGATGCACGGGTTATCGCCTGGCTCGACGAGGAACAAGACCGCTGTTACACCAGCGCCGTCGTCATCGCGCAACTGGCTTATTGGGTGCGCACCAAAGATGGACGGCAACGTCAGGCCCTGCAGGCGTGGCTGACACGACTTGTGGAAGCGTTAGGGGGGCGAATTCACGGGTTCAATGTGTCGGTTGCGCACGTGTGGGCGGAACAGGAGCGGTTGCTCGAAAAGGCCGGCCGGCGTATGCCGGTCGAAGACAGCTACATCGCGGCGACCGCCCGCCGGCATGGGTTGACAATTGCCACAGGCAACGATCGGCATTTCCGGCGTTCTGGACTCAGGGTATTTAATCCCTTCAAAGAGCTCCCCTGACTTCGCGATTGGGCGACCCCATTACCCCGGTAAGCTGCTCCACCACCGCGACCTGACGCTGCAGGACGCCGATGCTGTCACGGCGGCCCTCGATCTGTTCCGCTCGCGGCCCGCTCTCGACTTCTCCGATTGCCTGATGCTCGAGCTGGCACGGAAGGCCGGTCATCTGTCGCTGGGCACTTTCGACCGCCGTCTCGCGAAAATCGAAGGAACCGTGCGGCTCTGACCCTCCGGAACAAATCCCCCCTCCGACGTTTCGCGAAACGGGTACTCTTAAAGGAAAGTGGCCATCGACTGGTTTCCCCTCTGGCTCAGTCTGCGCGTCGCGGCCATCTCCACCGCGGCGGCCGTCGTCATCGGCCTGTGGGTGGCGTGGCTGCTGGCCAATCGGGAGTTCCGGGGCAGGGAACTGCTGGATGCCGCGGTCACCTTGCCGCTGGTGCTGCCGCCGACGGTGCTCGGCTACTATCTGCTGGTACTGCTGGGGCGCGCGACGCCGATCGGCCGCGTCTATGAATGGATGTTCGGCGGCCCGCTGGTGTTCACCTGGCAGGCGGCGGTGGTGGCGGCGTGGCTGCACGCGATGCCCCTGCTGGTGAAATCGGCGCGCGCGGCGTTCGAGAGCGTCGATCATTCCTACGAGCGGGCGGCGCGCAGCCTCGGCGCCCCGGAATGGCTGACCTTTGCGCGCGTGACGCTGCCGCTGGCGCGACGCTCCATCCTGGCGGCGACGGCGCTGGCTTTCGCGCGGTCGCTCGGCGATTTCGGCGTCACCATCATGTTCGCCGGCAACATTCCCGGCCGCACGCAGACCCTCGCGGTGGCGATCTACGAAGCCGTCGAATCGGGCAACGGCGCGCTGGCGCGCACGCTGGTGCTGGTCATCTCGGCGGTAGCGCTGGGCATCATCTGGTTTGCGAATCGCATGGGCGCGCGAGCGTTCGGCGGGCGGCGCGCTCCGGAGCCATTCTGAGGGCATGCGGACGTCATGCTGAGGGCGCGATTGCGGAAACGATTTCCGGCTGGTCCCGGCTCGGCGGAGTTCGCCCTGCAGCTCGACCTGACTGCGGGGTCGGGCGTCACCGTTCTGTTCGGGCCGAGCGGCGCGGGCAAGACGCTCACCCTCGATTGCATTGCCGGTTTCGTGCGTCCGGACGAAGGCCGCATTCTGCTCGACGACCAGATCCTGTTCGACGGCGCGGCACGCGTCTCGCTGCCTCCGCGCAAACGCCGTTGCGGCTACGTGTTTCAGAACTATGCGCTGTTTCCGAACATGACGCTGCGGCAGAATCTGGAATTCGCGCTGCATGGACGGCCTCGTCTGGAGCGGCGCCGGCGCATCGCGCAGATGCTCGAGAGATTTCATCTGGAAGGGCTGCAGGGCCGGCGTCCGCACGAGCTCTCGGGCGGGCAGAAGCAGCGCTGTTCCATCGCGCGCGCACTGATCGGCGCGCCGCGGATGCTGCTGCTGGATGAGCCGGCGCGAGGTCTCGATGCCCCGTTGCGCGCGGAACTGTACGCCACCCTTCGCCAGGTGCGCAACGACTATCGGATTCCGATTCTGCTGGTCACGCACGATCTGGATGAGTGCTTCGAGCTGGGCGACGATATCGTCGTGGTCCGCGAAGGGCGCATGGTGCAGAGCGGCATCCCGCACGAGGTGTTCGACCGGCCGGCGAGCTTCGCCGTGGCGCAATTGCTGGGGCTGCACAATCTGCTCTCCGTGGAAATCGTGGCGCTCGATCCCCTGCGCAAATCGAGCCGGCTGCGCTATCTCGAATGCGAAATCGAAGGTCCGTATTTTCCGGGCCATCTGATTGGCGATCGCGTGTGGATCTGCGTCCGCCCGCGGCAGATCATGGCGGCGCCGCGACCCAGCCGGGTGGCGCCGAATCAGATCCCGGTGACGCTGGAGCGCGTGCGGGAACGAGTGCACGGGCTGCGGCTGGAGTTCAGTGGAGATCTGGCGGCGGAGGATTCCAACGGCAATGCCGACGAGGCGCGGCGAGTGAAGGACTGGGTGGTGGAAATTCCGCCGGCGGCGATGCGCCTGTTGTAGGTTTGCCGTGAATCGCTATTGCATCACCGATTCGGTGGATGTGGCCGTGCGAGCCGCGGCGGCCGGCGCGGCGATGATTCAGGTGCGCGCGAAGACGCTGGCCACGCGGGCGCTGATGGCGCTGGTTCGCGATGTGGTGGCGGTGGCGCGGGGCGTGCCGGTGCTGGTGAACACGCGTGCCGACGTCGCGCTGGCGTGCGGCGCGCAGGGAGTGCACCTGCCGTCTGATGGGCTTGCGGCCGACGTGGTTCGCTCCATCGCGCCCGCTGGGTTTCTGATCGGCGTCTCCTGCCATACGGTGGAGGAGCTGGTTCGCGCGGAACGGGAAGGCGCGGATTTCGCGGTGTATGGTCCGGTGTTCGCAACAGCCTCGCATCCGGGTGCGGCGCCCGTAGGTCTCGAGGCGCTCGCCACCGCCGTGCGCGCAATGCGCATCCCCATCTACGCCCTGGGAGGCGTCACCGAGGCCAATGCTCCGCTGTGCATTACCGCTGGCGCGGCCGGAGTAGCGGGCATCTCGTTATTTCAATAGCCAGCTATTTCAATAGCCAACGAGGTGTTCTGCGGCAATACTCGCGGTAGCTCTCGCCGCTCTTGCGCCGCAGATGAGGCTCTTCCGCCAGAAGCACGACGAAATGGAAGAACACAAACGCGGCGCAGCCGTAGAGCAGCACGCGAGTTGATCCGAAGAAGACTCCCTGCCCGAGGATCGCGACGATCACGCTCAGGTACATCGGATTGCGCGAGTAACGGTAAAGCCCCTGCTGTACCACCGCCTGCGGTTCCTCGCCGAGCAAAAACCGCACCGGACGGGTGAAGAAGATAGCCGGCGTCCCTCCGCCCTTCAGCACGAAATCCAGGGCACACAGGAAATAGCCGGCGATTCCGGCCAGCGCGAGCGCGAGGCCCGCCCAGCGCCAGAGGCCAGGATCGAAAGCGCGCGTTTCGCCACCGGAGTTCAGCAGCCACCACGGCATCCAGCCGGCCACGAAACCGGGCACCAGCACGGTGAAAATCACAGCGCGAACCCAGAGCATGAAACCTCCATTGCCGTGAACATCCCGCGCCGGCTATGAGAACCGGCCTCTACCTGATGTTATATTGACGCCAGCATGCGCAGGATCCGCATCGGCGTCGCTTACGACGGCACCGATTTTCATGGGTGGCAGGTGCAGCCAGGGTTGCCCACCATCCAGGGCGAACTTGAGCGTGTGCTCGCGGAGATCGAAGGCGCAGCGGTAACCGTGCACGGTTCGGGGCGAACCGACGCGGGAGTCCACGCGCTGGCCCAGGTGGCGGCGTTCGATCTGGAGAATCGGATCCCCGTCGACAATCTGCGGCGAGCGATGAATCGCCTGCTGCCGCGGTCCGTCCGCGTGTTGTCGGCCGAGGAAGCCGCGTCCGACTTTCATCCGCGTTTCAACGCTCGCGCCAAGACGTACCAGTATCGGATCTGGCGCGAAGAGATTTGCCTGCCGTTCGATCGACTGTATGTGTACCACCATCCGTACCCGCTCGTTGAATCCGCGATGATGGAAGCGGCGCGAGTGTTCGAAGGCGAGCACGATTTCACGGCATTTGCGGCCACCGATGAAAGGGATGAGGAAGGCCGCTCGAAAGTGCGAACGGTGTACTCGTCGTCGCTGCGGCGCGACGGCCCGCGGCTGATTTTCGACGTGCGCGGCAGCGGCTTCCTCAAACACATGGTCCGCAACATAGCGGGCGTGCTGCTGGAAGTGGGCAAGGGCAATCTGACGCGCGCGGATATTTGCCGGCGGCTGGAACCCGGTTGCGGTATTCCAGCGGGACCCAGCGCGCCGGCGCGGGGGCTGTTCCTGATCGGTGTGGAGTATTAGGGGGCCTCGGCAACCGTCGGCGTGGTCACGTCGCGGAAATGGCCGAGCACCACGAGCGTGCGCAGGCTCGCGTTGTCGAAGACTTCGAGAGTCTTGACGTACTCGCAGGTGGGGACGATCGGCGTCGTGGTGCCGGCCGGCACCGGACCCGGGATGAGGAGCGTGGCGCGGATCTCGCGGCGGTCAGTCATGCCGAGATCCAGATCAGTGTCGCTGTGCAGATCGAACCAGACGTTTTTTTCCGCTGGAACGACGATCGCTTCAGACTTGAGAACGGTTCCGCTGCCGTCCAGGAACGACAATGTCGCGGAGCAAGCGGCGACCGTGGTCGGATTCAGCACGTTCAGACGAGCGGTTTCGCCGAATGCCAGGCCGACCATGCCGGATGTTTCCAGAATGGGCACTGGCACCGATTGCGCATAAAGTCCTCCCGCGACCAGCGCGAGGAGACACGTAGAGTGAAAGAGTCTTGACACCTTGGTTTTCCTCCGATCCGAGTACGGGATCGCGATTGCGATCCCCTCGTCCGAACCCGATCGGAGGGTCAAAGTTGCGCCGGATATTCGGACCTTTCCCTATTCGTGATCGTCGTGGTCGTTGTGGTGCGCCCAGGCGAGAGGCGATTTGAACAGATCCTTCAGGCTGGCCTTCACGGTGACCAGCACGCCGTCGTCGCTGTCGCGGGTGGCAATCAACATCGGCATCCAGCGGCCCACTTCGCCCACATAGATGTTGGTGCTTTCATCCGCCTCGCGGACCTCCACGAATCGCGACCAGCCCTCCGGCAGTACTTTGTCCACGTGGTTGGTGAAGTCCGGGGGCGCGCCTTCGAAGATTGCAACGTCGATCGCTTTTGCGCGGCCGCCGGAAGCCATATACGCGATCGGGCTGGCCACTTTCATGGCAACGCCCATCAGCGGGACATGCATGTGGTGCACGCCGGTCTCCGCTTCGAGATCGCGCACCAGCCGCCCAAAGGAAAGATTCTCGGCGTGCACCGTGCGTACCGGGGCCGCTTCAGCGACGGCCGCCGTTCCCGTGTCGGCCGCGCCCAGCGTCGGCAGACCGAAACGATGGCTCAGCACGGGCAGCGCGCTTCCGGAAAGCATGCCGTCAATGTGGACCGCCGTGATCTCACCGGCCTCCGCGACAATCAGAGCCAGACCGCCGGGGCCGGCATAGCCGTGGACCACTTCATCGGGATCTTTCGAGCGCGAGGTCAGAAAACGCGGCCAGTCCGCGGGAATCATAGCGGCGCGCACCGCGTTCACATCGTCGGAATCGGGCATCTCGCGGTCGGCGAATTCGTACACCACGACTTTGATTCCTGAAATTCCGGCGAGGGCCTTCAGGAAGCGGGCCTCATCGGCGTCTTCCGGCGTGGCCTGAGACAGAGCGCGGAGTATGGGCGCGGTCAGGTTGACCCGGACCACCTCATCCGCGCGGGCGTCGAGATCCGCCAGGGGATTCGGGGAAGTCTGGGCAGCGAGAGCCAGCCCGAACAAGGCCACAAGCAGAGTAATCCTGGACATGTCACTGTGAAACACGCTGGAGCTGTTCCTCCGGTTCCCGAAAGTTGGCCTGCAAAAGAAAAAGCCGGGCGCGTGGCCCGGCCTGTTCCGAATTGTCTGGTTTAACTCCTGGCGCTAGCGATACCCTCCGCCTCCGCCCCGGCGACTGCCGCGGTCACCGCGTTCACCGCCGCCGCCGCCTTCACGAGCGGCCATGGGACGCGCTTCATTCACCACCAGCGCCCGGCCCTGCAGCTCGCGGCCGTTGCACGCCTCGATAGCCTGATTCGCCGCTCCGTCGTTGATCTCCACGAAGCCGAACCCGCGCGCATCGCCGCTAAACCGGTCGCGCATAACATTGACACTGTCTACCGTCACGCCGGCATCCGAGAAGAATCTCTCGAGGTCGGTTTCCGTGGCGGAGTAAGGAAGGTTACCTACGAAAAGTCTCACATACTCTCCTGACTGACAACTTCGGACTAGCAGGGACCACAACCGCGGAGAAGCAGGAGGGAAAACTCGAGCAAAGCGGGGGGTAAACCATCTCTTCCAAAACTGTCCAGGCCATTATGCCAGAATCCGGGCGCCGAGGTCAAAAACCAGGATGTATCACACTGGAGAGGACTCGTGTACACTGCTCTCGCCGATGCCGTTCTCGCCGTGCACCTGACGTGGATCGTCTTCGTGATGATCGGCGTGTTGTTCACGCGAGGCCGGCGCGCGCTCACCGCCATTCATCTGCTTTCGCTGGTCTGGGGAGTCATTGTCGAGGCGGGGCCGTGGCCATGCCCGCTCACGTTGCTCGAGAACTTCTTCGAGATGAAGGCGGGCGCTGTTCCTTACCAGGGCGGGCCGTACCAGGGCGGCTTCCTGCTGCATTATCTGGATGCGGTGGTGTATCCGGACATTCCGGCGTGGCTGCTGGTGGCCTGCGGGATCGGCGTGTGCGCGGTCAATCTGGTGGTTTACGCACGGCGATTCGCGCGGAACAGAAGCAAATCGAGACTGAACGTAACGCGCATGGACTCGGGCGGGCGGGATCTCAGCGGGCGATAGATGGAGTGCAGGACGTCGCGCAGGGCGCCGGCATCGAGGTCGGCCGAGGTGGTGACGCGACGCCGATCGGCGAGCGTGAAATCCGGCGCGAATATTTCGATGGTGCGTACGACACGATCGCGGCCCGCGCCACGCAGCTCGATGAGGTCGTCGGGAGCGGGAAGAGCGATGAGGAGGCGTCCGTCGTTGCGCAGGACGCGGCGGAACTCGCCGGCGTTCATCCGGGCGGTGATGGAAAGGACGAGCGAGAACGAAGCGCCGGCGAAGGGCAGGAATCGATCGGCGTTGGCCACGATCCACTCGCACGAGGGATAGCGGCGCGCGGCAGCGTCGATAGCGGCGACCGAGATGTCCACGCCGTGCGCGCTGCAGCCGGTGCGGCTGGCGAGATTGCCGAGGTAGAAGCCGTCGCCGCAGCCCGCGTCGAGGACAATGTCTTCCGGCGCCGGCTTGGCGAACTCCGCGATGGCATCGAGCAGTGGCCGAGTGACACCGAGCTCGTGCAGACGCTGGCGGCCGGCGAGCGCTTCGCGAGTGTCCCCTGGCCGCCGCGATCGGCGATCCTGCGGCTGGAGCAGGTTGATGTATCCGCTGCGCGCGACGTCGAACGAATGCCCGCGCGGGCAGACCACTCGCCGCTCCTCGCGCGCCAGTCCGAGATGGCAATCGCGCACCGGGCAGAGCAGCATGCGTTGAGTGTATCGGATGATCTACTCGTCGGTTTCCTGCAGGAAGCAGCTCTCGAAGGCGCGGTCGATTAACTCCTCGGTGAGGGTGAAGGGCAGCAGCTCGAAGTGGATCAGATTGATGGCATGAGAAAGCACGTCGCGCGGATGACAGCGCCGCAGCGGTTTGGCGGGCCGGCGGTAATACCGCTCGAGGAAATATTCGATGTGCGCTTCCTCGAACCCCACCTCCTGGGCGCGGCAGAACTGGCGGAAGATTTCCGAGAACTCCTCCTCGGTTGGGTTGCGCATCAGCATCTTGTACTGAATGCGCCGCAGGAACGCCTCGTCGCCGAGCTGATGCGGGCGCAGGTTGGTGGAGAAAATGAGAAACGCTTCGAACGGCACGGTCATTTTGCCGCCGCTCTGAAACGAGAGAAAGTCCACGTGGCGTTCCATGGGCACGATCCAGCGATTGAGCACCTCGGCGGGCGTGGCCCTTTGCCGGCCGAAGTCGTCGATGAGGTAGATGCCGTTGTTGGCCTTCACCTGAAAGGGCGCGTCGTAGATTTTCGCCGTGGGGTTGTAGGTGAGGTCGAGCATGTCCATGGTGAGTTCGCCGCCGGTGACGATGAACGGCCGCCGGCATTTGGCGAAACGCTCGTCCGAGACGGGCTCGCACTCGAGCACGGATGAACGCGCCTCATCGTCGATGCGCTGGTGATGCATGGGGTCGAAGACGCGCACGATCTGTCCCTGGCATTCGACGGCGTAGGGAATGTAGATGGGCGCGTAGTCGAGATTGGCGAGCGCTTCCGCGAGGAAGGTCTTGCCGTTGCCGGGATGACCGTAGAGCAGAAGCGAATTTCCGGAACAAACCGCCGGGCCGAGGCGCACCAGAATTTCCGGGATGATCACCATTTTGCGATATGCGTAGGCGAGGGCGTCCTGGCTGAGCCAGCCGGGCTGGCGGCGCTGCCTGCGAACGAGGGTCGTGTACTGGAAGAGAGGCACGGGCGCAGGGCCGGTGTACTGGTTGGTTTCGAGATACTCGCGCGCCATGGCGCGGCCGAGGTCGGAGAGAACGAAGAGCGCGGAGGCGTCGCCGAGGCCCATGGAGCGCTTGGCGTGCAGCAGCCGCTGGGTTTTAGACGCTTCGAGCAGTGGCTCGATGAGGCTGAACTTGAAGCCGAGCGAAGAGGCCAGCTCACGCCCCAGCATTTCGCCACGGAAGAACAGCTTTTTCAGAATGAGCTGCTCGATGGTGGTGGCCGGGAGCGCGGTCTCCTCGATGGTTTCGGGGACGGGCGGAATGATCTCGTCCGGCAGCCACGAATCGGAGTCGTCGCTGGCCGGCGGTCCGGGGGTGGGCAGGGCGCTCATTGTGGTGCGAGTGCAAGGCTCATCGCCGAGGCGAAAACCTTCACAATCGTCCATCGGGCGTGAGGGGGCGGCGGAGTATGGAGTGAATGCCGGGGGGGTGATACAGGTGGCGGCCTTAGCGGCGGCGGCGCGTTTTGGTTTCTTCTCTCCTGCGATGCGATTCGCGATTTAAGGAGCGCTCCCGAGCCGCTTGATTAACCCTCACGGCGAAGAGTCCGTTTATTATCCGCAAC